>Ga0079225_10002123_pt1 | contig 11328 bp, 11 predicted proteins | sample Poulit2012_FD_76344 | JGI IMG/M metagenome (GOLD analysis project Ga0079225, IMG submission 76344) | Agricultural soil microbial communities from Georgia to study Nitrogen management - Poultry litter 2012 | ecosystem: Environmental > Terrestrial > Soil > Agricultural land | place: USA: Georgia...
AGAAGATGACCACCCCGGTGGCCAGCCCGGAGGCCACCACCTGCTGGAACAGCAGCGGCACCCGGTAGCGGTTGAGGACCCGGCCCACCCGGTCGATGAACGCCGTGGTCATCGCGGCGATCAACGCCACCAGCGGCACCGCGCCGATCAGCACCGAGAAGCCGCCGGCCATGCCGGCCCAGCCCAGGGTGGAGACCCAGCGCGGATAGGGGTGGCGGGCGTGCTCGAGGTTGTCCAGCTGGCGTTGCACCCACTCCGGCTCCGGCGTGGTGTCCACCACGTGCTGGGCCAGATCGGTGGTGAGCTGCAGCCGGGTGTAGTCCAGCGAGCGGGTCTGCACCAGATACATCGCGGTGACCGGTGCGCCGGGCACCCCGCGCGGAATCGACACCGTGATCGAGTTGCCGGTGATGTCGACCTGGATGTGTGACAGCCCGTAGGCCGACGCCACCGCCACGATCGACGACGTCACATCGGCGGTCCCGGCCTGCGACCCCAGCAGCAGCTGCCCGAAGCGCAGCGACACGTCAAGGATTCGTCGGACGTGGGCCTCGTCGACGTCGGCCATCAGTGCCGCGCCTTCGGCGCACGCCGGGCGCCGCGGGGGCTGTGGGGACCGTGGGACACGCCAGAAACCCTAAAACATCTGCCCGAAAACCGGCGGGCTACCCACGGCTCACCCATCGGCGCCGGCCAGCGGCGGGTCGGCGGTGGCCTGCGGGGGCTGCCCGCCGGCGGCGAACGCCGCGAGCCGCCGGCGCGGAATGTCGTAGTAGCGCCGCATCAGTTGGTCGCGCAGCTCGGGGGCCAACACCGCGCGGGCCAGCCGCAGCCACACCGGTGTGTAGGTGCGGGGCAGATCGGCCATCAGACGATCCGAGGCGATCCGGAACACGTCGGCCATCCGCAGATAGTCGGCCCGGAAATACACGTAGTCGACCCGGTCGGCGAAGTCCTCGGCGTAGGTGCGGCGCAGCGCGCGCGGCAGGTCGGATTCGATGTGGGCGGCCACCCCCAGCAGCAGCGCCTTCATCATCTGCGCCGACGAGCCGGTCTGTCCGGCGCGCTCGGCCAGCCCCCACGCCTTGCGCCACGGCTCCTCGGTGGGTGCGCCGCGCTCGAAGGCCAGCAGGTTGCGCCGGTAGAGCTCGTGGAAGCGGGGGATCAGCCGCAGCACCCACTCGGGGTTGTCGACGCGCCCGGTGTCCAGATGCGCCAGCTGTTCCTCGGTGACGTACTGGTAGACGCGGGCGAACCACCGTTTGGGATCGTCGGCGCCGGCGAGCCGGTCGGCGATGTCGCGCTGCTCGGCGAGCACCGCGGCCACCGTCTGGCGCAGGGCCGCCAGATCCCGCGGCGGCAGGTCCCGCGGCGCGGGGGCCGCGGGCTCCGGTGCCGGTGCGGTCGGGGCCAGCTCGACCAGCCGCCGCAGCGACGCGGCCAACTCCCGGCCGATGAGCGGGCGGATCACCGCGGCCATGCCCGGGATCGCGAAGCGCATCACCACCTCCCAACGGATCTCGGTGGTGTGCTCGCCGTCGGCGCGCAGACTGATCCGCCCGGTGTGCTCGCGCAGCGCCGCGACGCCGCCGACCACGGTGTAGCCGAGTTCGTGCGGCGCCGCCGCGGTGTGGATCACCTCGGTCAACCGGGTGCGTCCGCCGGGCAGGTGCACCCGGCGCAGCGCCCCCACCCCGTCGGCGCGGCCCCGGTCGCCGGCATCGAGCAACTCGATGCGCGCGGTCGACCAGGTGTTCATCGCCTCCGGGTCGGTGAGCAACGCCCAGACGACGTCGGCGGGCGCGTCCACCGAGCGCCGCAACAGCAGGGTGGTCATGGTTCGACCGTAGGCGCTGCGGGCGCCGGCGAGGGCGGGCCGGGCGGATTCGCCGCGGTTCACCAGCGCATCGTCACGTCCTCGGCCCAGCCCAGCAGGTCATCGACGGCGATCCGGGTGCCGTCATCGGTGCGGATGTGCCCGCGGTAGTAGCCGAAACACTGGTCGGTGCGGGTGGCCAGCAGCCCGGTCTCGGCGCGGGCCCGGTGGTCGTGGAACGGGGTGAACGTCACCGCCACCCGGTCGGAGTCGCGGGTGTGCACCGTCCACGGCCGCAGAAAATCCCGCCGGTCGTACTCCCACCGCAGGTCCTCGTGAAGGCGGCTGAGCCGGCCGTTGACGCACAGCGCGTTCTCGGTGGTGCCGGTGTGGTCGGTCCACCGACCGCCGAACTGCAGGCCCACCACGTGACCGTCGGTGCGCCCGGCGGCCGCGCCCCAGTTCCAGCGCGCCGAGCGCGGCCAGCGCCCCCGCCCGTGGTCGAGGGTGCCCCAGGCGTCGTCGCCGACGTCGTAGACCCGCTGCCCGATGCGCACGCTGCCGTCGGCCGGTCGCGCCACGTGCTTGGAGGTGTACTGGAAACGCCGCGGGCTCCACGGCACCACCACGCTGAGGCTTTCGTGCCCGGCGGGGGCGGCCACCGTCAGATCCGCCGCCAGCAGCGCGCCGTCGTCGGTGACGGTGCGGGCCTGAAGCCGGGTGCCGCCGTCGACGGCGGTGATCGCGATGCGCAGCCGCCACCGGCCGGGATCGGGCGGGCCGACCACCACGTCGGTGCCCACGGCGCTGCCGGCGATCACCTCCGGCAGCGCCGTGGCGCGGGCCGGCCCGGCGATCGTGGCGCGTGAGATCTCCCGCGGTGTGGGGCCGGCGAAATCCAGGAAGTACAGGGCGTGCAGGCGCAGGAAGTCCAGATCCGCCACGGTCAGGGCGAGCAGATGGGTGGGGGTGGTCACGCACCAGTGCTCCCACCGTTTGGTGCGGCCCCAGCCGCGCAGGTTCGCCCGGTGCAGCGGGCGGCGCGACCAGCCGATCGCCGCCGGGTTCACGGTGCCGTCGGACAGGCACAGATCCACCGGGGCGGTCAGTTCCGGGTCGGGCATCGATCGAGGCTAGCCCGCGCCCGCCATCGGCGGGGCCCAGTCGGCGCCGCCGGTCCGTAGGCTGAAGACGTGAGCGTGTCATCGACCCCCGCGGCCGCCACCGGCGGCGCGATCCACCTCGGCGACGAGTTCGCGCGCCTGTTCCCGGAGTTGGCGCTGCCCTGGCAGGCCGCCGCGGTGCCCGACCCGCACCTTCTGGTGCTCAACGCCCCGCTGGCCGCCGAGTTGGGGCTGGATCCGGCGTGGCTGGCCGGTCCCGACGGGCTGGGGTTGGTGACCGGCACCGTGGTGCCCGAGGGCGCCACCCCGGTCGCGCAGGGTTACGCCGGTCACCAGTTCGGCGGCTACGTACCGCGGTTGGGCGACGGGCGGGCGCTGTTGATGGGGGAGCTGACCGACCGGGCGGGGCGCCGCCGCGATCTGCACCTGAAGGGCTCCGGGCCCACCCCGTTCGCCCGCGGCGGCGACGGGTTGGCCGCAATCGGCCCGATGCTGCGCGAATATGTGATCAGCGAGGCCATGCACGCCCTCGGGGTGCGCAGCACCCGGGCGCTGGCGGTCACCGCGACCGGCGCGACCGTGCTGCGCGAGACCCCGCTGCCCGGGGCGGTGCTGGCCCGGGTCGCCGACAGCCACCTGCGGGTCGGCAGTTTCCAGTACGCGGCGCAACGCGACGCCCGGCAGCCGGAGAGCGCCCTGGTGCGCCGGCTGGCCGACTTCGCGATCGCCCGCCACCACCGGCAGGCCGCCGACGCGCCCGCACCGTATCTGGCGCTGTTCGACGCGGTGGTCGCCGCGCAGGCCTCCCTGGTGGCGCAGTGGATGCTGGTCGGGTTCGTCCACGGGGTGATGAACACCGACAACATGACGATCGCCGGGGAGACCATCGACTACGGCCCCTGCGCGTTTCTGGAGGCCTACGACCGCGACACCGTGTTCAGCTCCATCGACGCCGGCGGCCGCTACCGCTACGGCAACCAGCCGGCGGTGGCCCAGTGGAACCTCGCCCGCTTCGCCGAGACGCTGCTGGCGCTGTTCGACGACGACGGTGACGCGGCGGTGCAGGTCGCCATGGAGCACCTCAACGCGTTCGGCCCGCGGTTCGACGCCGCCTGGCTGGCCGGGATGCGCACCAAACTCGGCGTCGACGACGATCTGCCCGACCAGCAGACCAAAGAGCTCGCCGAGGACGTGTTGGATCTGCTGCAGCGCCACCAGGTCGACTACACGGGGTTCTTCCGGGCGCTGGGCGCGGCCGCGCGCGGCGACGACACGGCGGTGCGGGCACTGTTCGACGACGCCGCCGGTTTCGACCAGTGGGCGCGGCGCTGGCGTGCGCTGAACCCGGACGCCGCCGCGATGGACCGAGTCAACCCGATCTACATCCCGCGCAACCACCTCGTCGAGCAAGCCCTTTCGGCCGGTGTCGAGGGCGACCTCGGCCCGGTGCAGCGGCTGCTGGAAGCGGTCACCGACCCGTACCGCGCCCGTGACGGGCTGCAGCGCTACGCCGAGGCCGCCCCGCCGGAGTTCGGGCCCTACCGCACGTTCTGCGGCACCTAAAGATCGCGGGGCATTCTCGGGGAGTTCTGGAGGAGTCTCAGCGCTGCCGGTCGCGTTCGGCCGGGCCGAGGATCCGGTCGACCTTGCTCTCCACCCGGCGCACCGCGGCCTCCACCTCGCACACCGCGGTCTCCACCGCCAGCTGCATCACCAGCAGCCGGGTCGCCAACCGCTGCAGCGGGTTCAGCGACGCCGGCCGCCACTGCAGTTGCTGCACCAGCGTGCTGTCGGCGGCGCGGTTCACCAGCCGGAACAGCCCCATCGCCCCGGGGATCAGGTGGCGTTCGCGGATCTGCTGCAGACTCTCGGGGCCCAATACCACGAATTTGCCGGTCTGGCCGAACATGTCGGCCGCCCCGGCCAGCAGCCCGGAGAACCCCGCGGCGGTCGTGTCGAGACCGGCGACCGCCAGGCGCTGCCCGGCCGCCGCACGCAGCCGATCCAGGTAAGACTGCACCCCGTCGGGGTCCCCGCCGATCAGCAGACCCTCCGGGGAGAGGGCGACCACCACCTCGCCGCGCTGCCCGCCGGTGATCGACGGCAACCGCACATACGTGTGCTCGCTTGCCTCGTCGGTCGGCTCGCCCGTCCGGTCCGATCCGGCCGCCCCGCTCACCGCGGCCCCCGCGATCGGTCGCCGCTCATTGCCCACCCCGTGCCGTAGGTTGCCATCGCCACAGAGTGTAGTGGGTCACACCGGTGCGGCCCCCCGATTGCGCCGACCGGGGGGTGCTCTACCGGCGGCTTCTAAACCTGGCCGGTAGCCGGCGGCCTCTCCAGCGCCGCCATACCCCTCGCCAATGACTAAACAAATGTTTACAATAGTAAACATGCATTCACAGGCGCCCGATGACCGGACCGCGCGCGCCCGCATCCGCGACGAAGCCTTGCGACTGTTCGCCGAACTCGGACCCGACGGGGTCAGCATGCGCGATATCGCAACCGCCGCAGGCGTCTCGCCGGCCCTGCTAGTGCGGCACTACGGATCCAAAGACGGACTGGTGGAGGCAGTCGACAGCCACGTCGTGCTCACCCTGGAAACACTGCTGGCCGACATGACCGACGCGACCAGCGCGGCCGGACTGAGCGAGTCTGCGCTGCCCGGACTGTTGGACGGCCTGGCTGCCCGGTTACCCCCACACTCGCCCATCCCGTCGTATCTGACTCGGACGTTGATCACCGGCGGGCAGGTGGGGTCGACCCTTTTCAGGCGGCTCTACGACATCAGCAAGGACGCCCTCGACGCGATGGTCACAGCCGGAATCGCATCCACCGGTGCGGATCCCGTCGTGCGGGCGGCGTTTCTTCTGGTCAACGATCTGGCGGTGCTGGCACTGCGGGCTCGTCTCGCCGAACTGCTCGACGTCGACCCCCTATCGGCGGAAGGGGCACGACGTTGGAGCGCACAAGTATTCGCGATTTATCGAGAGGGGCTCACCGGCGAGCCTTAAGCCACCCAAGGGAAAAGGAGGCACATATGTCCACCACACGTTCATCGTCGCTACTGGTCGCCGGTGTCAGTCGTCTGCTGCGATCACGCCCGCTGATGCGTGCGCCGATCTGGCTCTACAAGATCCGTCTGGGCGGGCTGCTGGGTTCGCGCCTGCTGATGCTCGAACACATCGGGCGGAAATCCGGTGTGCCACGCTATGTCGTGCTCGAGGTCTTCGATCACGAGGCGCCGGAAAGCTTCGTGGTGGCCTCCGGATTTGGCGATAAAGCCCAATGGTTCCGCAACATCCAGGCCAACCCACGGGTGCGTGTCTACGCCGGGAGCCACGCTCCGGCACCGGCGACGGCTCGGGTGCTCAACCAGCAGGAGGCCGACCACGCCCTGGCCGGCTACGTCGGCCGGCATCCGCGCGCGTGGGCCCGATTCAAGGGGGTTCTCGAGGAGACCCTCGGCGCCGAAATCACCGAAACCAATACCGCGCTGCCGTTGGTCGAGTTGCGGCTCGACGCCCGCTCATGACGACGCAAAGCGCGCCGGTCGGTTGGCGATACGCGTTCTTGGGTCCTTCGCGCACCCGGACGGAGGCCATTGTTGGTGCCGCCGGCGGTGCGTTGATCATCGCGTTGCTCATCGCATACATGCAGCACACGGGCGGCTGGCAGGGGTGGTCTGCGCTGCAGATCGTGGTCGTCGCGATCACCGGCTTGGACCTGGTCGGCGGGATCTTCACCATCTCGGCCACCACGGCGAGCCGGAGGTATCACCGTTCCGGCTCGGCTGCCCGCCGGTTCCGCATCGGGTTCGTGATCGCCCATGCGGTCCTGTACCTGGTGCCGGTGGCGGCGGTGTTCGGCCTCGGCTGGACATGGATGGCGGTCAATGCCGGGCTTGTGGTGGGTGCGGCGGCAGCGATCGAGTCCGCGCCCACCGATGTCAAACGCATGGCTGCGCTGTGCCTGACGTTGGCCGCGTCGCTGGCCAACCTGATCTGGCTGCCGATTCCGCCCGCATTGGCCTGGTTGCCGGTGCTGCTGTTCGTCAAGATTCTGGTCTGCTTCGTGCTGCCCGCGATACCAACTGACCCGAGGGCGACAACTTCACCAACCGAGTAAGGCTGCGGCCTGCGCGGGCCGTAGCCGTGCCCGCCGGCCTCGCTGCCCTGGGCCAGGGGCACGTCGCCGCCGATCTGCAGTGCTCGGTCGGCCTGGTCGAGATCGTGGGCTTGGCACATCAGCCGGTACCCGAGGCCTTGAGCGCCTTGGCGAACGGCGTGGGGTCCCCGAACGAGAGCATCACCGCTACCGGGCGGTAGGTCATCGCCATGTTCAGCAGGTGCGGCTGATTGGCCCGCGGCCCGCTACGATGGCGACCGGTCTGGGCGAACCAACTGCCCGGCGGCCCAAGAAACTTCGTGATTGCGGAGCCTACATGACCCCGTACACCGCGACAGCCGCGCGACGCCCGGCGATCGTGACGCTGACGATGAACCCCGCCCTCGACGTCACCGCCAGCACCGCGCGGGTGCATCCCAGCAGCAAGGTGCGCTGCTACAACGACCGCTACGACCCGGGCGGCGGCGGCATCAACGCCGCCCGCATCGCGCATCTGCTCGGTGCCGACGTGCTGGCCCTGTTCCCGATCGGCGGGCAGACCGGTGAGCTGCTGGTGGACCTGCTCATCCGCGAAGGGGTGCCGTATCGGCGGGTGGAGATCCCGGGCCGCACCCGGGAGAGCTTCACCGTCGACGAGGAGAGCACCGGCGAGCAGTACCGGTTCGTGCTGCCGGGCCCGACGCTGAGCTCGGTGGAGTACACCCGCTGTCTCGACGAGTTGCGTGCGGTGGCCACCGGGGCCCGGTTCGTCATCGCCAGCGGCAGTCTGCCGCCGGCGGCACCGGTCGGGTTCTACCAGGCCGTCGCCGAGCTCTGTGCCGGATTGGGGGCGCGGCTGATCCTCGACGCGTCCGGTCCGGGGCTGCGCCATCTGACCTCGGGGGTGTTCCTGCTCAAACCGAGCTTGCGCGAACTCGGTGAACTGGTCGGTCGTGAGCTCGACGCCGAGCCCGACATCCTCGCCGCGGCCCGTGAGCTGATCACCGGAGGCATGGTGGAGGTGGTGGTGGTCTCCCGCGGCCCGCAGGGGGCGCTGCTGGTCACCGCCGATGAGTGGCGCCGTTTCCCGGCGATCGCGCGACGTCCGGTCAGCACCGTGGGCGCCGGGGACGCGATGGTCGGGGCGATCGCGACGGCGCTGAGCCGGGACTGGTCGCTGCCGGACGCGGTGCGCTACGGCATCGCGGCCAGTGCCGCCAAACTGGGCACCGTCGGCACCGAGCTGTGCCGGCGCGAGGACGTCGAACGTCATTTCGCCCAGACGCTCGAGGGGTGAGGCGAGTTCAGCTGCGGGCCACGATCACCGGGGTGCGCGACGCCTGCGCGACCGCCGCGCTCACCGAACCCAGCAGCATCCCGGCGAACCCGCCTCGGCCGTGGCTGCCCACCACCACCAGCTGCGCCGACTCGGCCAACGCGATCAGGTGCGCGGTGGGCTGGTGGGGTTCGACGATCCGGCGCACCACCACATCGGGGTAGCGTTCCTGCCAGCCGGCCAGCCGCTCGGCCAGAGTCCTCTCGGCGTCGGGACGCATGGCCGGCCAATCGAATTCGACGTAGTCGAGGACCTCGGCGTCACTCCAGGCGTGCAGGGCGACCAACTCCACGCCGCGCCGCGACGCCTCGCCGAAGGCGAGGGAGGTGGCGGCCTCCGAGACCGGTGAGCCGTCCACGCCGAGCACCACCGGCAGCGTCGAGCGTTCGTCGGTGAACGACGCGTCGGCGTGGACCACCGCGACCGGGCAGCGGGCGTGGTGCAAAACCCCGGTGCTGACCGAGCCGAGCAGCAACCGGCGCAGCATCCCGGTGCCGCGCCGGCCGACCACCAGCATCGCGGCGTCGGCGGACAGCTGCACCAGGGTGGGCACCGGCGCGGCGAAGAACACCTGCGAGCGGGTCTGCGGGTGCGGTGGTCCGCACTCGTCGATCACCGCCAGCGCCTCGTCGATGCGGGTCTGGGCGCCCTGCTGCTGGCGCAGGCTCGGCTCGTCGGGTACCGCGGCGACCGGCCCGCCGACCGCCAGCAGGTTCCACGGCGGGGTGTCGATGACGTGGACGAGGGTCAGCGGCACGGCGCGCGCGGCCGCCTCGGCGGCCGCCCAGCGCACCGCGGTGCGCGATGACGGCGAGCCGTCGAAACCGACCACGATGCCGTGTTGTGTCACCGGTCGTCGTCCCTTCGCCGAAGCCGCGGGCGGCGGCTCTAGTTGTAGGCGGTGCTGCCCTCGATGGGCCGCGTGGTGCTGATGATCTTGGCGACGCAGTGGTCGCGGTCGAACCTCTGCTGCCGACACCACATTAGCGCGCCGGAGGCATCCGAGAAGGTCACCCCGGCCACGGTCACCCAGTAGTCGGGGGCCGAGAACGTCGACCAGTCACCCGACCACAAAAGACGCGCACCCGGGTAGCGCTGCCGCAGCATCAGATGCTCCTGCAGGGTCATGGTGTTGTCCCACATCACGCCGTCGTCGACGACGCCGGGGCGTTTGGAGCTCAGCTGCGGCACCCACCGGTCGGTGAGCCGGACGCGGACGTAGGGCAGATCGGATTCGGCGATGTCGCGCAACCGGCCCAGGCTGGACGTCGGCGCGGTCCCGGCCGGCGGCAGGGTCGAGGCGACCGCGGGCGGCGGCGGTGTCGCGGTGACCGTCGTGGTGGAGACCGTGGTGGTGGGCGGCTGCGGTGGCGGTGTCGTCGTGGGCCGCGGTGTCGGATAGGTCAGCGACGGTTGGGCGGCCAGCGACTGCGGAGCCTCGGCGCGCCCGCCGGGATCACGGTTGATCATCAGCCCGATGATCACCCCCATCGCACCGAGCAGCAGCGCGGCGGCCAGTCCCACCGCGACCGGCAGCGCCCACCGGCCGGGCCGCGCCGGCGGCTCCGGCGCGGTCTGCGCGACCGGCGCCGGCCGGGCGGGCGTGGCCGCCAGCAGCGTGTCGGCCTGGGTGAGCCCGCTCGCCGACCCGTCGAGGGCCCGCTGCGCGGCGCGCCCCAGTGCCCCGGCGCTGCCGTAACGGTCGTCGGGCTCCTTGGCCATGCCGCGCAGCACCACCGCGTCGAGAGCGCCCGGAACCGCCGCGTTGAGCTCGCTGGGACACGGCGGCGCACCGCGCAGATGACCGGCCATCACCTGCTCGAGGCTGGTCCCGGGGAACGGCGCCTGGCCGGTCAGCGCCTCGTGCAGCACGCACGCCAACGCGTAGACGTCGGCGGCGGCCGTGGTCGGCGCGTCGGAGAACCGTTCCGGGCTCATGTAGGCGATGCTGCCGATCTGGGTCCCGGTCACCGTCAGCCGAGTGTCGTCCTTGGACTCGGCGATCCCGAAATCCAGCAGATAAGCGAAGTCGGCCGAGGTGACGATGATGTTCTGCGGCTTGACGTCACGATGCACCAGGCCTTCGGCGTGGGCGGCGTCGAGGGCGGCGGCGATTTGACCGATCAGGGCGACCGCGCGCTGCGGGGCGAGCGGTTCGGCGGTGATCAGCTCGTGCAGGGTGTGGCCGTGCACCAGCCGCATGTCGATGTAGAGCCGGCCGTCGATCTCGCCCCAGTCGTGGATCGGGATGACGTGCGGCTCCTGCAGGATCGCCGCGGCATGGGACTCGCGCTGAAACCGGGTCCGAAACCGGTCGTCGCGGGAGTACTGCTCGGCGAGGATCTTGACCGCGACGGTGCGGTGCTTCTCGGTGTCCTCGGCCTCCCACACCTCGCCCATCCCGCCCTCGCCGAGTAACCGGGTGAGCCGGTACTTGCCGAACGTGCGGCCGCCTTGCGTCTTTGCCGTCGCCACCTGCGTCTCCTTCGATAACCGCAGTATGCACCGCGGCACCGACAGACAGGCCCCGATCGCGACGGTCCGGGTGGTGAGGCGGGGTGCCGGGCTGTTCAGCCGGTGCGGCGCAGCACGATCACGTTGTCGGCGAGGGTGACCGGATCACCGTCGGGACTGAACCCGGCGCGTTCGCTGGTGTCGGCGCGCACCCGTTGCCAGCGCGCCGGATCCGGAGCCAGCGCCGCGAGCACCTGCTCGGGGGTCTCGAAGTGGTGCTCGTGATCGTCGTGCACCCAGGGCGGGGCCGCGGCGTGATCGACGATCAGCAGCATCCCGCCGGCGGCGACCGCGTCGGCGGCGCGGCGCAGGATCGCGGTGCGGTCCAGCTCGACCGGGGAGTGCAGGAACTGGGCGGAGACCAGATCGAAGGAGCCGTCGGGGAAACTCTCCGCGAAATCGTGGCGTTCCAGCCGGATGCGCGAGCCGAC
>Ga0079225_10002124_pt1 | contig 11325 bp, 8 predicted proteins | sample Poulit2012_FD_76344 | JGI IMG/M metagenome (GOLD analysis project Ga0079225, IMG submission 76344) | Agricultural soil microbial communities from Georgia to study Nitrogen management - Poultry litter 2012 | ecosystem: Environmental > Terrestrial > Soil > Agricultural land | place: USA: Georgia...
CACCTTTCACCATCCAAAAAAACCGCCTCAACCCGAAAGTTGTGGCGGTTTCATCAAATCAAGATCATGCCCAGAAGTCTTTTAATAAGTTTGTCTGGTTACGGTCCGGACCAACGCTGAAGATTGAGACTTTGACGTCACATAATCTTTCAATTTCGCGCAGGTAGTTCAAAGCATTCTCAGGCAGTTCATCAAGGTGTTTCACGTCTGTAATGTCTTCCTTCCAGCCAGGAAGTTCTTGATAAACAGGTTTTGCGCGGTTAAGTGCACTCAAAGTTGCCGGGTATTCTGTAATTTCCTCACCATCAATTTCGTATGCGGTACAGATTTTCACAGTATCCAGTCCGCTCAATACGTCGATTGAATTCAGGGACAGGTCAGTAATGCCGCTTGCTCTTCTTGAGTGGCGGACAACGACAGAATCGAACCAGCCGACACGGCGTGGTCTGCCTGTCGTCGTACCGTATTCACGGCCGATTTCACGGATGTGTTCACCGCTGTCATCAAACAGCTCGGTAGGGAAGGGACCGTCACCGACGCGTGATGTATATGCTTTACATACGCCGACCACGTTCTTCACATTTGCAGGACCGACACCGCAGCCGACAGTTACGTTACCTGCAACCGGGTTGCTGGAAGTAACGAATGGATAAGTACCGTGATCCACATCGAGCATGACGCCCTGTGCACCTTCAAATAAAACCTTTTCGCCATTTTGGAATGCGTCGTCCAAGATTTTTGCAGTATCTGTCACGTAGGGCGCCAGACGTTTCGCAGCTTCCATATACGGAATGTAAATATCATCGAATTCAAAGCCTTCGTGACCGTACAAAGCTTTGAGCGTTTTATTTTTAATTTTCAAGTTTTCGTCCAGACGCTTTTTAAATACTTCTTCATCTATTAAATCAGCCATGCGGATACCGATACGCTGTACTTTGTCCACATAACACGGACCGATGCCGCGTTTTGTCGTACCGATCTTGTTTTCACCGCGTTCTTCCTCTTCACATTCATCCTGTGCAAGATGATACGGCAGAACAACTTGAGCTCTGTTGGATATGCGCAGGTTATCAACATTTATCCCGCGTTCAATCAGACCATCCAGTTCTTTGATGATGGATAGCGGGTCGATTACGACACCGTTGCCAACCAGGGACAGTTTGTCTTTATAGAAAATTCCTGATGGTACCAGATGCAATTTGTAAGTCTCGCCGCCAAACTGTATTGTGTGGCCTGCATTATTTCCACCGGAAAAACGTGCGATGATATTCGCATCTTCCGATAAGAAATCCGTTATTTTCCCTTTGCCTTCGTCTCCCCACTGCGTTCCAACTACTACTGTACCAGACATTTAAGAGCCTCCAATTTATTCAATAGAAATACCGTCTACATTTTACCAATATACTATATAATATGCAACAAAAAATACGAACGTTTTTATATGTACCATATAAAAACATTCGTAATTTTAGTTCGGAGGGATGTATCCATCTCCATAATCTCTAGTATCCTGGTCAAAAAAGGTACTATATGACTTATTGAATATTAAATTGACCGTACCTGTCGGACCGTTACGGTGCTTGGCGAGAATGATCTCGATTTCGTCCTGTTCCTTCTGTGCGCCGGCGCTTTCTTCCTCGCCGTCACCGCGGGTATAGTAGTCTTCCCTGTACAGGAATGCCACAATATCCGCATCCTGCTCGATCGAACCCGATTCACGCAGGTCACTCATCATCGGACGTTTATCCTGACGTGATTCCACACTTCTTGATAACTGTGACAGGGCGATGACCGGGCAGTGCATTTCACGTGCCAAAGATTTCAGCATACGTGAAATTTCCGATACTTCCTGCTGACGGTTGTCACTGCTCCGTGTACCGGAACCCTGAATGAGCTGAAGATAGTCGATGATGACCATATCCAGCCCATGTTCCTGTTTCAGCCTCATGCATTTAGAACGGATATCGCTCACGCGGATGCCCGGACTATCATCGATGAAAATCTTCGAATCTGCTAGCTGGCCGATTGCGGTCGTGAAATTATCCCAATCCTGATGTTCGAGATTGCCCTGTCTCAACTTGGTGGCATCAATCATGCCTTTGGAAGATATCATCCTTGTTACAAGCTGATCGGCGCCCATCTCAAGCGAAAAGATTGCGACCGTATATTTGTCCTGGGAAGTCCCCACGTGACCTGCGATATTCAGTGCAAAAGCCGTCTTACCCATGGAAGGGCGGGCTGCAAGGATGATCAGATCGTTGCGGTTGAAGCCGGATGTCATGAAGTCGAGGTCTCTGTAGCCTGTAGGAATACCGGTCGTCGTCGATTTCTGGCCAGCTCTTTCCTCGACCTGTTCATACACTTCATGAACGACTGATTTCATCGATTTGAATCCTTCATTCCGCCGTGCTTCCGAAATGGACATGATTTTGGATTCAGCTTCGTTCAAAATATCTTCGATTTCAAATTCTTCCGAAAAACCGTCCGTCGCAATTTCACTTACCGTTTCAATCAATCTTCTGCGCAGTGAATATTTGGCGACGATGTTGCTGTAGAACGTCCAGTTCAGGCTCGTCGGCACGAACTCTGACAGTTCACCCAAATATCTCGGACCGCCGATGACATTCAGCTGGTCCATCGTACGCAGCTGATTCGTCAGCGTCACGAGGTCGATGTGCGTCCGCTCTTCACTGAGCAGCGCCATCGCATGAAATATCTGCCGGTGTTCATTACGGTAGAAATCTTCCGGATCCAGTATTTCATAGATCGATATAAAAATTTCGGGATTGACCAAGATTGCACCCAATACCGATTGTTCTGCTTCAACATCATGCGGCATCTGGTTATTGCCATTCATAATCAATCCCTCCCTTCAATTTGCATCATTTATTTTTCTGCTACATGAACTTTTATTTCAGCAGTCACTTTAGGATGAAGTTTTGCATTTATCTTATGGTAGCCGAGACTCTTCAAAGGCTGTTCCATATCAAGTTTTCTCTTGTCGATTTTAAGGTCGTGCTGCTTGCTGAAGGCTTCGACCACCTGTTTTGAACTGATTGAGCCGAATAAACGTCCGCCTTCACCGGATTTGGTTTTTATTTCGACTTCTTTGGACTCAAGCTCTTTTTTCAGCAATTGGGCATCGACCAATTCCTGTTCTTTTTCTTCGGCAACCTGGTCATTGTGCTCTTTCAGTTTCTGAAGGTTGCCTGGTGTTGCTTCTTCTGCCAGACCTTTTTTAATCAAAAAGTTCTGTGCATAACCGGTCGCAACATTTTTCACTTCACCTTTTTTACCTTGATTCTTAACGTCACTTAGGAAAATTACTTTCATTATTCTTCACTCCTGTTTTTTAAAGCTTCATCAATTACTTCATTTAAATCTTCATATGCCTGGTCGATCGAGCGGTCTTTCATAAGCGTTGCCGCATTCGTCAGATGTCCGCCGCCGCCAAGTTGTTCCATAATGAGCTGGACGTTTATTTCGCCGAATGAACGGGCGGATATACCGACCGAATCATCTTCACGGTAAGCCATGACAAATGACGCCTTGACGCCCTCGATCTGCAGCAGCTGATCGGCTGCCTGGGCAACAGTCACCGGGTGATAGATCATCGTATCATCCGATTTGACGATTGCGATGCCGTTATCTGAAATCTCGGCAGATTTGATTAAATCACTGCGTGCAATGAACGTATCGATATCATCTTTCAGGAATGTCTGGGCAAGCACCGGATCGGCACCATGGCTTCTTAAGAAGCTCGCTGCGTCAAACGTTCTCGAACCCGTACGCAGTGTATAGTTTCTCGTATCGACGATGATTCCCGTCAGCATTACCGTCGCCTCGATACGGGACAGTCTCTTCTCGACATTCTGATACTCGAGCAGTTCTGCAACAAGCTCACTTGCACTTGATGCATAAGGTTCCATATAGACGAGCAGTGGATTGGAGATGATTTCATCACTGCGTCTGTGATGATCTATCACAACTTTACGCGTCGACTTATTCAGAATATCTTCATCCAGCACCATGCCCGGACGGTGGGTATCCACAACGACTATGGTCGTCTTCGGATTCATCAGATCCCAAGCATCTTCACTCGTTACAAAACGTTCCAGCAGCTCTTCACGTTCGGTGATTTCATTCATCACCCTCTGCATCGTATCATCGATATCCTCTTCATTTAAAATGATGTGCGCCTGGATGCCGTTCATGGAAGCAAGCCTTGCGACACCTAACGATGCACCGATTGAGTCCATATCCGGACGTTTATGACCCATGATCAGCACATTGTCGCCTTCGAGCAGAATATCCCTCAGCGCATGTGCAACAACCCGCGCTTTGACACGTGTCCTTTTCTCCATCGGATCCGTCTTGCCGCCGTAAAACCTGGCGTTGCCGTTTGCAGCTTTGATTGCGACCTGATCACCGCCGCGGCCGAGCGCAAGGTCAAGGGAGGACTGGGCGAGTTCACCGATTTCGATATATTCGTCGGTGCCTTCACCGATACCGATACTGAGCGTGATCTGCACGCCGACTTCCTGGGAACGGTCACGCACTTCGTCCAGCAGATTGAATCTCGTATCTTCGATATCATTCAAGATTTTCGAGTTCAGGACGATGATGAAACGATCCTGGGAAAAACGTCTGATATAGACATTATGACGGTTGGCCCAGTCATTGATCGTATTCGTTATCGTATTATTCAGCTCACTTTTCAAAGCTTCACTCATGTTCTGGGTGACATCGTCATAGTTATCGAGGAATAAAATCCCGATGACCGGCGTCTTTTCCTCAACACGCTTCTGCAGCTGGCGTTCTTTCGTAATATCGATCAGATGAAGCGCCTTATGCTCTTCTTCCCAGAAAATACGGTAATTTTTATCATTGTAGGTCGACTCGATGACTTTCATATTGTTCGCCTTGAGAGACGTCATGATATTCGAGAACACTCTGTTGATCGGTTCTCCGATATTGTCATCCGTCAGCTCACTTAAAATCTGCGGATTCATATAGTCGATTTCATCGTCATCGTTCAACAGGATCAGCCCGGCAGGCAGCTCATCCACGGCGTATTTTCTCGAGCCGGCGATTCCATAGACGATTTTTCTTGAACGTTCCTCACTGCTTGTAATCGAGCGCGTCAAATACAAGAACAGCGCCAGCATCAAGATGATGCTGAATAATAACACGACAAGGCCCAATCGTATGTGATTGGCCATGACAAAGATATTCAACACTAATACATGGAATGCTGCAATTCCAAACGGGATATAAATTAGTTTTTTATCGATAATGTTGAACATCTGATTCACTTCCTTTTTAATTTCATCAACAGTCTGAATCTGAATACCATTTCAAGCAGTCCGATTACGAGTGTCAGCGGTCTGATGATTGCCAGCGGAATCAATATGATGACTGATAAAACTTTGTTCACCTTTTTTTCCAGGAGGAAGAAATAGGAGAAGCTCAGTCCGTGGAGGAATACTGCCCATTCCACTAAAACATATAAATTGCTGATGATCGTACCGAATGTGTCTTCAGTAGTGGTAAAGAACGAAACGAGATACAGAATGAAAAATAAATATAGTATGAATCGCGGGAACGCCCACTCACTGAACGACATGTATGACCATGCCGGAAGTTCTTTATTTTGTAATAACAATCTTAACATCAATACAGTATATAGAATAACAAAAAATGAGATGACTGTAATATATGCCGGCAGCTGTGCAAACATCTGCGTAAGCGCTGCGCTGAACATTTCAGCGTCTACAAATCCGACGTTTAATCCTCCCATATTTTCAATCTGTTCCATGTACCAGCTTCTGAAAGTTGAAAAAGTCTGGGACAGCGGATTGATGACACCCATGAATACGAGCATGTTCAAACCGCCGATGACACTCAGCATCAATGCGAAAGTGCCGTAGAACAGGGTCAGCTCCTGCGAGAGCCCTTTAGCCAGTGTATGATGTATCACTGCAGTCAGTATATATAGTACCACAACCCACATCCATAAAAGAGGGGAGAGGAACAGCAGTGCAGGGAACATGAAACTGATGAATATCAGCCAGAAATGATAATCCGATTTATGTTTGATCTTAAGCAGGTAATAGACGACTAACGGCAGAATAACTGCACCGAGTAAAACGCTCAACGATGTAATTGCGATGAACACAAATATGACCAGTATCGCAAGAAATGTTTGACCCAGTGAAACATTTTGCTTCAAATAAACACCCTTTCCTTTCCAAATACGCAATAAAGCTCCTACGTTGGAAATAGGAGCAGTTAATATTACTATTATACCTTTTTAAGAACTTCCTGACCACCCATATAAGGCCTTAGAACTGTTGGTATTGTGACAGTCCCGTCACTATTCTGGTAATTTTCCAAAATCGCGGCCATCGTTCTGCCGACTGCAAGTCCGCTGCCGTTTAAAGTATGGAGCAGTTCAGGCTTCGAATCTTTGCTGCGCTTGAATTTGATATTCCCGCGTCTCGCCTGGAAATCTGTCATATTTGAAACAGAGCTTATCTCTTTATAGTCGTCATAGCTCGGCAGCCACACTTCAACATCATATGTTTTGGAAGATCCGAAACCAATGTCGCCTGTGCAAAGAATCACTGTGCGGTACGGTATTTCCAGCAGATCCAAAATATTTTCTGCGTGTCCCGTCATCTCGTCGAGCGCCGCCCATGAATCTTCCGGACGTTCCAGACGCACCATTTCGACTTTGTTGAACTGGTGCAGACGGATCAGCCCCCGTGTATCACGGCCGGCAGAACCCGCTTCACTTCTGAAACATGCCGTCTGTGCCGTAAACTTGACCGGCAGCATATCATCCGTCAGCGTCTCGTCCTTATAATAATTCGTCAGTGTCACTTCTGAAGTCGGGATGGTGTACATATCCATTCCATCAATCTTGAACAGATCCTCTTCAAACTTCGGCAGCTGGCCCGTTGAGTACATCGCCTCCGCACGTACAATCTGCGGCGTCATCATTTCACGGTAGCTGTTTTTATTGTGCACATCCAGCATGAAATTCATCAGCGCACGCTCAAGACGTGCACCGTCACCCGTCTGATAAACATAGCGTGCGCCGGAAACTTTCGCCGCACGTTCAAAATCGGCAAGCTCAAGTTCCTCTAAAATATCCCAGTGGCCTTTCGGTTCGAAATCAAACTCCCTGATTTCACCGGTTCTGCGGACTTCCACGTTTTCAGTATCATCTTCGCCTTCAGGCACATCATCATGGATCAGGTTCGGAATGCCGCTCATCTCATCATGGAATTTCTCTTTGACTTCGTTCAGCCGCGCATCGATCTGTTTGATTTCTTCACCGACGTCACGCATTTCCTTGATGACATCTTCTGCATCTTCCTTATTCTTTTTCTTCTGTGCAATTTCTCCGGAAACTTTGTTTCTCCGGCTCTTCAGTTCCTCAGTCTGCTTAATCAGCTCCCGGCGCTCACCATCGAGATTCAAAATCTCATCAATGACCACCGGATCCATGCCTCGCTTCGACACTTTCCCTTTCACCAAATCTGTTTCCTGTCTGATCAATTTTATATCCAACATATTCTCAGCCTCCATGTTTTTTATTTTTTAGAAAATAAAAAACCACATCCCTCGTTGAAGGGACGTGGTTTTGATTACGCGTTGCCACCCTAATTAGCGCCTGTTTCAGGCACTATCTCATTTACATAACGACATTTTTACATGCCGGCTACTTTTTATACGAAGAATAGAAATTCACATTATCTGCCGACCATTCACACCGACCATGATCTCTCTGAAATTAAGATGATGCTACTGCTTCCCTCAAAGTAGTAATTATTAAATTGACTTGGTGTCATTTTATAACGCGGTTCTGAAAAATGCAAGTTTTGTGAGGCGGGCGTGTGTGGCCGGGTGGCATGAAATGCAGAATAAACTGCATTTCGTGCCATAACCAGGACTCAGATGACATGAAACAATATAATTTAACCATTTCATGTCACTTAGACACTGAAAATGACACCAAACCCTCTCAAAATCGAGTTTCGTGCCATTTTCATGAGATTTATGACACCAGCCGGCTTGAATTGCGAGTTTCATGTCACTGATTTAAAGCTGGGATATACCATTTGAAGACTGGTGCTGCAACTTGAATATAATCAGGCAAGTTATAGCGTACACAAGGTCCCAGACGCCATACTCAGGTATTTTGATATAGACTTATAGTGCGAGAGCCAAAATTAAAACTTCAACCCTGGTCTTTCATACAGCAGCTTCCCGTCCGCAATCACCTTGCAGGCGTGGTTGACGCCGTAATGATAGGGGATGTACTCATGATTCGGTGCATCCCAGATGACGATGTTCGCTTCATCACCCGCTTCAAGTGTTCCCCGGTCTGCGGCATCAATCGCATGCGCGGCGTTCACAGTCACTGCATTCCAAATTTCATTCGGTGTCATTTTCAGCTTCAACGCCGCAATCGCCATAATCATCTGCAGATTGTCCGTCACACAGCTGCCCGGGTTGTAGTCTGTCGCAAGGCTGACAGCACCGCCGCCTTCAATCATGCCGCGTGCGTCCGCAAATTCATTTTTACCCAAATAAAACGTCGTACCCGGCAGTAATACCGCCACTGTATCGGAATCAGCGAGCTGCTTTTTGCCTTTTTCACTCGCTGCCACCAGATGATCGGCACTAACCGCTTCCTGCTCAATCGCAAGTTCCAGTCCGCCGAGCGGGTCAATTTCATCCGCATGAATCTTCACGCGGAAACCTTTCTCACGGGCCGCTTCCATATATTTTCTCGATTCCTCGACTGAAAATACGCCTGTCTCAGTGAAGACATCCGCAAAATCCGCATATTGTTTCGCATCATCCAGCAGTTCGATCATCTCTTCCATAAATTCACCGGAATCACGGCCTTTAGGAATCGCATGCGGTCCAAGGTAAGTATGACGCATGGTAATCGGGAACTTTTCTTCCAGTGCCTTTGACACCTTCAGCTGTTTCAGTTCATTTTCCTTATCCAGCCCGTAGCCGCTTTTACTTTCGACTGTCAGCACACCATGCTGGATCATCCTGGTAATATTCACCGAAGCTTTTTCAAGCAGCTCGTCAAACGACGCTTTTCTCGTCTGTTCCACAGTATTTAAAATACCGCCGCCCTGTTCCAGTATCTTCAAGTAATCGACACCCTGGCGCTTCAATGACATTTCATGTTCACGCGACCCGCCATGGACTACATGTGTATGCGGCTCGACAAGGGCAGGGGAGGCGATCTTCCCTTCAGCATCAATCACTTCGAAAGCTTCATACTCATCCGTTCTCTCTCCTGCATGGACGACTTTCCCGTCTTTAACGACAATTACCGCGTCAGCGACAATTTTCAGTTCATCCATCTCTTTGCCTTTTAAAGGCTTATCCGATTTCTTCGGCAATATTAAAGACTTTATGTTTTTAATGATTACATCGTTCATTATTCATTCTCCTCCAGCATTGGAATATTTACGCCTCGTTCTTTCGCTGTATCAACTGCAATTTCATATCCCGCATCCGCATGGCGAGCAACACCCATGCCCGGGTCCGACGTCAGCACACGCTCCAGACGGCGTGCGGCATTTTCGGTACCGTCAGCGACAACGACCATGCCGGCATGCAGCGAGTATCCCATGCCGACACCGCCGCCGTGATGGACACTGATCCATGAGCCGCCGGCTGCCGTATTGACCAGTGCATTCAAAATCGCCCAGTCACCGACCGCATCACTGCCGTCCTTCATGCTTTCCGTTTCACGGTTCGGACTGGCAACGGATCCGGAATCGAGGTGATCCCGGCCGATGACGACAGGCGCCGATATCTCTCCGCTTGCCACCAGTTCATTCAGCGCAAGTCCCATCTTCGCACGCTCACCGTAGCCGAGCCACGCGATACGGGAAGGCAGTCCCTGGAATGCAATCTTCTCCTGCGCCATATCCAGCCAGCGCAATAATTTTTCATTCTCCGGAAACAGTTCCCGCATCTTTGCATCAGCCACTTCTATATCTTTCGGATCTCCGCTCAGTGCAGCAAAACGGAATGGCCCCATCCCTTCACAAAATAAAGGTCTGATATACGCCGGAACAAATCCCGGGAAGTCGAATGCGTTTTCCACACCTTCATCGAACGCTACTTGACGGATATTGTTGCCGTAGTCGAATACGATCGAACCGGCATTTTGGAAATCCAGCATCGCGTCCACATGTTTTGCCATGGATTGTGAAGAGAGCTTCACATATTCAACCGGGTCCTCTTCACGCATCTTTGCCGCTTCTTCCAAAGAATAGCCTTCCGGTACATAGCCGTTCAGCGGATCATGCGCAGAAGTCTGGTCGGTGACGACATCTATTTTAAAATCACTCCCTAAAATCTCAGGCAGAATTTCCGCTGCATTCCCCAATAGTCCGATTGACAGAGGTTTCCCTGCGTCCCTTGCATCTCCCGCAAGTTTCAACGCTTCCTTCAAAGAGTAGGCTTTAACATCCAGATACTTCGTTTCCAGACGTTTATCAATCCGCGATTCATCCACTTCCACACAGATCGCGACCCCTTCGTTCATCGTCACGGCAAGCGGCTGTGCGCCGCCCATGCCCCCGAGTCCCGCCGTCAGAGTCACTGTCCCCTTGAGCGACCCGTCATAATTCTGGTTGGCAAGTTCAGCAAACGTTTCATAAGTCCCCTGGACAATCCCCTGTGAACCGATATAGATCCATGAACCCGCCGTCATCTGGCCGTACATCATCAGTCCCTTTTTATCGAGTTCGTTGAAATGCTCCCAGTTTGCCCATTTCGGTACTAAAACCGAGTTTGATAATAAAACCCTCGGCGCCTCTTCGTGAGTCCTGAAAACCGCAACCGGTTTCCCGGACTGAACGAGCATCGTTTCATCCTTTTCAAGTTTACGCAGCGTATTTTCTATCGCTTCAAACGATTCCCAGTTACGCGCAGCCTTGCCGATACCCCCATATACGACAAGATCTTCCGGCCGTTCCGCCACTTGCGGATCCAGGTTGTTATACAGCATGCGGAGCGCCGCTTCCTGTTCCCATCCTTTACATTCGATTTCCAAACCTTTTTTAGCAGTAATTTTTCTCGTCATGATTACACCCCTTAATTAATTGCACTCAGTGCGAAACTGACATTTTCAATATCCTTGCTGAAGTTCCGGTCTTTATCAATAAAGTCCGCGACCATTCTGTATTCTTCAAATTTCTCCCGTGTTTTCGGCGACAGTTTTTCTTTCCCCTTCAGTTCAACCGCAGTCAGTGCAATCAGCAGCTCGACTGCCAG
>Ga0079225_10002126_pt1 | contig 11324 bp, 10 predicted proteins | sample Poulit2012_FD_76344 | JGI IMG/M metagenome (GOLD analysis project Ga0079225, IMG submission 76344) | Agricultural soil microbial communities from Georgia to study Nitrogen management - Poultry litter 2012 | ecosystem: Environmental > Terrestrial > Soil > Agricultural land | place: USA: Georgia...
ACCCATCACTAAAACGCCTTTGTTGACGTTGGGCTACGGTCATCTTAAATTGTTCTCTTCTTGCCATTTTTAATCATTTTTTTTTGGTTAAAAGCGGTCAACATTTTTCAGGCATTGACAGGTGAATTGTGAGTGGTGAGTTGAGTTGAGCTTCCCTAAATGGTGTTAGCCATTTAAAAAACTGATAATCAAAAACACTGAAAGTGCGAAGTGATTTTGCGGTGTGATTTGCGAGTTGAGCTTTTTGAAACAAAAGTTATAATCATTCCGACATTAAACCTTATCACCTTCATAACCAAGACAATACTTTGTTATAAAAACCTTATTAGCTTATTTCTTTCACCACAATATTTATTCGGGATATAGGGGCAAAACATAATATAAATCCTCAAATCTCTTTTGGACTGATTCCAAATTTATTTTTAAAGGCTGTACTGAAGTTGGAGAGATTATTATAACCGACCTCCAAATAGATGTCAGAGGATCTTAACGTTCCTCTTTCGAGCAAATCTTTTGCATGCTGCAATCTTTGATCGCGGAACCATTTGCCCGGACTAATCTTATATTCCGTTTTAAAATTACGTTTGAAAGTTGAGAGGCTCATATTGCATAAAAAAGCAATCTCGTCTAAGTTCAGATTGGAGTACACATTGTTTTCAATAACTTTTCTGAATTGTGAAGCTTCTTTAGAGATTAAAGAATGTAAGTACAATTGGAATTTATACCCATATTTATGGATGAGATAAAGCATCAATTCTTCAAACTTTACGGCCAATAAATCATTGATAAAATCGGTTGAGGAATTTTTTAAATTATTCAACGAATTCAAATAGGATATAATATAAGGGTCATTTTCAATAATGAAATAAGATTTCTCCGCCTTATTCGGTTTCCAGTCCGTGCGATTTTTATCTAAAAATTCAATCAGTTTATGTTCCGAAAAAAACAACAGTTTACAATAATACCGCGTATCGGCATCGAGTAATTCGGTCCACAACCAACGTCCTTTTTTCAATAACAAAGATTGTTTGGCATTGACGGCAACCGAAGTATCAGCAAAATGAACCTGTTTTTTACCCACTTGCAGAAAACTGAACATATTCATGCTAAGATTAACCTTACTACGGACTATATTCGTATTCATCTTAAAATCATACACGAATAAATCAGGAGTTTTTTCAGGTTTCTTTATATAAATTTCAGGAATGTTTTCTATCGCCATCCGGAGATTTTTTTAAAAAGAGAGTGTTGACTTAGTTTTTCAAAAAAAATGCTGTTTCCTAAATTACGCGTAATTTTTAAACCAGAAAAGCAAACCGATAAAAATTTGTTTTTGTTTTAGTTACTGAAATTTCCGAATATATCAAAAACCTTGGATTGCACTACGCGGTGGTATATTTACTCACGGTTACAAATAACTATCCCTTTGAATCTTTCTTACTTCCTAAGTTCAATCAAACAATTTATGATTATCAAAGGCTTCACAAATGATTTGAATTTTCTTCCTGGTTATCAATACAGAAAAAAGTACTGCCTACAGATATAGTTTCATCTCGATTTTTAAGATTTAAAATTCCACAGCGCTGATCGCAACCCTAACCATCTCATTGTCAGCTACATAAACAAAAAAAGTAGATTAAAAAACAATATTCTTATTGTTCTTAATTATTTCAATTTTGAATCTCCTTTAAAATTGGTTTTTAAATATCCAAATTATGGTTTGTGGTAAACCTATTTAAGTACACTTTTAATTTGTTTTGAATTGTTGTAAGTTTTACAGGTTTATCAAGGTTTACTCATTTAGTTTTCCGCTAAAATTTAGTTTGATAATCTTCATTTATCGATAAAGTGTCCCACAAGCCCAAATAGATTTGATCAACCCACTGTTATTGGGCTTTGGTACACTTTTTAAATTATGCGCCCTCTTCACAAATATCGTAACCGGTATTTTCATTGAAAGTGACATTATCGTAAATTATTACCGAGCTTTCTTTAAGTTTTCGCTCGACAACCCCGCAACCAGCACTATTGGTGATATGAACGTTAGTCATATTTAATGTTATAGTTTTTGGGGTATGTGTTCCTAATGATATTGCTCCTTTATGGTCAAACCAAGTCCAAACATCTTCTCCGGCATCAGCTATATTGGTATTTTCAATTGTATTTTGGTTGCTATTACTTTGATCTATATGAATTCCATACCAACTTCCGGCACCGTATAGACCGGAAAAATTAACAGGGTTATCAGGTGTCCCTAAAATTTCCAAAATAGGATTTTCGTGTAGAACTTCAAGACCATAGTCTTCATTAAAAATAATATCACAGCCTTCCTCAATAACCAAGTGGCCTGGTTTCTCATTATCGGTATCTCTTCTGACGATAATGTCTTCATCGATAAAAAACGGCACGCCCGGATCTTGCCAAATATGTTTTATTCCACCGATATCATCAGTTATAAATGCCCTGTTATGGCTTGTTCCGGAATTTACATGAATCATATCTTCACCATTACCGGTATAAGAACTTGCATTACCATCAAGTAAGGCTACTTTAGTCCCGGAAATTTGCAGTGGATAACCCTGATTTTCCGTGATAGTATTCTCTTTCCAGCCTTCAATATTCGCACTGTTTTCTAAAAGGACCCCAAGGCTTTTACTTTGGCGAATTGTGGTAAACTGCACTTCTATCTTAGCATTGTTTTCAACAGTCAGAGCAGGTTTATCACTTCCTCCGGCATATTCGATTATACAATGCTCAAGCCTGTTGTTAATATCTCCGGATTTTATAAGAATATCATCCCAAGCTCCGGCAACACTCTCGGCTCCGGTAAAAACTATTGGATTATTTTGTGTTCCAATAGCTGTAATCGATCCTGTTTTATCTCCATAATCATCTACTTCAAGTCCCCCTTCTTGTTCTATGGCAATTGTTACACCGGGTTCTATTGTCAAAGGAGCATGTATTCTCAAATGACAAGGTAGAATATAGTCTAGACCTTCTCCCCGATTTTCCCACAGGGTTTCTTCTGTAATGATACTACAATCGAGTACAATGGGTTCGACAATCGGTTCATCTTCTATTCCATTATCGTCATCACTGCTACAACTGGCAAAGGCAAAGCCGACCAAAAGCAGTAGCACTATGATCTTAAATTTTGATTGATTATATTTCATAATAAATTGGTTTTAGAATTATACTTATTTAAAAATTAATTTTTCTTGTCAACTGTAATTTTGCAGAACAATAATCTCACCTTCCGGAAGAAAATTCCAAAAGGTGAAATTACTTTGAATTACTTTTTAATAATCTGCTTGGTCACCGTCTGATTATCGGTTTTACTGATTTTTACAAAATAATTTCCTTCCGAAAAGGATGACAAATCAATTTCAGATTGATTTTCCCAAGTTTTCAAACGCTGTCCCGTAATGGAGAACAATTCAATTTGCTGAATATTTTCGGCTTTGGTTTCGATGTGTAAAACCTCTTCAACCGGGTTGGGGTATAGTGTTATTTTGTTTTCTGTATAGTCAAAATCTTCAACGCTTAATTGGCCATCGTCTACCACAACAGAATACATTACCGTGTTATCTGTACAACTTGGAGCCGCACTTATAAATTCTACTTGTTGATTTTTCCAAAAAGTAGCTTTGTAACATGACGCCGTATTATCATAATTGCTTTCCACTAAAAGTCCGGCTAAATACACATCTGTACCTGAAACATAAACCGAGTTTATTTCTCCTCCATCATGATTGGTGTTGTAATTAATATCTATCTCTACGCCATTTTTCCAAAGTCTTGGGAAATTATTATCATGACCTCCAACATAAACATCACCATCAAACACAAACACAGAGTTAGCTGAAGCGTTAAAAGATCCATCGGTTAAATTTTGAGCATTCCCATTTTTCCACAGTTTGGCGATATAATTTGTTCCATTATATTCACGACCGGCCACATATACATCATCGTTATCTACAAATATGGATTCTACATCAACATAATTCACACCGTTGGTAAGATCTTGTTCTGTTCCGTTTTTCCAAATTTTAATCTTACTGTCCTCGTTGTGGCCATCTACACTGTAGTCATAGGTAATACCAACGACATAAACATCGCCTTCATACACAAAAACGGATTCGGCTTTAGCATTTTCTAATCCATCGGACAAGTTTTGTGACTCCCCGTTTTTCCATAGCTTGGCAATATATTTTGCTCCGGTAGATTCATATCCTGCGGCATAAACATCGCCATCATACACAAATACAGCATTAGCTCTTGCATAATCATAACCATCGGTCAGGTTCTCGGGAGTCCCGTTTTTCCAAACTTTGGCAACATCTGTTGAAGCCGAGTTCATCTCATATCCCGCAGCATATACATCGCCATCATCGACAAATACATCATACACACGAGCACTGTAAGCTCCATCGGTAAGATCATGCGTTGTACCATCTTCCTCCCAGATTTGAGCTATATTGAAAGAGGAACCATCATCATCATACCCGCCAATATACACTTCTTGAGCAGATAGGGCTGTGGTAAAAATCAACCCTAAAAGGAAAACTCCAATTTGGGCGAGAATCTTAGTTGTTGAAACAGATAAAATGTTTAATTTTTCTTTCGTTTTTAGATAAGTGTTTGTAATCATAATAAATTTATAAAGATTAGTTAGTAATTAAATTGAAATTTGCATTTAAATGTTTTACATCATTTTTATTATATTTTTCTCCAAAGCCTGACAGGGTTATTGCCTATCGTTGATAACCGATTTGTCGGTTACCTGAACACTTCCCTGTAACTCGGGGTTGTTTCTTAGCACAAATGTTGACAGAAAAACTCGGTATTCCACGAACAATTGTATGGATGGTATAAAACAGTTTGTGGTTCGTAAGCTTTTGCAGATAGTTGGTAATTTGCTAAATCTGAGTTTAAAACGGTTATTTTATGAAATCCATACACAAGATTTTTCATAACAGTAATACAAATTCCTTCGAAAAAGCTCGTTTTTTAGTAAGTTTGAAGAACTAACCAATCAAACGAAAAACCCTTATGTTGAAAGTGATTCTTATCGACGATGAGCCGAAGGCCATAAAAAGCTTGGAATGGGCAATCGCTAATTATTGTGAGAATGTAGAGATTTTAGAAACCTTTACGGATCCAAAGAAAGCTGCTACCTATATAAAGTATAACAATCCGGATTGTATATTTTTGGATGTGCAAATGCCCAAAATGGATGGTTTCCAACTTCTGGATAATTTTCAGAAACGCAATTTCTCTGTGGTTTTTACCACGGCCTATAATCAATATGCTATCAAGGCCATCAAAGAAAACGCCATGGATTATTTATTAAAGCCCATTGATAAGGAAGAATTCAAAATCACGATTGAAAAACTCAAAGCTAAAAAAAGGGATAATCGCAATTATGATTTTTTAGAAGAACAATTGCGCTCCCGCAACGACATGCGCATTGGCATTCCCGTTGAGGGAAAGCTCGTTTTTCTGAATGCTGACGAAATTATTTATTGTGAAAGTGATGGCAACTATTGTAAAATCAACCTGGTCGATAAAAAACCGCTGTTCATATCAAAAACCCTGAAAGAAGTTGAAAACCTACTTCCGGAGCAAAAGTTTTTTCGCGTACACAACAGTTATATCATTAATTTAAAAAAGGTTATCGAATATTTAAAAACACAAGGATATGTAATTCTCGATACCCAAAAGGAAATCCCTGTTTCGCGTAACAAAAAGTCTGAATTTTTGGAAAAAGTGTGACAATTTCAAAGGAATTGGGCTTTTACTTGCCAACAACAAATTTCAATCCCTCGTCGTCAACTTTAAAATTTTCGAATATCGATGTGATATTAACATTGAGATCTGTTAAACCAACCTTTAATTTCCGGAGTTTACTTATCTTTGACTTCTATCAAAAAAACTTACAGAATTATGGATTTAATGGGAATGATGGGGAAACTTCAGGAAACCCAAGCGAAAGTAGAAGAGGCAAAAAAGAAATTAGAAACGGTTGAGCTACAAGAAGAATCGAGTGATGGATTGCTGAAAGTCACCATTACAGCCAATCGGAAAATCAAAGATATCAAAGTAGCCGAGGAGTTGTTGGAAGAAAAAGAACAACTGGAAGATTATTTAGTATTGACCTTAAACAAAGCGATTAAAAAAGCTTCGGATATGCACGAGGAGGAATTGGCGAAAGTAGCTCGGGAAGGAATGCCAAATATTCCGGGAATGTAAATACAAGATTAGAATAAAGAATTTGCTTTATTTTTTATAAGCTTATTCGCAACTGATTTTATCACAAATAAAAAGCTGCAAAATTCATATAGAGTTTTGCAGCTTTTTGTTTATAATCTAAGTGGATTTAACCATTCATAGAAACCAAGAATTCTTCATTGCTTTTGGTTCTTTTCACTTTATCTCTAATAAACTCCATTGCTTCTACCGGGTTCATATCTGCCAAGTATTTACGCAATACCCACATTCTTGAAACCGTGTTTTCATCAAGCAACAAATCGTCTCTTCGAGTACTGGATTTCATCAAATCTATGGCCGGGAATATTCGACGGTTAGAAATATTTCTATCCAACATCAATTCCATATTACCGGTACCTTTAAACTCTTCAAAAATCACTTCGTCCATTCTTGATCCAGTTTCTACCAACGCAGTTGCAATAATTGATAACGATCCGCCATCTTCAATCTTTCTGGCAGCTCCGAAAAAGCGTTTTGGCTTGTGTAGGGCATTAGCGTCCACACCTCCACTTAAGACTTTTCCACTGGCAGGTTGAACCGTATTATATGCTCTGGCCAAACGGGTGATGGAATCCAATAAGATTACCACATCGTGTCCGCATTCTACCAATCTTTTGGCTTTATTCAATACAATATCAGCAACGCGCACGTGATCTCTTGCTTCTTGGTCAAAAGTTGAAGCAACTACTTCTCCTCTGACATTACGCAACATATCGGTAACTTCTTCCGGACGTTCATCAATTAATAATACGATTTGATAAACTTCAGGATGATTTGCTGCAATTGCATTCGCAATATCTTTCAGCAACATTGTTTTACCGGTTTTTGGTTGCGAAACGATCATTCCTCTTTGTCCTTTTCCAATAGGCGCAAATAAATCCATTATTCTAGTAGAAAGCGTACTGCTTTTCTCAGCAAGTTTAAATTTCTCTTCCGGAAAAAGCGGTGTTAAATGCTCAAAAGCTACTCGGTCACGAACGCTTTTAGGATCAAGGCCGTTTATTTTTGTTATCCTTATTAAAGGAAAATATTTTTCTCCTTCCTTAGGAGGTCTGACTTCTCCTGATACCGTATCTCCCGTTTTTAAACCAAACAATCGAATTTGAGATTGGGAAACATAAATATCATCCGGAGAGGAGACGTAATTATAGTCCGAAGAGCGTAAAAATCCGTAACCATCTTGCATAGTGTCTAAAACCCCCTCGCTTTCAATAATAGAATCGAACTCATAATCTGGTCGGCGATAGCGATTTTGCTTTTCTCTTCCTCCGCTTTTTTTATGATTTTGTTTTTGATGATGAGGCTTTTTACCACCGCGGTGATTCGAATCTTTAGCATCTCTTTTCTCAGCATCCTTCTTTTTTGCAGTTTGTGCTGTTTGCTTTGATTTAGCTGACTTCTTAGGGTCTTCTTTTTTGGAAGGTGTCGCTGGTTTCTTTCCGCTTTGTTTATCTGTGGCTTTCCCACTAGCTGTTTTGGGCTTGGACTTTCTATCCGGTTTAGCGGTTGCTTTTTTCGCCCGAGCAGCAGGTTTGGTTGTTTTCTGCGGTTGCTTTTGTTTAGGCTTAGCAGGACGTTTGTCGGCCTTTTCTTTTGACGTAGTATCAGCCAAGGCTTCTTGTGTTTTCTTAGGGTTGTCCGCTTGATAATCTAATATCTTATAAATTAGATCCAATTTGCGGAAACTTCTAACCTTAGGAACATCTAAAGACTTAGCAATCTCCTGAAGTTCAGGTAGTTTTTTAGCTTTTAGTTCTGAAATTTCTAACATGTAGGTATAAGTATTGGAATAATAAATTTGAAAAACAAATCGATTGTTTAAATATGTAATTAATTATAATTTTATTGTATTTAGAAAACAAGGAATTAAGAAGTATCCCTTGTAAGTGACTAAACAGATGACTCTTATGATTTGTATCTGCAATTATACAACTTTATTTTATATAAATCCTTTCTTTTCAAAGAATTTCTATTATTTTTGCCTTGAATCCAAAATAAAATGATCCAACGCGTACAATCTATCTATCTTTTCATCACTGCCCTTATATATGGGTTTGCTTCTATTTTGATTCCAGAATGGAATTTTGAAGGAAAAGATTTAATTTTAACTTATGACGAAAGTGCAATTTCCTATATATATTTAGGTCTGGCCATTTTTGCCTTGGTGATTATTTTTTTGTTTAAAAATAGAAAAACTCAAATACGATTAATTCGTCTGAATATCCTATTAAATGTAATTTTGCTGGGATTTTTCGTTTACTGGTTTCTAAGCTTACCTGGAGGAAGCGATTTTAACCAATTGTTTTCTGAGAAAGGTATTGGGATCTTGTTCCCTATTATTTCTATCGTTTTTTTAAGAATGGCCGGAAAAGCCATTAAAAAGGACGAAGATCTTGTAAAATCTGTAAATCGGTTTCGATAAATTTAATCTTAGTAATAGTTAGTGCGTTAAGAAGCCGTCTCAAAAAAATTGAGACGGCTTTTTATATCTAACTACACCAACGTTTTTCCGATTTCTAATATATTTTAGTAAATCCGGACTATCTCAAATAAGGCTTGAAACAATTTTATTGATAGTAAGTTTCCTGTTTTTTTGGTGATACTTGTGGGAAACTACAATCATTTCTTCTTGAAAGACATCATCATCCACCCTGCTCTTTCCACCGATTTTAAAAGTTCGAATCCAGCCGATTCAAAAGCTTCGGTGATTTTATCTACATCGGTATTGAGAATCCCGGAAAGGATTAAAATACCCGTCGGTTTTAAATGGAAATGATAATCTTTCACATTGGATAAATGTACTGGAGTGACAATATTTGCGAGAATAACTTCAGCTTCCACGCTTTCTTTTAAACCGGCGATCGTCGAGTGTTTTGTGATCAATTCCACTTCATTGAGTTTTGCATTACGTGACGCATTCTCAACAGCTGAGGCTTCTATATCAATGGCAATCACTTTTTTAGCTTTTTCTTTTAAAGCAATAATTCCCAGAATACCGGTACCGGTTCCTACATCCAATACTGCTTTATTTTCAAAATCATGTCTTGCCATGGTTTCCAGCATTAACTTAGTAGTGATGTGATGCCCCATCCCAAAGGTCAAAGCCGGTATAATCGTAATTTCATGCTTACAATTGTTTTTATCTTTAGGATGGATAGGTGATCTGATATAACAATACTCATCAATTAAAACCGGTTGATACATGCCATTCCAATTTAATTGCGGATCCAGTTGAAATGGTTTTTCTTCCCACTGAAATGGTATATTTTCTCGTTCTAAAACTCGGGAAATTTCCTTTTCATCAAAAGCAGATACCTCAAAATAAATAATCCATTTTTCGCCATGATGCTTAAAATGTCCCGCGTGATTCCATTGAGAAATTATCGGTAATAATTGATCCTGTTTTGAATAAGATATAGGGAAGATTCTTAGCTCTACGAATTTGCTCATCAATAGCTTAAAACGATATTTTATAACACACATTTAACCAAAGCAAAAGTAAGAATTCAAGAGGTCATAAAAAAGAATAATCTTGCTATTAATACTGTATTCCCTAAAATCAAGGCACTTATCTAAAATAACTCCTTTATAAATCTGTTCAAAAAATAAAAATGTTTCAAAGAGTAAAATTCTAATTCAACATTACCTAATTCTAAGTCATGATAGTCCGATACTCATTAACTATTGTCAACCATTTTACCCACCACAACCATCGTAGAAAATCTATCGGTAGAGCAAGTGACAGTAGAAAATCAAATAAAGCTTTATCCCAATCCGACTTTAGGAAAAACAAACATTTTATTGCCGAAATCTATTGACCTGCAAGAGATTACTATTAGAAGTTTGGAAGGGCGGTTAATTATGCAGTCAAAACCTGCTGACCAACTGGATATCAGCCACCTGACTAACGGAGTATACCTTATTAATATTAAAGATGCCAAGGGACATCAAGTCACAAAACGAATCATTAAAAAAAAAGTGTTTTCTAAGGAAACTGTCTCCAAACCCCGAGGCAGTTTTTTAATGCTAAACCATTTTAATAATTTGGGCGTGCCCCCGGTTTTTTGTTTAAAATAAAATTTTTAATTCCCAAATAAAATCTGTTTTACCAATAACTTTTCCGTGCCAAAATCCGGGGTCGGGCTGTCCGCTATATCTTTTTTTCACTCAACTTATCCTCTTCAAATTAGATTGATTTTTAAAGAAGATAATCCCTTCAAACAAGCCTATTCAAGAAAAAAAGGATGCCGCTTCCATCCCTCACGCAGAAGAATGTTTATGATCATCAAGGTTGATTTTTTGAGGATAATTCACCAGATATTATTCAATCAAAATCGTTAAGGGTAAATAACATCTTATGATTGGAATCATTTACTTCAAACCCACAACCAACGCAAGATTCTGAATAAAGTATTATTGACACATTTATGCAGCTTATTTATTCTCAGCAAATTATAGAATCGTTCTTTTTCTAATATTATAGAGTTTGATTTTTTCTGTGTCATTTCAAAAGCCTTGTTTGCAATCATAAAAACATCAATCAGTAAGACAAAAGCAAATCTTAGAAAACTCTTCAAGGGGTTTGAAACCCTTGAAGAGTTTATATCTTGCTTGTTTTCAACGATCTGAAAAAAAACATCCATTACTACCATAAGTTATCTTTTCTATGGTTATAAAATTCCGCTTTTTGATGTTCTTTTTAAGACCATATTTGCCATTTCAAAAATAAAAGCTCAAGAAGCAACATAACAGTTACAACCACCCCGGAAATAACTAAACCTGCGGTTTATTTATTTCGTCCCCTCCTTTTTTAAGGAGGGGAGCTTGTTTGTGGGTTTTAAGTAGCTGGAAATCAAGGATAAACCCTTCATTTTATTATGTTTAATTCATTTTGATTTTCTTAGAAAGAAGTTTGTCTTTCACTATTAAGCTTCTATAAATCAACAAACAAAAGCTCCTTTCCTTTTTAAGGAAAGGACAGCTTGATAATCAAACTTGTTTGATTGTCAAGCAGGTAAGGTTACTGCTGTTTTGAAACAGGAAGTTTGTTCTGC
>Ga0079225_10002128_pt1 | contig 11318 bp, 10 predicted proteins | sample Poulit2012_FD_76344 | JGI IMG/M metagenome (GOLD analysis project Ga0079225, IMG submission 76344) | Agricultural soil microbial communities from Georgia to study Nitrogen management - Poultry litter 2012 | ecosystem: Environmental > Terrestrial > Soil > Agricultural land | place: USA: Georgia...
GGAAGGATCCATCGTTGTAGAACGCTTGAAGAGCGAAGAAGTCGGTACAGGCTTTGACGCTGCAAATGGCGATTGGGTAAACATGGTTGACGCTGGAATCGTTGACCCGGCGAAAGTAGTACGTTATGCACTACAAAACGCAGCATCTGTTGCAGCAATGTTCCTGACAACAGAAACTGTCGTAGCGGACCTGCCTGAAGAAGATGCAGGTGGCGGAATGCCTGACATGGGCGGAATGCCGGGGATGATGTAATTAGTCTCTGAATCCTTGATACACAAGGGTTTTATGTAGACGGTCAGCAAAATGCTAACATTTTGCTAACATAAGAAAGATTATTTTAGGCTTCTCATGAGTTGTCCAAACTTTTGAGAAGCCTCTTTTTTTAATGCTTTGGTTACATGACGATAGATGTTTCTTGTTGTTTGATCTTCCGTATGTCCCAACCTTTCCATGATTTCCTCTATATCGACTTTTGCTTCGGCAAGCAAGGAAGTGTGGGTATGTCTGAAAGAATGGGGTGTTAGTTCTTGATTTAATCCTGCGATTTTTAATAGTCGTTTCATACGATTTGCTACTGTTTTAATAAGCATTGGATATCCTGGTTGTCTTTCTGTATTAGCGAATATAAAACCTTCATTATAATAAGCATCACCTAGCCGTTTGATCATTTTCTTCTGCGCTGCTCTGTGTTTTTTGAGTTCTTCTATAATTTCGTCTTCCACGGAAATCGTTCGAATGGATCCTTTTGTTTTCGGTAGTACTAATTGGTATTTAACGGTATTATTCTTTTCATTGTAATACGTTTTGATAATTCTAATGCTATTTTCATCAAAATTTATATCGTTCCATTTCAGACAAACTAACTCACCAACACGCATTCCTGTATAAGCAAGGATTAAGAATATAAGATAATCCATTTCTAAACCTTGCCTCTTGGCAGTTTCTAAAAACAAATATAATTCTTCTTTTTCCATATACTTCGGGATTTGCTTTTCTTCCAACTCTTCAATGGTCTTTTGTGGTTTTTTGATTGCAGTAAATTCTGTTGGATCTCTTCTTATTATTTCTAATTCAATTGCTTTTTTAAAAATCATTCTCCCAGTCCGGTTAACACCTTTAACGGTGTTATAAGCATACTTCTCGATTAAGTCGTCTAAAGCATCTTGATACATTTTAGTTGTGATGTCCTTCACTTTTATATAGGAAAAGTATGGCATCAGTTTATCAATTTCATGTTGTCTTACTCGGATTGTTCCGGGTTTTAAGTTCCCACTGTTACTGTATAACGTCAACCACTTTGGTGCAAAGTCTTTAAATAATGTCTTCTTTTCCTCTACATATGTTCCTTGATTGATTTCATATAATAATTCAGTTGCAACCCTTACTGCTTCACTCCTAGTTCTGAATCCACTTCGCTGCCTCTGCCTTCTTCTTCCTGTTTTCGGATCTCGACCTATATCAATCGTAAAAGCCCATTTAGCACCGCAATTACACCTCCTCCTGTCACAAGTACAATTTCTTCTGTAAAAAGAACCTTTCATTTTATTCATACTCCTTTTCAATAATGTTTTCAATCCTTCATTATCTCCATTTTGTAACTGAATGATACGATGAAGCTTGTGTTAAAAAGAGAGCAGTGAATATAATGATTTTGCTCTCTTGCGGAAAAATATTATTTTATAATATAATTACTTCCTTAATCTACTTTTAACTGTTCTTCCTTTTCTTGCTTCCTGAGTGATAGCCATTTTTTAAAATCAGAATTTTTCACTCTTTTAGATGCACCAATCTCAAAATTAGGAATGCCGCCATATTCAACAGAGATTTGAAATAGTTCATATATTCTTCTTCTAGAAATACTTAGATAATCTGATAAATGTTTAGCCGTCAAAACATCAGGTAAAGACTCCCATGTTGTATACTTATCTTTTTTAGTCATAAATAGTAAAATCTCCTCTTCAAAATAATTCTCAACATATAAAATAGAACTGTAATGAATGCTCACCAGTTAATTCTGAAACATTATACTGTTGAAATAGTCCCATTCTAAGAGCGATTTCATTTTTTTATAAATCTTTATGAAAAACGGCAGGTTTACTATATTTAATTAAAAGCATGATAATATTTTGTCATTCTAGACTTTGACTCTATGATAATAAATTCTTTTCCTGATCTATATTTGCTGAAATTCGCTGCTTTTTTCTATTGCAATAATAAAAAAGGATGCACTTTATCCATAAGGGGTTCGATACATGGGAAGAAAACCTTAAAAGCATGGCATATGGGGGACGCAATTCGCGCATGAATTGGCTTTCGAACTTTAGTTGGTCTATCAAGGTTTAAGGCGATTATCGATAGTTAATCGCCTTACAATAGACGGACGAATTAAGAGCATTACATAAGTTTATGTGCCTCTGCTGATTATGTTGTTAATATGCTTGTTAATCAGAGGGTGGAATGATTCCTTGAAAACAATTTTGAGATAATTGAAAACGTCGAAGGGAACAAGGTCTTTTGTGCTAAAATAGATTATAAGAGGATGGCTTATTAAGCAAACGGGCCAAATGGAGGAAATCCTAGAAAGTTATCCAGTATGAAAATGTACCTTACTATAGTAAATTAAAAGTATTACATTTATATTGGATAAAAACTGTATTAGGGGGGATTTGAAATGTCAGTAAGCAATAACTTTTCTACATTTTGCTCTAATTTAAGAATGTCAAATGATACTGTAACTAAGATACAAAACCGGTATAAAAAAATTACAAAGAGAATTAATGGTGATTATTGGAATAGTATTTCTGAGACATCGAATAGCCTGTATGTGGGGTCGTATGGGCGGGGTACGGAAATATGGACCAGTGACATTGATATGATAGTACGTTTACCTTATAAAACCTATGAGAAATTTAATAACTACCGCAGTAATGGACAGTCTGCTTTACTCCAAGAAGTAAGGGAATCATTGCAGAAAACATATAGTACTTCACATGTAAAGGCTGATGGACAAGTTATAGGAATAAATTTTGATGATGGTATTTCTTTTGAAATCGTTCCAGTCTCTAAAAATAAAGACGGTAGTTATACATATCCGGATTCCAATAATGGCGGAGTCTGGAAGGTGACTGATCCTGTCAGCGAAATTTCTGCTATAAATGTAAGTAATCGGGCAACAAACAAGAATCTAAAAAGGTTATGTAGAATGGCAAGAGCCTGGAAATCAAAATGTAATGTTCCATTGAATGGAATACTAATTGATACACTTGCTTATAGATTTATAAAAGATTGGGAGTACAATGAAAAATCTTATCTTTATTATGATTTTATGAGCAGAGATTTCTTTAAATTTCTAAAGAATATTGATGTTAATAAAGAGTATTGGTATGCCCCAGGAAGTAATAGACGTGTCTGGAAAAATGGTGGATTCCAATCTAAGGCTTCTAAGGCTTATAATCTTTCTATAGAAGCAATTAGATATGAGTCCGATGGATATCCTTATTCATCGAAACGAAAGTGGAGGGAAATTTATGGAACGAAATTCCATCAATAGTGATGGCTATAAGCTAGAGTCACAAATTAGAGAAGCGTATGGACGTGTAGTTTACACATTTACTTGCCATAACAAAATTGTGCAACGTTTATTAAAAAGGAATAGTCATATCAAGATTTGGCAAATTGTTTTGTCTGCCTCTGCGACTGGTGGATTCTTGACAACCGTTTTTTATAGTGAGGTTATTGCAAGTTATATAGGTGCAATAATCTCAGTTGCACTGTTGGTTCTAAATGCTTATACAAAAGACTTTGACTTGTCTGGAAAAGCTGAATCGCATCAAAAGGCCGCAGATCAGTTATGGATAATAAGGGAAGAATATGTCTCTTTGCTTACAGACTTTGATTTTCTTGAGGCATCAGAAATTATTTCAAGAAGGGACGATTTACAAAGCAGAACGGCAGAGATCTATAACCAATCACCAAGAACAGATGCTAAAAGTTACTTGGAAGCGCAGAAAGCCTTGAAAACAGAGGAAGAACAAACATTTTCTGAAAAGGAAATTGATGTTATGCTCCCAAATTCTATACGTCGTGAGAACAGAAAGTAATCCATTTAATAATTCAATTTAACTTTGCAACTCTCCATTAATTCAATATTTATTGTTAATTTTTTTTTCCTTTATATGGATGCAATTATCGAATAAGTATTGTGTGTCCGAATCGGGTCAGATTATCAAAAAAAAGAATGGGAGTGTTTTAATTATTTCTAATCTCAAAGATTTTACTATTGGGGTTATTGCTTCTTTATTTGCATCATTCATAACTACGTATGCTTTTCAATTTATACAGCTTGGTAAAGACTTCGAACTGAGAGAATTTTTAAACACAATTATTAACTATAGATTTTTTATATATTGGGGTTTGTTATTAATTGTTTTTATTATGATACGTTGGTTTATTAAAAAAAAGATTGAACAGTCACAAACGCCTTACCCAATGGTCATGAGTATCGGAAGTAATTATGATTTAGAAAGTGAGGTGGAAGGTTATGGATTTAAATGGAGAGTACATGCAGATGTTAGGCGTAAAAACCCTATCTCTAATGAAATCTTAGATATTAACGCCGGAATGATAAAAGGACCATACTGTATAGACGATTACAGAGAAATGAGAGTATCCAGAACATACTTTGGTAGATATAAGTATAAGTGTCCCAAATGCGGTTATAAAAGAATCCTTTTAAAAAACTCTTGGACATTAGAGTGCGAAGTTAGAGATGAAGTGGAAGCTAAATACAGGCGTACTAGAGCTGGTAGTTAGCTTACAAAGTATAATTACTTAAATGTTCGGCTTTTCCACAACCAGGCGCGATTGTTGAAGCAAAAAATAAATTAAAACATCTAAAAACCTCAGATTTAATCTGAGGTTTTGCTTGGGTACCATACTGTTAAAGTTTTGTTAAAAGGTCTGCTATTTGGTGAGTTGTTTGTAATGCGATTAGCATTTTACTCACCTTAAACTGAACACTTTAGAAATACATAGCTAACGCTGTAAGTTGCTAAATCTCCTCTGCACATTTCGCTTATTGTGGATTTTACTTATTTAAGTGGCCGTACAAAATACATTGTATCCCCGTAATTTAATATTCGATAGGATCTATCTAAAGGAGTAACAAATTATCTTGTTTAACGATTCGGTTTTTTGACCATAATGAAAGTAAACCATTCGGTTAGCTGACCATCGAAGTATACTTCGATGGTTGCAAAACCGACTGAATAGTCTTGGAAACCCTTGATATCAAGGGTTTCCGGGATTGTGAATATTTGAAAAGACGTTTTAATAATACTGCGTTCGGTTTCTTAACCAGTCATATCATTGAACTTCTTAGTTTGTTCGGTAAAATGACCAGTTACATCCTCGAGTAAAACAAAAGGGGAAAGTCGATAACTAATTTGTATTTCTTTGTTCTTTTCAAAATTAATGTTTACTTCATCAAAATACATGAGAAAGAATACACGTATCTCGCTATCGGTAAAATCTAAAAAATTGTGCTTCAATATTTCATTTAGAAGAACATCAACATAATTATCATCTAGTAATTTTTTGATTTCTTCTTTTATCAGACTAATCTTAGTTATATCGTCTTTTATCTTTTTTTGTCCAACACTTAAAGTTTCTGTTAAGAGAGATTGGTTTAAATTTTTATCTTCTAACATCTTTTCATTATAAAGAGCTTTTTCTAATAGAGGATTCAAGTCCTTTTTCGCCTTGATGAGCTTTTTGAGCCAGCTTTTAAGTTGTTCTTTAGATCTAACAGTTAGCACGGCAAATTGTGTACACCATTTCCTTTTTAAATCATCTGACACTGCATGGTGTATATCCGTAATGGGTACTGTGTTTCTACATCTAGTACATCTATAAACTCTATATCTACCAGGTTTATTCTTTGGAGAGTTATCCTTTGCAACTAAATGTAAGTTGCACGCCTTACATTTGATAACTCCGCGCAGATAATACGGAGTATTCATCGTTCCGTATTCGCTCTTTAATACACTTATCTGCTTTACGAGATGAGAAACTGTGGGACTAATAATCCGCTCATGAATATTCCTGAATAAATCAATATCTTGATCGGCTTTCGGTTTGCTAATATCATAGCTTGTTCTAACATTCCAAGCCAAATCTCCACCATATACGTGATTTGATAAAACATAACCAATTGTACTGCTGTTCCAATGCTTAACTTTTTTAGTATACACTTCGCATTCATTAAGGTATTCAGCAATGGTTTGCTGAGAATGTCCGAAAGTCGTCAAATAAAAAATTAGTTCAACGATTTTAGCATCTTCATTGGGAATTAAAATACCGTCATCCATATCATATCCAATGGGTGTACGGGATCCAGGTCGCTTTGGAGTATCTTGATTTAAAGAATTTGTATGAGCATCTTTTGTGCGAACAGATTTTATTTCAGATTCTTCAGCAGCAAAAACAAGTTTAGCTTGTGTAATTGGGTCATTAGGATTCCATTCACCATCAGATTGTGTGCTATAGAACTTAGTTTGAGGATGTCGTTCTCTAATAGGTATATATACATCATTATAAAAATCAGTAATGCTTCTAGTAATTCTGGATTCCTCATAAAAACAAATAGCACCGGCACCGTTCGCAATATCATCAAATACCATCTGCATACCTTTACGCTTACCAGCATTGTTTCGAAAAGCACTTGTTGCTTTATCTATACGCCATTCTATTATTTTAAGATTCTCTCTTTCAGCTAAAAGTAGAATTTGGCTTTTTTGAATTTCTAAAGAGTGATTACTGTCTTGCTTTTTGTCGGAGTAGCGTAAATATCCAATAGCATTTACTTTCCTCATGATACATCCATATCCTTTTGAAATACCGAGAGAAACAATTTAATCTCTATATAATCCTCAAAAACATGAATCTCATCAACAAGTAACTCTATTAGCTGTTGCATCTCTTGTTGTGAAAGATTTAATTCTAGTTTAGTTAATTGTTTTATCGTTTTTATATCATTACTAAGATCATTTAATGCTGATATGTCACTACTTATTGAAGTGGATTGTTCTTTCAGTAATCTTATTTTATCCAGATACATTGAAATAGATGAGTGATATCTTTGATCAAGTGTGCTGATTTCAACTGAGGTATCTAGATATTCTGATGTTACTTTCTTTTGTTTTTGTAAAAGATTTTTGATTTCTGTGCGAATTCTTTTTAAGATAATCTTCTCAGCATGTTTGATAGAAATTGTTTGAACATAATCAAGCACAGTTTGATTGATAAGATCATTTAATTCTCTTACAGATATCGCAACTCGTTTATGATTATCTCTGCATACAAAATAGCCTTGATCCAGAGGGTTCGCTTTGCGATGTTTCATCGAACCATCACACTCTCCACAAACTGGGGTAAGTGTAGCTAGCCTTTCAACTTTTTGAAGCTGTTCCTCATAGTACGTTAAAAATTTATCAACTTGTGAATTGGCATTGAGAAAAGTTTCTAAGCTGACTATTGGTTCTACATGAGGTAAGAGTTGATAACCTAGATTTGTTTCGTAATGTGCTGAGTAAAATGGATTCGTTAATATACGAATTATTCTTTCAGGCTTTGTAAGTTCCGCTCGACGAGTCAGTAAAAATTCAATAAATTGTTCTTCATCGTTTACATTACTAGATTCAATGAATAGGGTTCTAATCAAATCCTTTTTACTTTCATCGATAAAGTAATTTACTTGATCTTTTTCCTTCTTTTTAGTGTATCCAAAGATACGAGAGGGATATTGTTTTCGTGTATCATTTGTACGTGTACGAAGATTCTCGCCTTCCATTTGAGCAAGCATCCCGTAAAATGCTTCTAGTGCTTGTTTCTTTTGAAATCCTGGTTCATTACTAGCAGTATAAACAACATCTACATTATGCTTAATAAATATTTCAGCAATTTCCACATACTCATAAAAATTTCTAGCAAAACGATCTCGCTTGTAGCAAATAACAGTTCCTACTTTTCCTTCTTTTATTAAGCGAATTAATTTCATTAGCTTTGGTCTTTCATACATGCTGTATTTCGTAGCGGAAACATTATTATCTGACAAATGCATAATGGACTCTTTGTTAGCTACTAAATCTCTTGATTCAAGATATCTTGTTGCAGCAGACTCTTGCAATTCTAAACTTTGTGCAGCTGAGCTAACACGGTTATATACTACAATGTGTATATTTTCTATCATTGTACCTTCCTTTCATATCAATTATTTCTTACTGATTAATAAAGATTGAAGTCGATAATCGTCCTTTGTGATTTTATTGAGAAGAGCTTTCTCAATAAATCGCTTAAACCATATTTCTGATTCCTTCGGAAGTTCTTCGGAATAACTAACTTTGACAATGCGGTATGGCTTATTCATTAAATTCCCTCCAGTCTATGAATTGTGTGACTATCTTTGACTGAAGGAAATTGTTTTATACGTTACTTGGACTTTTGGTTGTACGAGATTCTAGATTCATAGTTAGTGATAACTGAACTCCGTTGTTTTTCTCTCCATCTTTATTTACTCTCGGTTTAATGAGTTCTTTTATTTCGTAACCGGGTATGCGGTACTTTTTTATAACTTTGTTCATGTTTTAATTCCTGCAGGTGGAAGAACATCTTAATTACAGCTTCAGATATTCCATTATCTCTACAGTTGCTAAGGCATCGTTGATGCAAATCAGATTTTAAGTTGTTTGCGTTCTCCACTGAAGGAGTCCTCCTTTCCAGTTTGAATTTGGTGCTTTTGGCCTCAAGCGTAGAACATAATACCTCGGGAAAATTATATTACTAGAGTAAAGTGAAGTTTTTAAAAAAGGGATTTTGGGCTGGTGATTGATTGTATATATAATAACTAGATTCTTGATTATAAATGAGATAACATCTGAACGTTAAAATGACAAGAAGAAAACGCCTTACTTTCACACTAGAATTCAAAAAAGACAAATGGTTCAACTTTATCGAAGTGTAAAATCTAGGAATGCAATTGCTGAGGAATATGATTTAACACCCTCCTCACTAGATCGTTGGATTAGAAAAGGCGAAACCTCCGGTTCCTTTAAAGAAAAACATAGGGCTATTTAAGACCATCGGAATACAAAAAAAATTCCCTTATAAAAGTTGTCTGAAAAAGTGTTGACTTTCCAAGACCATAGAAAAAAGGAGTTGGTCCAGACTAATTTAAAGTGATAAAGTATTTGTAGTGAAAAAATAAATTAAAGGTACCTAGCCCATTTATAAGCGCCCCCGCCAATGTGAATAAAATATATGGTATAAAGTGACCACTTCACGTCTTCGTGATATGATAATAGATATTAAAGGCAAGTCGCTTTCATAAGGAGGACATGCGATGGGTGTTCGCTATGAAAAGTTATTTCAACTACTAGCGGAACGAAATATGACGACTAGAGAATTACAGGAACAAGCAAGTTTTTCAGGTAATATTACAACACGGATGAAGCGAAATGAATATATTTCACTCGAAAGCATCGAAAAAATATGTCGTACGTTACAATGTCGAGTCGATGATATTTTAGAGTTTGATAGAGAAGAAAAGTAATACATATTGGAGGAAATGAAATGAAAACGAAAGTTAATGAAGCAATCACTAATGTGTTAAAACAATTCGGTGATAAATACTTTATCGATGATGTTCTTCATAAAAACAAAGTTATTCAAGATCTGGATAACTATGACGAAAAACTATTAGAAGCATTTATATCAAACGAAACATTAAAAAATAACTTCACAATTGATATTGCAGGAAATATTGTTTTGCAGACTAATAAGTTAATAAAATTATTTGAAGCTGACGAATACTGGCAAGATTCTTATACGAAATATTCCAAGAAAATTGGTTTAACAGCAGGTGGTAAATTCATTGACGAATCAATAGATGTTGTACTCGAATTTCCATATAAAGATACAGTGTTAAAAGCAAGTATGAGTAAAGAAGATACTGATAAAGATGATTTACGATCAGCTGAGCCGTTTTTGAATGAAGTCATTGCCAAAGAGGAAATTGATGTGTTGTTGGATAAAAAGATATTAGTCAATGCGAAAAAATATGATGAAAACGGCGAGCATGAAGTTGATAGCTTTAGTGGAGATGATAATTTAATAATTAAAGGAAATAACTTACTTGCATTACATACGTTGAAAGAGAAATATGTAGGGAAAGTGAAGTTGATTTATATTGATCCACCGTATCTCTTCAATGAGTTAAAAGAAGAAGATACTTTTAATTATAATTCAAATTTTCATATTTCTACATGGTTAACTTTTATGAAAAATCGCTTAGAAGTAAGTAAAGAATTGTTAGTTGAAGGTGGAACAATATGGATTAACATTAATGAAGATGGTATGCATTACCTAAAGGTATTAGCGGATTCTGTATTTGGAAGTGATAAGTTTATAGGAACTACCCCACGTAGAACTAGATACGGGAAATCTGATGTACCATTTAACTACTCACAAGATTTTGATTTTCTTTTAGCTTATACAAATGTAGATGAGAAAAAACAAGTTATGGGAAGAAAAGTAGAAAGAAATTATTACACATCTGATGATTACCCTGATCGTCGTTGGAGGCTGACGGATTTAACAACACAAAGAAATTACAAAGAAAGACCTAATTCCTACTTTACAATGATTGATCCAAAAACAAAGAAGGAATATCCAGCTAGCCAAAAAAGAACATGGGCTGTTACAAAAGATACTTTTCAGCACTACTATGATAATGGTTATATAGTTTTTCCAGATGATTATTCATTTTTAAATATAACCAAGCCATATATGAGAAAGTTTGAAGATGAGGATATAACGTCTGGTAAATTGAGTTCTGTAATTTCCGATTTTTTATTGCAAGACTTCTTAAAGGAGTTACTTAGTAATTCTACTAATAAATTAGGAAATGATGAAGTAAATAAATTAGTTGAAAACGAATCATTTAGTTATCCTAAACCAGAAAACCTATTAAGAAATATAATTGATATTGCAACTAATGAAAATGACATCGTACTCGACTTTTTCATGGGTTCAGGAACAACTCAAGCAGTCGCGCAAAAAATGAACCGCCGATACATCGGTATCGAACAAATGGATTATATTAATACAGTATCTGTACCACGACTTCAAAAAGTAATTGAAGGTGAACAAGGTGGAATTTCAAAAGACATTGATTGGCAAGGTGGCGGGAGCTTTGTTTATGTCGAGTTAATGGAAAAGAATCGTGGTTTCCTGAAATCTATTCGTGATGCAGAAACACAAA
>Ga0079225_10002129_pt1 | contig 11316 bp, 10 predicted proteins | sample Poulit2012_FD_76344 | JGI IMG/M metagenome (GOLD analysis project Ga0079225, IMG submission 76344) | Agricultural soil microbial communities from Georgia to study Nitrogen management - Poultry litter 2012 | ecosystem: Environmental > Terrestrial > Soil > Agricultural land | place: USA: Georgia...
CATGAAGCGATTCCGCATTGCCGCCCAGCCGTTCGACACCGCGCCCCTGCGCGAGCGCCTGCTGCGCGACGAGGCCGGCGCCTGCAACATCTTCGAGGGCTGGGTGCGCAACCACAACGAGGGTCGGCCGGTGCACGGGCTGCGCTACGAGTCCTACGTGGAACTGGCCGAGTCGGAGGGCGAGCGGATCCTGGCCGAAGCGGTCGAGCGGTTTTCGCTGGGCGAGGCGGCCTGCGTGCACCGCATCGGCGAGCTGGAGATCGGCGACCTTGCGGTGTGGGTGGGCGTCTCCGCGGGACACCGCGACATGGCGTTTTCCGCCTGCCGCTGGATCATCGACGAGGTCAAGGCGCGGGTGCCGATCTGGAAGCACGAGCGTTACGCCGACGGCGACGCCGGCTGGCTGCATCCCGACGAAGGGGCGCCCGGCGGCGACGCATCCACGGGGCGGAAGGGTGGCAGCCCTGCCGGCTGACCTCGGCGCCCGCGTCGATCGATACCGTTGCTGCCTTCCGGCCCTGGCGGGGTTTTCGACCTAGCGTCGCGAGGGGCCGACAGGGCCACCATGGACAAATCAGGATTGGCGGAGAGGGCGGGATTCGAACCCGCGAAGCGGCTATAAACCGCTTACACACTTTCCAGGCGTGCTCCTTCAACCACTCGGACACCTCTCCGTCCTGGCCCGGCAGGCCGAGAAGCGCACCGGGCCGGCAATTCTACGCTCCGGCCACCGGCGGAACAAGGAATGCCCTGAACCGGCGGGCAGGCGCCGCCGGCATGGCAGAATGGCGCCCATGTCCTATCTCGTCCTCGCCCGGAAGTGGCGCCCCCGCCGTTTTGCCGAACTGGTCGGCCAGGAACACGTGGTCCGCGCGCTCAGCAACGCGCTCGACAGCGGCCGCGTGCACCATGCGCTGCTGTTCACGGGCACCCGTGGCGTGGGCAAGACCACCATTGCGCGGATCTTCGCCAAGAGCCTGAACTGCGAGCATGGCACCTCCGCGGAGCCGTGCGGGGAGTGCAGCGCCTGCCGCGACATCGACGCCGGCCGCTTCGTCGACCTGCTGGAGATCGACGCGGCCAGCAACACGGGCGTGGACGATGTGCGCGAGCTGATCGACAACGCCCAGTACATGCCGTCGCGCGGGCGCATCAAGGTGTACCTCATCGACGAGGTGCACATGCTCACCAGGAATGCGTTCAACGCGCTGCTCAAGACCCTGGAGGAGCCGCCGGAGCACGTGAAATTCCTCCTGGCCACCACCGACCCGCAGAAGCTGCCGGTGACGGTGCTCTCGCGCTGCCTGCAGTTCAACCTCAAGCGCCTGGACCTTGCCCAGATCGAGGGCCAGATCTCCAGGATCCTGGAGGCCGAGGGCATCCCGTCCGAGCCCGGCGCCGTCCGCCAGCTCGCCAAGGCCGCCGACGGCAGCCTGCGCGATGGCCTGTCGCTGCTGGACCAGGCGATCGCCTATACCGGCGGGAGGCTGGACGACGCGGGCGTTGCAACGATGCTGGGCACGGTCGATCGCACCCGCGTGGGCGCGCTGCTGGATGCGCTGGCGGCGGGCGATGGCGAGCGCCTGCTGGCGGAGGTCGAGACCCTGGCTGGTTTCTCCCCGGACTGGGGCAGCGTGCTGGACGCGCTGGCCGAGGCGCTGCACCGGATCCAGGTGCGGCAGCTGGTGCCCGGCATGGCGCGGGACGCCGATCCCGATGGCGTGGATGTTGACGGGTTGGCGCGCGCGGTGCGGGCGGAGCTGGTGCAGCTCTGGTACCAGATGGCGCTCACGGCCCGCCGCGACCTGCCGCTCGCGCCAAGCGCCCGCGCGGGGTTCGAGATGGGCGTGCTGCGGATGCTGGCGTTCCGGCCCGCGGGCGGTGGCGCCGTGGAAGCGGCGGGCGCCGGGGGCGGAGGACGCTCGGCCGCGGAAGCCGCCCGGGCGGCACTGGAATCCGGCGCCGGTGGCGCCCCGGTTGCCGCATCGCCAGGCCGGCGCGCTTCACCTGCGCCCCGGGCGGAAGGCGGAACTCCGCGAGGTGCACCTCCTGCCGACGTCCCGGGCGTCCCGGCTCCGGAACCGGCCGTTGCCCGCCCGGCGCCGGACGTTTCCAGCCAGCCTCCACGGGACCCCGCTCCGGGCAGGCTGGCGCAGTCGCCTGCGACAGGCACGGAACCAGCTGCGGCGCCTGCGCCTGCGCCGGCGGGCGCAGCGGACATCGATGCCGCGCGCTGGCCGGATCTCGTCACCGGCCTCGGGTTGCGCGGCCCGGTCCGCGAGCTGGCCGCGCACACCGCGTTCGTGGCCTACGCCAACGGCGTGCTGGAGCTGTCGCTGCCGCCTTCCGACGATCACCTGAAGGCGCCGTTCCTGATCCAGCAGCTGGCCGAGGCGCTGTCTTCCCATTTCGGCGCCGCGCCGACGATCCGCTTCTCGGCTTCGGCGCCCGCGAAGGCCGAGACCCTGCACCAGCGCAACGAGCGCAAGCGCGACGCGCGCCAGCGCGAAGCCGAAAGCGCGTTCCTGGCCGACCCCGACGTCCAGCGGCTGCTGTCGCGCCCCGGCGCCAGCGTGGTGCCGGACTCGATCCGGCCCTTCGACGACAACTGAACTCCCATCCCCAGAGGTGACCCCCAATGCGCGGAAACATTGCCCAGCTGATGCAGCAGGCCCAGAAGATGCAGGAGGGCATGCAGCGTGCCCAGGAAGAGCTGGCGAATCTTGAAGTCAACGGCAGCTCCGGCGGCGGAATGGTCGAGGTGACCCTGTCCGGGCGCATGGAGTGCCGCAAGGTGCGGATCGACCCCAGCGTCCTGTCCGACCCGGAGATGGCAGAGGACCTGCTGGCCGCCGCGTTCAACGATGCGGTCAACAAGGTCAACGCCCAGTCCGCGGAGAAGATGGCGGCTGCCACCGCCGGCATGAACCTGCCGCCCGGCATGAAGATGCCGTTCTGAGCCAGCGCCGCCGGACGTGTCTGCTCCCCTGCTTGAACAATTGATCGAGGCCCTGCGGGTGCTGCCGGGCGTGGGCCAGAAAAGCGCCCAGCGCATGGCCTACCACCTGCTCGAACGCAACCGCGAGGGCGGCAAGCGGCTTGCCGGGGCGCTGGCCGAAGCGGTCGAGCTCATTGGCCATTGCGAACGCTGCCGCGATTTCAGCGAGAGCGGGGTGTGCCCGATCTGCGCCAGTGCCTCGCGCGATGCGCACCTGCTCTGCGTGGTGGAGACGCCGGCCGACCGCATGGCGATCGAGCAGGCAACCGACTTCCGCGGCCTGTATTTCGTGCTCCACGGGCGGCTGAGCCCGCTCGACGGGATTGGCCCGCGCGAGCTCGGCCTGGACCGGCTCGCTGACCGGCTGGCCGCCGGTGAGGCGCAGGAAATGATCATTGCCACCAATCCCACGGTGGAAGGCGAGGCGACCGCGCACTACCTCGCCCAGCTCGCGCGCCAGCACCAGGTGCGGCCCAGCCGCCCGGCGCACGGCTTGCCGCTGGGAGGTGAGCTCGAATACGTGGATCGCGGCACGCTGTCACACGCGTTTGGCAGCCGCAGCGAAGTGCCTTGACCGGGGCCGCCGCTTGCCGCGGGCGGCTACCGGTCACCCGGAAATGGAGGACGGCTGATGGCTGAGGACACGATTTTCCACCGCATCATGCGCCGCGAGATCCCGGCCGACGTGGTGTACGAGGACGAGGACATCATCGCTTTCCGCGATGTTGCGCCCCAGGCCCCGGTGCACGTGCTGTTCGTGCCGAAGAAGACCATCCGCGGCCTGGACGCGGCCGCTGAAGAGGACGCCGCGCTGCTTGGCCGCCTGGCCCTCGCGGCTGCGGCGTATGCCCGCAGGGAAGGCTTTGCCGACAAGGGCTACCGGGTGGTGATGAACTGCAACGAAGACGGCGGCCAGACTGTGTTCCAGATGCACCTGCACCTGCTCGCCGGCGCACCGCTGGGGCGTTTTGGCGCGGCCTGACCTCCGGCCCGCGCTACCACCACCACAGCCCGTACGGGTGCCAGAAGTAGGGATGCGGATGCGGGTGATGCATGATCACCCGGGTCTCGTCCCGCTCGGGCCACAGGTACACCACATCGGCGTCGATCCGCGGCATGCGGTAGTCGTAATCGCCAATGCGCGCATCCTCATGCCCGCTGATCCGGCCTGCGAACGTGACCTCGCGGTCCGCGCTGAACACCGCCGGGTCATAGAAGCCCTGGCGGCAGGCCTGGAAGCGTCCGCCGCTTCCGTCGTCGGCGTGGTAGGGGCGTCCCTGGCCGTCCAGCGGCAATGACAGCATTGTGAAGCAGGTCCGGTCCGCACGTGGCTCGACCTCGATCACGCGGCCGCCCCAGCGGACCATCGCGCCGGTGTGGTTCGCGGTGCTTGCCTGCTGCGGGGTGATTGGCAGGTACTCGCCCTGGAGCGGCGCCGGGTGGGTGGCGCAGCCGGCCAGCGCGAGGGCGAAGGCCAGCGCGGCCAGCATCTTGCGGATGTTCATTTCGCGTCCTCCTGTAGCGCCCGGCGGTCCGGGCGGTGCGCGTCGAGATCGCGCGCCAGGGCTCGGGCATCGGCCGGGTCGGCGTTGTCCCCAGCGTAGCGCCATTGGGTGAAACGCGCGCTGAGCGCTTCCAGGTCCCGGGCGGCGCGGGCTTGGGTGGCCAGGACCCGGCGGGTCCAACCGGTTGCCGGCTCGTGCGGCTCGGGCGCCAGGCCCAGCGCCGCGTAGCGCCGTCCCAGGCGCTGCCACGCCCGCAGCACGGGGTCGCGCTCGCGCTCGCGCTCGCCGCGCGCCACCAGCCACAGCATCCATGCGAGCGCCAGCCCGGCGAGCGCGGAGAAGAGGATGATCAGCTGCGACACGCCCAGATCGTGCACCCCCAGCGGAGCCAGCAGCTGGCGCTGCCGGGCGGCGTCGAACCCCAGGAAGGCGGTGTTCCACCCGCGCCGCAGCCAGTCGCCCAGGTCGCGTGCGGCCGACAGGTCGCCCAGGACCTCGAACCCGGCCTGCGGGCGGTCGTACAGGGTGTCGTAGATGCGCTCGGGGGCCACCGCTGCGGTCGGATCCACCCGCACCCAGCCGCGTCCCTCCAGCCACGCTTCCACCCACGCATGGGCATCCATCTGGCGCACGATCCAGTAGTCGCCGAAGCGGTTGCGATAGCCGCCGACGTAGCCCGTCACCACCCGCGTGGGGATGCCCGTGGCCCGCAGCAGCACCGCGAAGGCGGAGCTGTAGTGCTCGCAGAACCCGGCCTGCTGGTCGAACAGGAATTCATCCACCGCATGCCGCCCCGGAAGCGGGGTGGCCATTGTGTAGGCGAACTCGTCGGTCACCCAGTCCAGGGCGCGCCGGATGATGGCCTCGTCCGCAGCCGGGCCGACGCCCGCCTCGGCGCGCCATTCCAGCCCCAGTTCCAGGGTGCGCGGATTGAAGCCTTCGGGCAGGCGCAGGGCCAGGCGGCGCAACATCTGCGGCAGCTCCGGCTCGAATGCCCGCGGCGGCGCGGACCGGATCCGGAAGCGCTGCAGCTGTGACAGCGGACGCGGCGCGGTCATGGACAGGTCGCGCGACATCCGCACGTCGTCCGGGGCCGCCAGCGGAAGGTCCAGGGCCACCACGTGGCGCCGGTCGGTGGGTTCGATCTCGATCTCGTAATCCCATACCGGCTCACCCCGGGCCACTTCCGCCGGGGGCAGGCTGGCCAGCCAGCCGGAGCGCTTCCAGGTGCGCCCATCGAAGTCCAGCAGCACCGGCCCGCGCCAGTACATCTCGCTTGCCCGCGGCTCGGGGCCGGAGAACTGCACCCGCGCGGCCGGCGAGTCGTCGCTCATGAGGTCGAGCCACTCGCCGGGCGACATGGTGTCCGACAACCCGGGGCGGGCGACCGCCCGGTCCGGCACGCCCCACATCGGCGAAGCCATGCGCGGGAACAGCCAGAACGCGGCCAGCGCCAGCGGCAGCCCCACCGCCACCAGTCGCGCGACCGTGCGCATGCGGCGCCATGCGCCGCAGCTGCCGGCTTCCGGTGCCGCCGGCGAGCCGGGCCCGCGATCCTGCGATTCCAGCTCGGAGACGCGCAGCATCGCCATCAGCGCGAGGACCACCCCGGCGAGGCCCAGCAGCAGCGAGAGCGGCCCCTGATCGAGCAGGAAGGTGGCGAACGGCGCGAACAGGGCGAAGCCCAGCAGGCTCCGTGCGTCGCGCAGGTCGCGCAGTTCCATGGGCTTGATCGCCAGCATCGCCGCCAGCAGGGCGCAGCCGGTGTCGCGACCGAAGTGGAAGCCGTAGTTGGCCAGCACCATCCCGAACAGCGCCAGCGCCAGCAGCGGGCGCGGCCACGCCGGCAAGTTCACCCGCAGCGATACCACGGCCCCAAGCAGCCCCAGGCCGCCCACGCCAAGGGCGACATGACCGGGCAGCTGCAGCAGCAGCGGCAGCAGGCACGCGCCGGCGGCGGCCAGCGTCCAGCGCTTGCCGGGCTCGTCAAGGAGCGCGGAGCGCTTGCGGCGCCGGGCCATCAGGCCTCACCCGCGCCGGGCAGCAGTGCCAGCGCCCGCAGGCAGGCGTGGCGATGGGCGGGTCCGCTGCCGGGACCCAGCGGCGGCTGGCCGGGCAGCACCAGCCGGTAGCGGCACTGCTCGCGCTCGGCCTCGTCCACCCAGCGGGCGAGGCGCTGGATCTTCGCTTCCGGGGGCAGTGCGCCGAGCGCGTTCCAGTCCAGCACCACGTCGGCGCCCTGCGGTTCCTCGTACTCGCGCACCAGCAGCGAGTCGCGCTTGGCCGACGGCTTCCAGGCAATCGCGCGGCGGCTGTCGCCGCGCCGCCAGGTGCGCAGGTGGTGGACGTCGTCGCCGGCCGGGTGCAGCCGCGCCTGGGCATGGTCGCCGGCGCCCAGCGGCAGCGGCGGGCCGCCCGGCTCGGGGGCGGGATACACCAGCTGCGGTTTTTCCGGCCATACCCAGGACCAGGCGCGCGCCAGGCCCAGCGGACGGGTGGTGGAGATGCGCAGGCGGCCGGTGTGGCGCCAGCCGCGGACCGTGGTCGGCAGTTCCAGCGTGGCCTCGCCGGCGCCGCGGTACAGGGACAGCACCGCAGAGGCATCGCCGGATTCCACCAGCAGGCCCCGCCGCGGTCGCCGCGGATCGGCGCGCACGTGCACGCGCAGCAGCAACGGCTTGCCAGCGGCCACCGGCTCCGCGCCCACCGCGTGCACCACCAGTCCGCTGAGCTGCAGGTGCGCCGCCAGCAGGCTGGCCAGCGCGGTCCCCGTGAGCACCAGCGCCAGCAGCAGCGCCGGGTTGTTGTTGTAGTTGAGCGCGCCCACGCCCATCGTGAGCAGCAGCACCAGGAAGAACAGCCCGAACCACGTGGGCAGGACGAAGATGCGGCGGCGGTCGAACTGGACCGGGAGCGTTTCGGGCGCGCGCGGCCGGGCGAGCAGCTGCAGCCTGGCGCCCAGGCCGCGCCGGCCCGCCTCAGTCGACGGGGACCGCATGCAGGATCGACCGGGCCAGCTCCCGGCCGTCGGAGGCGTCGGTCTCCGGCACCAGGCGATGCCCGGCGACCGCGGCGAACAGCGCCTGCACGTCGTCAGGGAGCACGTGCTGGCGGCCCGACATCAGCGCGTACGCACGCGCTGCGCGCAACAGCGCGATCCCCGCGCGCGGGGAGAGCCCCACGCGCACGCCGTCGTGGTGGCGGCTGCGCGCGACCAGGGCGTGCAGGTAATCCAGCAGCGCCTCGCTGGCGCGCACCTTCTGCGCCGCCGCCCGCAGGCGCAGCACATCCTCCGCGCCAAGCAGCGCGGAGGCGTGCTTGATCAGGTCGCGCCGATCCCGGCCCTCCAGCAGCGCACGTTCGGCGTCGTGGTCGGGGTACCCCAGGCTCAGGCGCAGCAGGAAGCGGTCGAGCTGGGAGTCGGGCAGGGGATAGGTGCCGGCCAGGTCGAGCGGATTCTGGGTGGCGAGGACGAAGAACGGCTCGGGCAGGACGTGGGTGTGCCCGTCCATGCTCACCTGGCGTTCGGCCATCGCCTCCAGCAGCGCGCTCTGGGTGCGCGGCGGCGCACGGTTGATCTCGTCAGCCAGCAACACGTGGGTGAACACCGGGCCCTGGTGGAACTGGAACCTGCGCGTGCCGGTGTCGTAGATCGACACGCCCACGATGTCCGAAGGCAGCAGGTCGGAGGTGAACTGGATGCGCTGGAAGTCCAGCCCCAGGGTGGCCGCCATCGCGTGCGCGAGCGTTGTCTTGCCCAGCCCGGGCAGGTCCTCGATCAATACGTGGCCGTCCGACACGAGCGCCACGAACACCAGGCGCACCGCCTCGCTCTTGCCCAGCACCAGGCCGTTGACCTGCTCCTGTGCCGCGTCGATGGCGCTTAACATTCCGTCGGTTAGCATGTCCGCCGGCGCTGGGGATACTGACATCTGCCGTCTCCGGTTCGAAGGCGCGTTATGGCTGCGCCGGCCGGCGCCAATCCAGTGTAACGGGGTCTTGTACGGATGCCGAATGCAATCGACATGCGTGACGGCGGGGTGCGGGTTGCCCCAGCGCAACGCACCTTCATCGCCGCATGGGCGGTTGTTTCGATCCTCAAGATCGTGGTGGCCACCCAGCTGCCACTGTTCGTCGACGAGGCGTTCTACTGGCAGGAAGGCCAGCACCTGGCGTGGGCCTATTCCGACCTTCCGGGGCTCACCGCATGGCTGATCCGCCTGGGCGTGGAGATCGCCGGGAACAACCACGTCGGGGTGCGCCTGCCGTTCCTGCTGATGGGCGCCGCGCTGCCCTGGATGATGGTGGGCATCGTGCGGCGCGAGTTCGGCGAAGGCCGCGCGCCCTGGCTCGCGGGCCTGGCCACGCTGCTGCTGCCGCTGGCGGGCACGCTGGGCATCATGGCGCTGCCGGACGTGCCCATGGCGCTGGCCACGGTGCTGTGCATCGATGCCGGTACGCGCCTGCTGCGCCGGGTCGACCACGGCTCGGCAGTGGTGCTGGCGCTGGGCCTGGCGATCGGCGCCCTGAGCCACTACAGGTTCATCGCCGTGATCGGGGTGGGCGTGATCGCGCTGGCTCTGCTGCCCTCGGGGCGCCGCGCGCTGCGCGATCCGCGGGTGTGGGTGGCGATCGCGTTCGGCGCCGCCGCCTGGGTGCCGTTGCTGGCCTGGAACCTGGAGAACGCGGAGGCGGGGCTGCGGTTCCAGCTTGTCGAACGCCATCCCTGGTCGCTGCACGCCAGCGGCCTGGGCTTCATCCCGCTGCAGGCGCTGTTCGTGACCCCGCTCATGTTCGCAGCGCTGGTGGTGGCGGGCTGGCGCGCGTCGCGGCCGGGCAACCCGGAGGTGGTGCGGCTGTTCGGCCTGCTCGGCGGGCTGGTGGTGCTGGGCTTCTTCGTGCTGGGCTTCTTTGCCGATACCGAGCGCGTGAGCTTCCACTGGCCGCTGCCCGGGTACCTGGCCCTGATCGCCCTCGTGCCGGCGGTGCTGGCGGGCTGGCCGCGCTGGCTGCGGCGCGTGACCTGGATACTCGCCGGCGCTGGGTTGGCCGCGGTGTTCGCGTATTACATCGCGGTATCGATTCCCTCGCTGCGGGCCCACAGCGCGGCCTGGAAGTGGTACCCGTCGAACTTCGCCGGCTGGGACGTGCTGGCAGACGCGGTCGGGGAAGAGCTGGCGGAGCTGCCCGAAGGCACCCGCGTGGTGGCGGACAACTTCAAGATCGGCGCAGAGCTCGGTTTCCGCATGGACGATGCGCGCATTGCGGTGCTGGATCATCCGCTCAACCGCTTCCACGGGCGCGCGCCGCAGCTGCAGCTGTGGGGCCTGGAAACCGCCGGCCGCCGCGACTGGGGCGCCGGGCCCGTCCTGCTGGTGGTGGGTGCCACCGATGTTCCCTACCACTCGCTGCTGCGCCGCTACCACCAGCTGTGCGCGCAGGTTGGTCCGCTGCCTCCACCGCGGGTGCTCAACGTCGACCACGGCAGCCAGCGGTTCCTGTTGTTTGCGCTGGATGGGAACGTGGCGGCGGATGCGCCGTGCGTGATGCCTGCGATGGCCTGGGTGGATACGCCGGTGAGCGGGGCCGCGGTGGAGCTGCCGTTCAACGTCGAGGGTTGGGCGTTCAAGGACGGCGCGGGCCTGTCACGCGTGGAGGTGCTGTTGGACGGCGTCGTGGTCGCGGAGGCGGATTACGGCCTGGAAAACCCCGGCGTGGCCGGCTATTGGGAGATCTCGACCGATCCCTCGCATCCCCGGGTCGGCTTCCGCGCCACGATTGAAGCAGCGGATGTGCCCGGGGCCGGGCGGCGCTGGCTGGGCCTGCGGCTGCACGGCAAGGACGGCAGCGTGGAAGAGTGGAGGGAGCAGCCCGTCATCATCGAATGAGGGCGCCGGCCGTCGCGGTCAGGGGGCGGGGAAGCCCGCCTGGCGCAACAGGCGGGCGGTGGCGATCAGCGGCAGCCCCACCAGGGCGGTCGGGTCTTGGCTCTCGATTGCATCGAACAGGGCAATGCCCAGGCCCTCGGCCTTGAAGCTGCCGGCGCAATCGAACGGCAGCTCGGCGTCGACGTAGCGCTCGATTTCCGCCCGCTCCAGGCGCCGGAACCGGACCGTCGTGAGGTCCAGCGCCGCATGCCCGGTGCCGTCGTGCCGGAGCAGCGCGACGGCGGTATGGAACCGCACCTCGCGACCCGACATCGCTTCCAGCTGCGACAGCGCCGCCTCGCGCGCGCCGGGCTTGCCCAGCGCGACACCGTCCAGCTCGGCGACCTGGTCCGAGCCGATCACCCAGGCCCCTGCCGCGCCGGCGGCCACCGCCGCCGCCTTGTCGCGTGCCAGCCGCTGGACAAGTTCAACGGGACGTTCCCCTGCCAGCGGCGTTTCGTCCACGCCCGGGCTCGCGCTGTCGAAGGGCAGGCGCAGCCGCTGCAGGAGTTCGCGGCGGTAGGGCGAGGTGGAAGCCAGCAGCAGGCGTGCCATCGTGTCCCCGCGGTCAGTGCAGCGGCGCCCGCGCGCGTTCGATCTGGACCAGCTGGTGGTCGATGCGGCGGCTGGCCTGCTCGATCGAATCGCGGACCGTGTGCAGCTCCTGGAGACTGGCCTGGCCCCCGTGCTGCTGCAGCCACAGCCGCTGGCGCAGCATCTCCTGCATCGCATCGCGCACGGGATTCTGGCGATCCCCGGCCACGGCCTCGATCTCGGCGCGCGCCGTGCGCAGCCGCGCCTCCAGGGCGTCGGCCGCATCAAGCACGAGTGACACCGCCTGCTGGCGGCGGCCTGCCGCGCGCCGCCGCCCGGCGACGAACGCCAG
>Ga0079225_10002130_pt1 | contig 11309 bp, 11 predicted proteins | sample Poulit2012_FD_76344 | JGI IMG/M metagenome (GOLD analysis project Ga0079225, IMG submission 76344) | Agricultural soil microbial communities from Georgia to study Nitrogen management - Poultry litter 2012 | ecosystem: Environmental > Terrestrial > Soil > Agricultural land | place: USA: Georgia...
GCAATTTTCTTATCTGTAATTAAGATATATGGATCTTCTAACTCAGCTTCCATTGTATCTTGGTCTGTCACCATATAAGGTGATGCATATCCACGATCGAACTGCATTCCCTCAACAACTTGTAATTCTGTGCTGAATCCACGTGATTCTTCAACAGTTATGACACCGTCATTGCCAACTCGCTCCATTGCTTCAGCGATTAAGTTACCAACTTCTTCATCTTCACCTGAAATTGAAGCAACCTGTGCAATCGATTCTTTACTTTCAATGGGATTGGAAATTGCTTGTAACTCTGTAACAGCCGTATCGACTGCTTTTTCAATCCCACGGCGAAGTCCAACAGGGTTTGCACCCGCTGTAACGTTCTTTAATCCTTCACGAATCATTGCTTGTGCTAATACGGTAGCTGTTGTCGTTCCGTCTCCTGCGACATCATTTGTTTTTGCAGCAACTTCAGAAACGAGTTGTGCACCCATATTTTCGAAATTATCTTCAAGTTCAATTTCCTTAGCAATCGTTACACCATCATTTGTAATTTGCGGTGCACCAAATGCTTTATCTAAAACAACATTACGTCCTTTTGGCCCTAATGTTACTTTCACGGCATCTGCTAGTTTGTTTACACCGTCTAACATTTTACCGCGTGCTTCTTCACTAAACTTAATTTGCTTAGCCATTTTTACAAAACCTCCCTAAGTATTCATTCATAAGTATAAACTGTTATGTTGGACGATTAGCCAACGACAGCTAAAATATCATCTTCACGGAGAATTAAGTATTCCTTACCTGAGTATTCAACTTCTGTACCAGCATATTTGGAGAAAATGATATGGTCACCTTCAGAAACTTCTAAAGCAACTCGCTCGCCATTTTCTACTTTTCCGGCACCAACGGCAACAACCTTACCTTCTTGTGGCTTCTCCTGTGCCGAATCTGGTAAGACAATTCCGCTTGCTGTTGTTTCCTCTTGTTCAATAGGTTCAATAACAACACGATCTCCTAACGGCTTAATCATGTAGATAACCTCCTTAATTCTTTATCTCATTTAGCACTTGATGATGTTGAGTGCTAACGACAATTTATATAATAAATAATTACGAAAAAAAATGCAAGTAAATATGCCTATCATTTCAGTTAAGTAGCATATTGTATGGAAAAATGCGTATTTTCTATAAGAGAGTGTGTGAACGATGAAAAAATATGCTAAACTAGGTGGGAAGTATTATATAATTTTAACGGTTGAAAAAACAGCAATTTTCACCTTATAAATTAAAGGGGTCGTTAAATTTTGCCGAAAAGATATTGGTGGGTCATTCTTACATATATAGATGCGCAATTGTCTGTTTTAATATTTGCGCCATTACTTTTCAATGTTTTTCCTTTAACGGAAATACAAGCAATCGTTTATTGGAATATTATTAGTTTTGTCGCTGCCTTACTCATCATTATACGGTTAATGAAGCAAGATTTAACGGAAAAAAAACACCGGGGTGCGGCAGGTCACGTTGGGATTGTTATTTGGTCGATTATCGGTTTTATTTTATCATGGATTGCTCAAGTGATCGCTGTCAATATAGAAATTAGCGTTTTTGGTATTGAGCCTGGTTCAGAAAATACGGCTATTATTATGGAAATTGCTAAACAAACACCAATCTTTCTTCTCATTCCAGTGCTTATTGCGCCCATCTTAGAAGAACTGATTTTTCGAAAAATTATTTTTGGAACATTGTATAAACGAATGAATTTTGTTTTTGCAGCGTTTTTATCAGCACTTATTTTTGGAATTATTCATCAAGAACCTGAACATATTTTGATTTATAGTTCGATGGGCTTTGTTTTTGCTTTTCTATATGTTCAAACAAAACGAATAATCGTCCCAATTATCGTTCATATGGCACTAAATACAGCATCCGTTATTGTTCAGCTAACATTTGATATTGAAAAGCTTGAACAATTGCAGACATTAATATTTACTTTTGGGGGCTTATAAATCGTGATCTTTTCGCCTTTACGTACCGCAATTTTTTATTTTTTTCTCGGGGTGTTATTCACCTATTTAGCCATTAATAGTATGACGGACTCAACTTGGAATATTATTACGTACATATTAGTATTTATTGCTACATTTGATTTTGGTGTCAGCATTCGTGCGTTTAATCTTTATTTACGACTTAAATTTCATAACCGGAAATAATGGCTCGTTTAAGTGACCTTCATTAATTATCTTCGTCACTTAAACGTTTTTTCTTCGCACCCGATTCCTTAACTCCCTTCATGAAAAAGCCGGTTGGGGCGACAAGAAGAATAAAAATTCCAGCAATCATGAATGATTCATTAATCGCTTGTAACGTTGTTGCTTCAATCGATGCATCATGTTGTATCGCAAATAGATGCGCTCGACGTACCTCATAATAAATGGAGAAAAAGACAATTCCAAATGATGCGGTCACTTGGCGAATAATATTATTCATCGCCGATCCTTGAGCAACTTGCTCATCAGGGATCATATTCATCCCCGCTGTTGCTGCCGGCATATTTGATACTCCTAAACCTGTACTACGAAGAACATTTAGTACGAGAATAAACCAAAAAGATGTCGTTAACTTGTTAAACCCAAGCATTAAAGTGAAAAATCCTAAAATAAATAATCCAAATGGAATGACGTATTTCGGTCCCTTTTTATCGAGAATTCGTCCACCGATCGTCATAAATACGCCACTCATTAGGGCTGCTGGTAAAAATAGCAACCCTGTTTGAACTTCACTTAAATGGTAAACTTGCTGGATCAGTAATGGAAGTAGAAATATCCCTGAAAATAGACCAATTGAAGATGTCGCTGTAATAAGTATCGAAATGCGGTAAGTTGAAATTTTAAAAATAGATAAATCCAACAAAGGCTGTTCGACCGTACGTTCATAAAAGATAAACGCAATGATTAGCAACACACCACCGATGATTAAAACAAGACTAAAGGGTGAAAGAAGTAATTCAAGTGTAGAGCCTCTCCCTAGGGCAAACAAAACAGAACCTATTCCTAGAGTAATTAAAATAAAACCGATATAGTCAAATTTTAAATCTGGGGTTCGTTCAGTTGGTTGCAAATATTTCATCGAAAAAATAATTCCGAGTAAAGCAAAAGGAATATTAAATAAAAACAAAAACGGCCATGTGAAGAACTGGATAATGATTCCGCCAATCGTTGGACCAATAGCTGGTGCAACCATCGCTGCAACCCCATAAATTCCAACCGCCAGTCCTCTTTCATTTCGTGGGAAAGCTTGGAAAATAAGCGCCATTGCAATTGGCATCATTAGACCTCCGGCCATCCCTTGAATGGCCCGAAAAACGATAATCATCGCTAACGTTGGACTTAATGCACTTCCTAATGACCCAAACATAAAAACAGTTAAGCCAAATATGTATGTGCGCTTTTTTCCATAACGATCACCTAAGAACCCTGTTAAAGGCATTGTCATCCCTGTAGCAACCATGTAAATCGTTAAAATCCAACTAACCGAAACCGCATCAACTTCAAACATCGCCATAAATGTTGGTAATGTTGGATTTAACACACTATTATTTAATATAACTGTAAACGTTCCCAATAAAACAGAGACAACGACTAACCACTTTTGCTGCACTTTACCCATAAAGCTCCCCCAGATAACTTGAGTTATTTCGATATCCGAACTATATCTTTATAAATATCGTACCTTATTTTGAAAATTTGAGCAAATAATCGCTCATTGCTGATTGATCCTTAAACATAAAAAAGAGGCGTTAGGCCTCTTATTTATTTTCGAGTGGATAATGTTTTAAAAAGTAAACGAGTGCTTGTAGTTCGACCGCTAAATCGATATGATGAACACGAACATGTTTGGGGACAGTAATTCTTGCCGGTGTGAAATTTAAAATGCCAATAATTCCTGCCTCAACTAATTTTTCCGTCATTCGTTCCGCCTCGTGGACAGGTACTGTTAAAATAGCCACTTCAATATTGTTTAATTTACTTTGTAGATCATCAATATGATAAACAGGAACGCCACCAATTTTTTGATCCACCTTGTCATCATCCGTATCAAACGCCATTTTTATTTCTGTATTATTACTTTGTAAAAAATTATAATTTAAAAAAGCCGTCCCTAGATTACCAACACCGATCAGGGCAACATCTGTTAACTCATCTTGGTCTAATGTCTTACGGAAAAAGATTAATAAATAGTCAACATTATATCCATAACCTTTTTTGCCGAGCGCACCAAAATAAGAAAAGTCACGTCGAATCGTTGCGGAATCAACTTTAACAGCTTTACTTAACTCTTGAGATGACACACGTTGTTTTCCTTGTTGTTGTAAATTTCTTAAATAGCGGTAATAAAGTGGTAACCTTTTAGCCGTCGCTTGCGGAATATTGTTTTGCTCCATATGAACTAACTCCTTTATGTCCGAGAATAATCTCCAGATTTACCGCCTTTTTTTTCTAATAAATATGTCTTGCCAATAACCATTCCTTTATCGAGCGCTTTACACATATCATAAATCGTTAAGGCGGTGGCGGTTGCTGCTGTTAAAGCTTCCATTTCTACACCTGTACTTCCTTTTGTTTTGACTAAAGCATCGATCAATAATTCAAACTTGTTCTCCGTAACTTTCCAATCAAACGTAATATCAATTCCTTTAAGCTGCAAAGGATGACACATAGGGATAATATCAGGGGTGTTTTTGGCGGCCATAATACCGGCAATCTGGGCAACACCTAAGACATCTCCTTTTTCAACCGTTGATTGAACGATACTATTATAAATATGTTCGGTCACAAAAATACTAGAACGCGCAATTGCTGAACGCTCAGTCGTTTCTTTATGACTAATGTCAACCATCCGGGCCCGGCCTTGTTCATTAAAATGCGTAAAATTCGACATTTATCATCTCTCCAAATATTATCTTCACTACCATTTTAACAAAAATAAGCGGTTACGTCTTGTCCTGTTCTTTGTTCATCATTGCACATTGCAAACAAAATACGTTACACTTAATCATATGTCATTAAGTAGATTTTATTTTTGATGGATGTGGTACACAAATGATTATACAATTAAGCAATATTTGTAAAGCTTACGGTGCAGAAGATATTTTAACGAATATATCAATTCAAATTCGTCGCAATGATCGAATCGCGATTGTCGGTCGCAATGGTTCGGGAAAATCAACATTATTAAAAATCATCGCGAAAAAAGTGCCTTATGACTCTGGGGATATTTTCCAACCGAAAGATATGACAACCGGTTATTTGCCCCAACAATCGTCATTACATTCGAAGCGAACGATTTGGGATGAAATGCTTACGGTTTTTAGCGACATTCTTTTACTTGAAAAGAAATTACAAACAATTGAACAACAAATGAAACAAACAAACTCTAAGACTCATGATCTATTGCTCACCGAATATGACAGGCTCCAACAAACGTTTGAAAGGCAAGGCGGATATACATATGAAACATTGATTAAAACTATTTTGTCAGGTTTAAATTTCCAAGAAAATATGTATGATCAAAAAATTAACACATTAAGTGGTGGACAAAAAACCCGTTTAGCGCTCGGAAAGTTATTATTACAATCCCCTGATCTGCTTATATTAGACGAGCCGACGAACCATTTAGATATTCATACATTAGCATGGTTAGAAAACTATTTACAAAGCTATCAAGGGGCCATTGTACTCGTTTCACACGATCGTTACTTTTTGGATCGAACCGTCGATACGATTTATGAAATTGAACAGCAATCGATTAAAAAATATGCTGGCTCTTACACAAAATTTACTGAGCAAAAGGAGAAGGATTATGAGCTTGAACTTGCCGCCTATGAACAACAACAAGCAGAAATAAAACAGATGGAAACATTTATCGAAAGAAATATTGCTCGAGCATCCACATCAAATCGAGCTAAAAGTCGACGCCGACAACTTGAAAAAATGGAACGATTAGCTGAACCGATTAAAAACGATGCTTCAGCACGTATGTCATTTACAACAAAGCGAAAAAGTGGGTTTGATGTTTTAAAGTTAACAGATATTGCTTTTAACTATCCAGCTCAAGAGCAACCATTGTTTGCAAACGTTCAATTACACGTCAGACGTGGTGATCGTATGGCTCTTGTTGGTCCAAATGGTGTTGGGAAATCAACATTACTTAAAGTGATCACAGGTGCCTTGCAAGCAACCCATGGAAAAATTGATGTTGGAACAAATGTTACAATCGGCTATTTCGATCAAGAACAAGCTAATCTTACATCAACAAAAACAGTATTAAATGAACTATGGGATGATTTTCCAAATACGGATGAAAAAGATATCCGTACAATACTAGGCAACTTTTTATTTACGGGTGATGATGTATTGCAACCAGTAAGTACATTAAGTGGTGGTGAAAAAGCAAAGCTCGCTTTAGCTAAGCTATTTATGCAACGAGCAAATTTGCTCATTTTAGACGAACCGACAAACCATTTAGATATTAATAGTAAAGAAGTGTTGGAATCAGCTTTACAAAATTTCCCTGGAACAATTATATTTGTCTCACATGATCGTTATTTTATTAATAAAATTGCTAGCCAAGTCATCGATATGCAACAAGATGAACTGACACTTTACTTAGGCAATTACGATTACTTTATGAATAAAAAAGCAGAAGAAGAGGAACGTGAAGCCTTACGAGGTAAATTGGCAGAACACCAACCAACTAAATCTCGTAAACAACAATTTGAGCTAGCAAAGCAACGTGAACGAGAGAAACGCCGTTATGAAAGAAAGATCGCTTCGCTTGAAAACGAAATTACTCAATTAGAACAGACGATGGCTCATTTAGAAAGTAAAATGACGGATCCCGAAATATATAATGATCATGAAAAATCATATCAATATATGAATAAAACAGAAAATATTCGCCAAACGATTGACCAGCTCATGGAACAATGGGCAGAATTACAAGAAAAAATGAGCTAACGACTAATCTGTCTATTAGCTCATTTTTTATTTAAATAAATAATCATTTTGAATATCATATTCAACGGCTACCCGATAAACGAGCGCATACCCAATCATCGTCGATAAAATCGAACTTCCCCCATAACTTACTAAAAGAAGTGGAATACCAGTAATTGGCATAATTCCGATTGTCATTCCTATATTTTGAAAGGTATGGATTAACATTAAACTCATAAATCCAAAACAAATATATGCCCCAAATTCATTAAATTTATATATTTGTAACCCTAACGTTACAAGTTTATAAAGCAATAAAAAGTAAAGTAAAATGACAAGAGCTGCACCGATAAAACCGAAGCTTTCACCAATCACTGAAAATATAAAATCCGTATGTGCCTCAGGTAAATAAACTTGTAAACTCCTCATTCCTTTACCAAATAATTGTCCCGAACCGACTGATTGTAAGGATCGGTCTATTTGGAACGTATCGCTAACAGATGTTGGATCAAACCATGTTAGGACACGATTAATTTGGTGCCGTTTAATTCCGATTACTTCAAAAGCAAAATCTGGAAATTTAATAATTAAGCCAACAAGTGCACCGGCAACAGCAGAAATTGTAGCCATTAATAGACCAATCATTTTCCAATCGATCCCTGAAAGTAAAACAATTACACTTCCAATAAATAAAATAACGAGAGATGTTCCAAGGTCTGGTTCAGTAATAATAAACAAAACCGGCAATGCCGTTACTACAACTATTTTTAAAAGAAGAAAAAGGTCTGTCTTAAATGATGTTTGTTTATACTTTTCCTTATGACGACTCACTAATGCTGCTAGGTAGACGATCAACCCTATTTTCGTAAATTCTGATGGCTGAATTGAGAGCGGAATCCCAAATTCTTTAAAATTAAACCAACTTTTGGCATCATTAAATCTTGGAGCGATCGTTTCTGGACTCACATATAAAGCGACAAGTAGTAAAACACCGAAAATATAAATATATATACTTACTTTATAAATTTGCTCAAGATCGAAAAATTGAAAGCTCACTAAAACAAACGTACCTGCAACATACCAAACCGCTTGTTGTAAGACGAAGTTTTTTCCAGCGTATTGATCGAGTTGCTGAGCATTATATATGGCTAATAAACTAACTCCTAAAAAAAGAATTAGAAGAATGATTAAATCTGTTTGTAAATAATGTGATTGTTTATTTGGCATGTCATCTCATCCGTTCATCATATTAACTGCAAAACTACCCGACTTCTAATTCTTAACAAATGTTTTATCTCATTATCTAAGGGGTAATGATGGATGGGCATTCATATCCCATGCGGAACGATAACCTTGTTCATAAGCAATCGTTCCCGCTGCAGCAATCATCGCTGCATTATCTGTACATAAATAAAGTGGTGGAATTAATAATTGAAACTTTTCATGAGCGAACTTTTCTTCAAGGGCAAATCGAAGCCCTTGATTAGCTGCCACACCACCTGCAACGATAACTTGTTGTACATCATATTGTAAAGCTGCCCGATATGTTTTTTCAACAAGAACATCGATCACACTTGCTTGAAAACTTGCGGCAACATCTTCTTTAATGATTTCTTCCTCACGTTGCTTAGCATTGTGAAGATAATTGTTGACTGCAGATTTCAAACCACTAAAGCTAAAATCATAACGATCCTTATCGAGCCAAGCCCGTGGAAATTCAATCGTCGGTTGACCATGCTCAGCCAATTGATCAATGTGGGGGCCACCTGGATAAGGCAACTTTAGCATTCGGGCAACTTTATCAAACGCTTCTCCCGCTGCATCATCAAGTGTTTCCCCGAGTAATTCATAATCGCCATGTCTTCTCATTAAAACGAGTTCCGTATGACCACCTGAGACAATTAATGATAATAATGGAAAGGAAAATTCTTGTTGCAAACGATTCGCATAAATATGGCCTGCAATATGATGAACACCAATGAGCGGTTTTTGTTTCGCAAAAGCTAATGCTTTCGCCGCACTAATACCGACAAGCAAAGCACCAACAAGTCCCGGCCCCTCAGTCACAGCAATCGCATCAATATCATCCCATGTAACATCTGCTTGTTCAAAAGCTTCTTCTAAAACGATCGTCATTTGCTCGACATGGTGTCTTGAGGCAATTTCTGGGACGACACCACCAAATCTTTGATGACTTTCAATCTGTGAGGCCACAACATTACTAAGCAATGTGCGACCATTTTTAACAATCGCCGCTGCCGTTTCATCACAACTCGTTTCTATACCTAATATCATAACATCTTTTGTCATTGTAAATTCACCCACATAATTAACGCATCTTCTTTGTTATCTAAATAATAGTTTTTCCGCATGCCACCAGGCACTAGACCATATTTGCGATACATTTTTTGTGCAGCGATATTTGATACACGAACTTCTAATGAAAAACGGACGACATTTTCGCCAACCGCATAATGAAGTATATAGTTAAACAATTTTTCCCCGAATTGACGGCGCCTAAAGTCCGGATCAATCGCTATATTCGTCACTTGTGCATCATCCATGACAATCCATAAACCAGCAAAACCGACTATTTGTTCTTTAAAAATAAGCACGAAATAATGAGCATAATTATTGTTGTTCAATTCATGCGCAAATATTTTTTTAGGCCATGGTGCTGAAAAAGATGCTTGTTCAATTTTTAATACAGTTTTTAAATCAGCTTGCTCCATTTTTCGAATCAAAACATCACTCATTCATTCGCACCCTTTTGTTCACGCCATTTTGCCTCTGCTTCTGCCAGGCGTAAATAATTAGGGATGAGCGTATGAACGTTTGTTTCGTTCTCAGGAATACTTGCTAACGCTAAATGCGCCGGTTGAATAATATTATATGATTCACTAGCAAATAAAGCATTCCTACCTAATGCCTCTTCAATCATTTCTTTATATAGTGAAATGCTTGGACTTAAAAAAAGAATTTTCTCGTTTAATGCAACAAGCTTTTCTAACCATTTGCTCATCGCAATGTTTTGTTCATCCTTTACATGTACTAAATGACCATCTGATGATTTGAAAAGACCTGTATATATCCGTTCTCTACGGGCATCAAAAAATGGACTAATTAAATAAGGTGAAAAAATGGCTTGATAAGCGAGCGCACGAATGCTAGAAACTCCTTCAATAGGCAATTTAAGTGCCCAAGCGAGTGTTTTAGCTGTTGTTAACCCAATTCTAACTCCTGTATATGAACCTGGACCTTTTGCGACAACAATTTTTTCCAAATCTTGTGGTGTCCAATTTACTTCTTCCATTAGGTCAACAATTGCGGGCATTAAACGTGTGGCATGTCCTTTACGCAAATTCGTCGTATATTGCCCAATGATTTGACCGTTTTTTAAGAGAGCAACCCCTAGCACTTGATCAGATGTGTTAATCGCTAGTAAATTCATAACTAAAACTCCTTATCAATTATTCCTTGAACTGCTCATTTAATTGTTCAATGACTAAATGAAAATTATTTCCTTGGGCAACAAAGTCCATTTGACGTGTCTGATCATCGATGTAATGAATCGTAATTTGTAACCATTCATCAGGTAAAAAATCTTCAATAAACTGGGCCCATTCAACAACAGTTATCCCTTGATTAAAAAAATATTCATCAAAGCCGATATCTTCTGCGGAATCTTCTAAACGATAAGCATCAATATGATAAAATGGATATTTTTTTCCCATATATTCTTTAATAATTGTAAACGTTGGGCTCGTCACTGTTTGTTTAACGCCTAATCCTTTAGCAATTCCTTTGGCAAAAGTCGTTTTACCCACGCCTAGATCGCCCTCTAATGTTATGGTCATTCCCGGTCGTAATAAATGAGCGAGTTGTTGAGCTACTTTTTTTGTCTCTGCTTCACTCGTTGTTTTCAATGTAAGCTTATCCACGTCTCCACCTACTTTAAATGAATGTACCCTTCTTTTTTAAGTAATTTTAAACGATCATTGACCATCAAGAAAACATGTCCTGTTGTTTTACCCAGTCGATTATTAACAGAACCAATTTTAGTCACTTTTGTGTTTGTTGCTTGACCAATTTGTTGAACTTTTGGCTAATCTTCTTTAGCAACCGTACCAACGAGTTCAAAATCTTCTCCGCCAAAATATATCCATTGAGTCATAAGTTCATCTGAAAATTGCGCAAGGTCCTTATGTGTTCGCATTAAATGATCTTTGATGCTAATATTTACCTTCGAGGCTTCTGCAATTTCATAAAGCTCATTTACAATTCCATCACTAATATCATTTAAACATAAACGTTTTATATTCGATAATGC
>Ga0079225_10002134_pt1 | contig 11297 bp, 12 predicted proteins | sample Poulit2012_FD_76344 | JGI IMG/M metagenome (GOLD analysis project Ga0079225, IMG submission 76344) | Agricultural soil microbial communities from Georgia to study Nitrogen management - Poultry litter 2012 | ecosystem: Environmental > Terrestrial > Soil > Agricultural land | place: USA: Georgia...
CGAGCTATGTTGCTTGGTCCTGCGTCACACGCTTGACCATGCGACCACGCCGCGGCGCAGCAGGCCTCGTGCGGTACGGGCGTGGGTGCGCATCTGCGCGGTGGGAGCGGCCTGCGCGAGCTGGTCGAGCACGTCGAGCACCTGCTTCGCCCAGCGCACGAAGTCACCGGCGCTGACGTCGCCGGTGAGCAGCACCGTCTCCAGGCTCGCGCCCTGGGCCCACTGATGGACCGCGGCGACCAGGCCCAAGTCGACCGGTTCGGTCACTCGCAGCCCGGCGTCTTCCTCCCGCTGGGCGATCTCGTCGGCGATGCGCACCGTGGCGTGCACCGCACGGCCCAGCCGCGACTCCGGCGGCACGCCCGCGCCGCGGACCGAGTCCGTCCGGGAGCTGTAGACGATTGCGGAGGTGACGGCCGCGAGTTCGGCCGGGCGAAGCTCCTGCCACGCCTCCTGGCGCAGGCATTCGGCGAGCACGAGGTCCTTCTCGGCGTAGAGCCGACTCAGCCACAGGCCGTCCTCGGTCACCTCGATGTCACCTGCGGGCCCCTCCCCGCTGCCAAGCTCGGGCGCACCGCTGGAGTCGTCACCGGCGGTGCTGTGGAGATAGCCCAGTTCCAGTAGCAATTGGCACAGGCGGTCGAAGTCGCGGGCGATCGAGGAGGTGCGCCGCTCGATGCGTTGGAGGAGGGCGCGGTGCTCTCGGTCGAGGTGGTGCCATCGCTGCGACCACCGGGCGTGGGCCTCCCGGTCGGGGCACTGGTGGCAGGGGTGGGCGCGCAGCTCCCGACGCAGCTCGGCGATCTCATCGCGCTGCTCGCTCACGGGGCGCTGGCGTCCCGCGAGCCGCTGATCGTGCCGGTCGAGCACGGGCCGCAGCCGGGCGGCCGCCGTCTTGCGATCGGCGGCGCTGCGGAAGTTGAACTTCTTCGGAAGCTCGAGGCGATCGATCACGCTGAGCCCGTGGGGCAGGTCGTCCGCCTCCATCGTGCGCAGCCGCGGCTCGGGGGTGAGCACCTCGATGCGGGGGCCTTCGAGGGGCTGGGTGAGGGTCTTGACGACGAGGCCGTAGCGGTCGTGGCGCCCCCAGCGGTATCCGATGACGTCGCCCGGGCGCAGGCCCGCGAGTGCCTCGTTCGTCTGCTGCCGCGCCCGCCGGGCCCGGTCGCGGGACTCCTCCTTCTCCAGGTCGTTGATCTGTCGCCGCAGTCGGGCGTACTGCGCAAAATCGCCGAGGTCGCATTCCATCGCGCGCGCGTACCCGTCCAGCGCCTCCTCGTTCTTCCGCGCCTGCCGGGCGAGCCCGACGACCGCGCGGTCCGCTTGGAACTGCGCGAAGGACGACTCCAGCGTCTCCCGCGCCGTGCTGTAGGGGGTCGCGCGCAGCAGGTTGACCGCCATGTTGTACGTGGGGTGAAAGCTGGAGCGCAACGGGTACGTGCGCCGCGAGGCGAGCCCCGCCAGGGCCGTGGGATCCAAGCCCTCCCGGTACAGCACCACCGCGGTTCCCTCGACGTCGATGCCGCGCCGGCCCGCCCGCCCCGTGAGCTGGGTGTACTCCCCCGGCGTGAGATCGGCATGCTCGGCGCCGTTCCATTTGTCGAGCTGCTCGAGCACGACGGACCGGGCGGGCATGTTGATGCCTAACGCGAGGGTCTCGGTGGCGTAGACGACCTTGATGAGGCCGGCGGAGAACAGCGCCTCGACGGTTTCCTTGAACACCGGCAGCATGCCGGCGTGGTGGGCTGCCACGCCCCGGCGGAGGGCCTGGGACCACGTGTCGAAGCCGACCACGGCGAGGTCCTCGGCGGGTAGCGCCGCGCAACGCTCCTCGATGACCTCCGAGATCCGCTGCGCCTCGGCGGAGGTGGTCAGGCGGATCCCGCTGCGCAAGGTCTGGGCTACCGCCGCCTCACATCCGGCGCGGGAGAAGATGAACACGATCGCCGGGAGCAGCCCGGCGTCATCGAGCGCGCGCACGACCACCGGCCGCGGCGCTGGCCGCACCGCCTGGCTGATGGGGTACCGCCCGCCCCGTGCCGCCCGGGTCTCGCCTCGCCTGCCCGGGGGCGCGCCGCGGCGGCGGTGTCGCGGGCCGTGGCGGTCCCCGCCGTGCCCGGTGCGGCGAGCCCGCCGGATGGCCTCGATGAGATCGGGGTTGATCGGCGGGTTGGGGCCCGGATCGGTGGGATCCACCCGCGAGCTGTAGAGGTCGAGCAGGCGGTTGCGCACCATGACCTGCTGCCATAACGGCACCGGCCTCGTCTCGGACACGATCACGGCGGTGTCGCCGCGCACCATCGACAGCCAGTCGCCGAACTCCTCGGCATTGGACACGGTGGCGGACAAGGACACCAGCCGCACGTCGTCCGGCAGGTGCAGGATGACCTCCTCCCACACCGGGCCGCGGAACCGGTCGGCCAAGTAATGCACTTCGTCCATGACGACGTACCCGAGTCCCGCCAACGTGCTCGAGCCCGCGTACAGCATGTTGCGCAGCACCTCGGTGGTCATGACGACGACATCCGCTTCGCCGTTGATCGTCGTATCGCCGGTGAGCAGGCCGACCCGGTCGGCGCCGTGGACGGCGACGAGATCGAGGTACTTCTGGTTGCTCAGGGCCTTGATGGGGGTGGTGTAGAAGGCCTTGCGGCCCTGCTGCAGGCCAAGGTGGACGGCGAACTCTCCGACGATGGTCTTGCCCGCCCCGGTCGGCGCCGCGACGAGCACGCTGCGCCCGTTCTCCAGTTCGGTGCACGCCGCCGTTTGGAAGGGGTCGAGCGGGAAGCTGATCCGAGCCGCGAAGGCGGCCAGCTCCGTGCGCTCGGCGGCGGCGCGGCGACGAGCGGCGGCATAGCGTTCCGCGGGGCTCAGCTCCTCCTCGCTCACGCCGGGAGGGGTGGCGGGGGACGCCGGCACCCGGCGCCTCCTACGCTTTCGTCGTGGGCTCACAGCTCCACACTAGGCATGCTGGCGCGCACTTTCCGCCTGCAGGACCCGCAGCGCACCCGGATGGATGTCGCACTGCAGGGGCAAGTGGCCGACGAGCTCGCCGTCGGCCAAGGCCGGTGGCGGGGGCCGGCCCACGCCGGGCGAACGTTCGATGCGCACGCTGTGCACCCGCCGGACGGTGACCGCGGGGTGGCCGATATGGCCGCCGCTGTACAGCTTGGGGAGCAGTCGCAAAAGCCTCCTGCGCGCCAGCGGGGCGGCGATGACGAGTTCCATCGTGCCGCTTTCCGGGCGCGCCTCCGGGGCGATGCGCATCCCCCCGCCGAACACGGCGGTGCTCGCGACCACCGCCAGTGTCACCGGCCCCTGCCACCGCTCCCCGTCGGCCACGATGCGCAGTCCGTAGGGGCGGAAGGTCGCCACCTCCCGCAGCGCCGCGCGCACATAGCGTCCCCCGTGCCGGGGCCAGCGCAGTGTGGTCGCACGCTGGGCCACCGCCGCCTCGATCGCCGTGCACAGCGAGCTGACGTACCAGTGGTGGGGCGGGCGTCCCGGCCGGCTCACGGCCACAGCGTCGACGGCGCGGTACTCCCCGCGGGCCAAGGCCGAGGTGATGACGTCGAGGGAGCCCGCGACGTCGTGGACCGGCAGTCCCAGGGCTCCGGCGACGTCGTTGCCGCTGCCCACGGCAACGATTCCCAGCGGCACGCTCGTGCCGGCGAGCACGTTGGCGCCCAGATGCACCATGCCGTCCCCGCCGACGACGACGAGGCCATCGAGCCCCTCCGTCAGCGCGCTCCGCGCGGTGGCCGCGGCTTCGGCGTAGGAGGGGCGCGACAGTTGCACGATGTCGTACTTGGCCAGGGCCCGGAGGCACTCGGCGACGTGCCGGTCGGCTCCCCCGCGACCCGCCGTCGGATTGATCAGCAGCCCCAGCCTCACGCCGGCTGCGCCGCCTCTCGGGCCGCCCGACGCTTGTCGCGTCGGATGGCGATCGCCACGGCGGCGAAGTACAGGGCGAGGGTGGGCAGTGCGATGGCGATCATCGTGTAGGCGTCGGGAGTGGGGCTGGCCAGCGCCCCGAAGACGAAGGCGGCGATGACGGCCCACCGCCAGCCGTTGCGCAGCTGGTGCCCCGAGACGACTCCCATCGCGTTGAGCGCCACCATGACGAGGGGCGCGAGAAAGGCCAGCCCGAAGGCCATGACGACGCGCATGACGAAGCGCAGGTAGTCGGTGGCCGGCATGTAGCTCAGCGCGCCCTCGGGAGCGAAGCTGGCAAGTACCGAGACCGCATTCGGGAGGACGAGCCACGCCAGGCCCGCGCCGAGCATGAAGAGCGGCACCGCCGCCGCGACGAATGCCAGTGCGTAGCGCTTCTCGTTCTTCTTCAGCCCGGGGCTGATGAAGCGCCATAGCTGGTAGAGCCACCAGGGGCTGGCGAGGAACGTGGCGAGCCAGAAAGTGACCCGGATGCGCATGTCGAAAGCCGCGGCCGGGGTGGTGAAGATCAGGGCGGCTTCCAGCTGGGCGTCGTTGAGCGCCGCGATGGGAGCCTGAATGGCGCGGAACACCGGGAGGTAGACGAACCACGCCGGGATCGCCGCGATGCCGAGGCCGAGGATGCCGAGCAGCACGCGGCGGCGCAGTTCGCGCACGTGCTCCATGAGCCGCATGCGCCCCTCGGGATTGCCCTTACGCCGGGGGCGCGGGCTGCGCCGTGGTTCGGTCACCGGTCGCGGGTGCTGCCACCCTCGGCTGGAGTCTGGGCGCTGTCACCCGCCCGCGGGCGGTCGGTCGATGCGCTGCCGGTCTGCGTCGTGGACGACTGAGAGTGCGGAGGCGCCGCCGAAGGCTCGGAATCACTGTCGCCCGTGAGATCTGAGACTTCGGACTTGAAGATCTTCAATGACTTCCCCACGCTGCGCGCGAGGTCGGGCAGCCGGCGCGCGCCGAAGAGCAGCACGATGATGAGGACGACGATGAGGATCTGCAGAAGGCTGGGGGCTCTCATGAACAGCGCCTTGGTTGTAGGGACGTTGCATCGATCTTACGTCGGGGTTGCCAGGGCCAGCGCATTTAGTCGCGCAATCCCACCCGGCGCCAACGTTCGTGGGCGGCATCGGCCCGCCGCCAGCGGCGCAGTCGGCGCGCCTCGAGGTTGGCTTCGCGCCGGTTGAGTGCCACACCGAGCTCCCCCGGGCTGGCAAGGACGGGGCGGGCCAGGGCTGGCGAGGGCGGATCTTCGGTGGGCGCCAGCCGCTGGAGCAGCTCGCCCGCCTCGGCTGCCGCGGCGAAGAACCGCCGCACCGCGCGCCACAGCTGCACGCCGATGACGACGAATGTTGCCAGCGCGGCCAGCGCGAGCAGGAGCCACAACCACCAGGTCATGAACGTCAGACTATCCGCTCAGGCAATGGAGTCGTATGCGGCCAGGGCGTCCTCGGCGGCCGCGACGAGTTGCTCGCGCAGCTCGGCCGGGCGAAGGGCGCGGACCTGGTCGCCGAGAGAAAACACGAGGTTGCTCAGCCACGCGATGTCCGCCACGCGCAGCCGAAGCAGCAGCCTTCCGCCGGCGAGCTCGCTGACCTCCTCGACGGGGAACTGTTCGGCTACCCAGCGCGCGCGTTCCTCGATCTCGAGTTCGGCCTCGATCGTCACGGTCGTGAGGTCCGGTTCGGCACTCCCCCGCGCCGCCGCGTCGTGACGCTCGGCAGGCGCGGTGAGCACACGGATATCGAGCACGCGGTCGAGGCGGAAGAAGCGGTCGTCGGCCACGCGGTGACACCACGCGTGCACGTACCACTGCGCGCCGTCCCACACCGCTTCGATGGGGTCGACCTCCCGCTCACTCACCTCGTCGGAGGCCGACACGTAGCGCAGCCACAGCCTGCGTCGCTCGGTGATGGCCCGCCGGACGGTGGCGAGGGTCTCCTGCGTTTGGGCGGCCCCCGAGATGCGCAACTGCAGGGCGTCGGCCGCCGCGCCTGCCTCCCCGGCGGCCTGCTGCAGCTTGGCGGCGGTGGTTGCGACGAGCTCGGCGTCGAGCGCGCCGGCGTTGGCGATTCCTTCCAGGGAGCGCAGCGCGACGAGCAGCGCGAGGGCCTCCTGCCGCCCCAGGCGCAGCGGGCGCTCCATCCCCAGCGACTCGGTGAGGGTGAGGATGTGCTCGTCGTAGTGATCGGGGGCAAAGTCGATCATGTCGCCGTGCAAACCGCCGGGGGTACCGCTCACCCACAGCAGGTTGACGTCGGCAAGCACCTGATCGGGGGTGACGCCGAAGTGCTCGGCGACCTCGCTGACGGCGACGCCGGGGTGTTCATCAAGGTAGGTCACCAGCGCGAGCAGTCTCGTCAGCCGGTCGGCGGCCTTCTCACTCATCGTCTCCTCCGAGGTCGGCCACGGCTGTCAGGCGGCGCACCACCGCGTCGCGCAGCGAACGGGGTGCCAGCACGATGACGGAGCTGCCATACGGCGCCACTTCACCCGCCAGCACCTCTTCGTCGTCCATGGGCACGGTGATGATGTCGTGGCCGTCGAGGCCCGCCGGCAGCTGGGGTGGGGGCGCGCTCCCGTCCTGCGGGATGGCGCGGGAGCGCAGCGCGGCGCCCCGCTCGGGTGCCACCGCGAGGTGGGCGTGCTGTGGGCCCTCGCGGGTGGCCTCGATCAGGGCGGCGCCGTCGTGGTCGGGGATGACGTAGGCATCCCTGGGCCCGCTCGTGCGAACCCGGCTCGTGATGCGCGAGAGCCGAAACACGCGCGGCGCCTCGCGGTCGCGGTCGAAGCCGATGAGGTACCAGCCGCGCCACTGGCTCAGCAGTCGCCACGGCTCGACGTGGCGACTGCGCTGTTCCCCGGTCGAGGCGGCGCGGTAGTCGAAGGTCACCGCCTGGCGCCGGTCGATCGCCGTCATCAGCGGGGTGAACGGCGCCTCCGCTCCCCGGATGCGCAAGGCGAGCCCTTCTCGGGCGCGGGGGTCGACCGGGGCGCCCCGGGCCCGCAGCTTGGTGAGGCCGCGCCGGGCGGACTCGGCGAGGTCGGCGTCCTGCCACACCTCCGCCGCCAGCGACAGCACGCCCACTTCAGCGGCGGTGAAGCGGATGTCGGGCAGCGCGTAGTCCGCGTCGTCCAGGCGGTAACCAACCTCGTCCTCGTGCAGGGGGTGGATGTCGGTGATGATCGGCACCCCGAGCTGACGCAGGAGATCCTTGTCGCGCTCGAAGCGCCGTTCGAAGGCTTCGGGCGAGGAGTCGTCGTCGTACCCGGTCACCGACGCGCGAATCTGCGCTTTGGTGAGACGGCCCCGGGCGTGCACCAGTGCGATGAGCAGGTACAGCAGCCGCTCGGCCGGTTCCACACGTGCCACGCCCCCACCGTAGCGCTCGGGTAGCGTTGCGGGGTGATCTCGTGGCGTGAAGGCACCGTGCGTCGCCTCGTAGCTTCGTGGCATGGCGCCGTGACACTCGAGGTGGAGCTGTCGGGCGATGACGAGCCGCGCGCGGTACGCGCGCTCGCCTATCCCGAGCTCGTGGGCGAGCCGGCGGTCGGGGACCGGGTGCTGGTCAACGTCACGGCCCTCCTCCGCAATCTCGGCACCGGCGGGTATGCCCTTGTCATCGCGCTTCCGGACGCCCTGCCTCCCGATCCGCGTGCGCCCCGCCCGCCCGCGGGCCCCGGCCACGTCGTCAAGGCCCGCTATACGCCGCTGCAGGCCATGGGCTTGGGCGTCGATGAGGAGGAGTCGCCCTGGCACGACGCGTTGCGCGAGGCCGACGACCTCGCCGGCCTGCCCGTGGTCGTCGCCGACCTGCACTCCGCGCTGCCGGCGATCGTCGCGGGTATGCGCCACGAGGCCGCCCGCGTCGGCGGGGCTGTCCCGCGCGTGGCCTACGTCATGACCGATGGCGCGGCCCTCCCCGCCTGGTTCTCCCGCACCGTCGCCGAGCTGCGCGGCGCCGACTGGCTGGCGGCGACGATCACCGCGGGCCAGGCCTTCGGCGGCGACTATGAGGCCGTGAACCTCCACACGGCCCTACTCGCCGCCCACCACGTCGTGGGCGCCGACGCCGTGATCGTGTGCCAGGGGCCGGGGAACCTCGGTACCGGGACCACGTGGGGATTCACGGGCGTGGCGACCGGCGAGGCGATCAACGCCGTCGCCGCGCTGGGCGGTCGTGGGGTGGCGAGCCTGCGGGTCTCGCAGGCCGACCCGCGCCCGCGCCACCGGGGCGTCTCGCACCATTCCCTCACCGCCTACCGGCGCGTCGCGCTCCGCTCCGCCGATGTCGTCGTCCCTCACGCGGGCGGCGAGGCGTTCTGGGACGGGGTCGCCGACCAGGCGGCCGAGCTCGCCGCCCCGCACGGTCCTCACCGGCTCGTCACCGTGGGCCTTCAGGGTCTTCGCGAAGCCCTCGAGGGCTGCCCCGTGCGGTTGTCGACGATGGGCCGCGGCCTGGACGACGACCCCGCGGCTTTCCTCGCGGTCGCCGCGGCCGGGGTGCATGCCCACCGGCTCGCCATCGAGCGGTCGGGCGGGCCCGCGGCCTAGCGGTCGCGTGGCTCGTTGGCGGCCACGAGCGTCGCGAGGCGCCTCGCCTCTTGGCGGGCGAAGTCTCCGTCGGCGGACTGGATCCCCATGACCGACAGCGTGTCGCCGTCGGCGAGGTCGAGCTGCGCCCAGGGTCGATCTCCCAGGTGCACCGCGATGATCTGCGGCCATGTCAGCCGGGTGGTGATGAAGAGGTTGCGCACGACGAGGCCCTCGCTGCTCGGTACGGCTCGCACGGTGGCCTGCCGGAAGCAGAACCAGATGAGGATGAGCGCGAACACCGCCACTCCCCCGATGTCACCGGGCTCCATCGGGCTACCGACGGCGGACATTCCCCAGATGAGGGCGAAGAAGCCCGCGACGAGGAGCACCGCGAGGACGATGGCGACGTATCTCGCCCATCGCGGGCGGAAGGGCGCGTAGAGCTCAGCGGGGGTGGTCATAGGCGCGAGGCGTGGATGGAGGTGACGATGATCGCGCGGGCCCCGACATCATACAGCTGGTCCATGACCCGGTTGGTGTCGGCGCGGCGGACCATCGCGCGCACCGCCACCCAGGAGCGGTCGTGCAGCGGGGAGACGGTGGGTGATTCCAGGCCGGGGGTGACGGCCACGGCGGCTTCGACGTGTTCGACCGGCACGTCGTAGTCCATGAGCACATACGAACGCGCCACGAGCACGCCTTGCAGGCGGCGATCCAGCACGTTGAGGTCCGGATCGTCGGCCGTCCGGCGGGCCGAGCGGATGAGCACGGCCTCGGATTCCAGGATGGGTTCACCGAACACCGCCAGCCCCGCGGAACGCAGCGTGGAGCCGGTTTCCACCACATCGGCGACGACGTCGGCGATTCCCAGCTGCACCGAGGACTCCACCGCGCCGTCGAGGTGGACGACGCTAGCGGCGATGCCCCGCTCGGCGAGGTAGTTACCCACAAGGACGTCGTAGCTGGTCGCCACGCGCGTGCCGGACAGCTCTTCGATCGTGGTGATCGTGCCGTGCGGCGCGGCGAACCGGAAGGTGGACCGCGCGAAGCCCAGGGGGCGGTGTTCGACGGCGTTGACGGCCGAATCGAGCAGCAGGTCGCGGCCGGTGATGCCGGCGTCCACCGTGCCGGTGCCGACGTAGACGGCGATGTCGCGGGGGCGCAGGAAGAAGAACTCGACGTCGTTGGCGGGGTCGGGCAACACGAGTTCGCGGTCGCGGCGGCGGCGGTACCCGGCCTCGGCGAGCATCTGGATGGCGGGCTCCGACAGGGCGCCCTTGTTGGGCACGGCGATACGCAGCATCAGTTTCCTTCTGGCTGTGCGAACGGAAGAAGTACCACGGTGCTCACAGGTGCTTGTAGACCTGCTCGAGGCTGATTCCGCGGGCGATCATCATGACCTGCAGGTGGTACAGCAGCTGCGAGATCTCCACTGCGGCGGCGTCCGCACTCTCGTGCTCTGCCGCCATCCACACCTCGGCGGCCTCCTCCACGACCTTCTTGCCGATGGCATGCACTCCGGCGTCCAGCGCCGCCACGGTGCCCGAGCCGCTGGGGCGGGTGCGTGCCTTCTCCTGGAGTTCGGCAAAGAGATCGTCGAATGTCTTCACGGCTCAAGGATAGGGCGCCTGGACTGCCCCGCGCACACACCGCTGCCGTTAAGGCTGGCGGAACTCGTCGGTGACGGCGCCGGTGGCATCGAGGTGCTCGCCCAGCAGGTCGTGTGCGGCCATGAAGTCAGCCATCTGCTGCCATTGTGCCGAGCGGTCGGCCTCCGCCTCGCCGTCATACAGCGGGACCGTGGCTTCCAGCGTCGCCTGTGCGGTGGCGCGGGCGTCGGGACTCTCGAGTCCTGGCACGTGGCCGGCGCTCATCTCCACCGCTGCCGCGGGGTCGGCGGCGATGTCGGCGATCGCCCGCTCGGTGGCCGCCACGAGCCCGCGCAGCGCCTCCGGGTGTTCGCCGATGATCGCCTCGTGGGCGCCGAGCCCGATGCCCACCAGGGGCGGTTCTCCCTCGCTGGTGAGCGCGATCGTGCGCACGGGGAGGTCGGCGAGTTCGAACTGGACGGCGTCGTTGTTGGAGAAGCCCATGATGGCGTCGACGTGTCCGGCGGTGAGCGCGGCTTGCTGGGTGAAGCCGATGTGTTCGATCGAGACGTCGTCCTCGCTCAATCCCGCATCGGCCAGCAGGGCGAGGAGGCCGAACCAGGTTTCCCCGAACGGTCCGGGAATGCCCACGGTGTGCCCCTCGAGGTCGCTGGCGTCGGTGATCGGGGAGTCCTCCGGCACGATCAGGGCGACCGGGTAGCCGTGGTACACGGTGGCGATGTTGATGATCGGCACGCCCTGGGAATGGGCCTGCAGCATCTCGTCCCCGCCAGCGACGACGACGTCTTCCTCGCCCGCCTCCAGGGCCCCGAACAGCGATTCGGAGGCGCCGTGGTGGCGAAGCTCGACGTCAAGGCCCTCGTCGGTGAAGTACCCCTGTGCCTCCGCCACGTACCACGGGGCGAACTGAATGTCCGGGGTGTAGGTGAGACCGACGGTGAGAGCGACCGGCTCCTGGGCTTCCGTGGCCTCGGGCGACGGGTCTGGCTCATCGACGTCGCCGGCGCACGCGCCGAGGAGCAGGCTCGCGCTGAGGGCGGCGGCCAGCGCGACGGGGCGGCGTGAGGTGCGATGAATCACAGTGACTCCTTCATGGACGGTCAGGCGAGGGGTTCAGGCGACGGCCGCGAAACGCGACCGCGTTGTGGTGTGAGCGGCCAGCAGGCGGCGTTCCACGAGCCGCAGGCCGCCGTACATGGACACCG
>Ga0079225_10002135_pt1 | contig 11295 bp, 8 predicted proteins | sample Poulit2012_FD_76344 | JGI IMG/M metagenome (GOLD analysis project Ga0079225, IMG submission 76344) | Agricultural soil microbial communities from Georgia to study Nitrogen management - Poultry litter 2012 | ecosystem: Environmental > Terrestrial > Soil > Agricultural land | place: USA: Georgia...
GCCGTCTCCCTGCCCGAGAATCTGGGGACCGGGACCGCACGCGGCCAATACACCGCCGGTTGGCAGGGTGGCGCGGCGGTGCGGGGCTACCTGGACGAGGACGGGATCCCCTCCGACTCGGTCACCGAGACCTACGCCGCCCTGAAGTTGTCGGTGGGCACCCGACGCTGGTCGGGCGTACCGTTCTACCTGCGTACCGGAAAGCGGCTGGGCCGTCGGGTCACCGAGGTGGCACTGGTGTTCCAGGCCGCGCCGCAGCAACTGTTCGCGCGCTCGGACGTCAGCGAACTGGGACAGAACGCCTTGGTCCTGCGCATCCAGCCCGACGAGGGCGTGACACTGCGCTTCGGCTCCAAGGTGCCCGGCGCCTCCATGGAGGTGCGTGACGTCAGCATGGACTTTGCCTACGGTCAGTCCTTCACCGAGGCCAGCCCGGAAGCTTACGAAAGGCTCATTCTGGACGTGCTCATCGGTGACCCACCGTTGTTCCCTCGTCAGGAGGAGGTCGAATTGTCCTGGCGCATCCTGGACCCCGTCCAGGAGTTCTGGGCCAAGAACGGCAAGCCGGAGCAGTACGGGTCGGGTACCTGGGGACCGTCCTCCGCCGAAGCCCTGCTCGCCCGGGACGGACGCCAGTGGAGACGACCGTGACCAGCCACAAGACCACGGGGAGACCCCGATGACGCTCTACCTTCCGCGCACCACCACGGCGCAGATCACCGAGGCGCTCATGGCCGAGCGGCTCAGCGTGGGCGGTGGCGCCATGAACATGGTGTTGACCCTGGTCATCGTCACCGACGAGGCCGATCACTACGATGCTGTGCGTGCTGCGACCGAGGCCGGCCGTGAACACCCTTCCAGGGTGATCGCGCTGATCCGCCGTGATCCGAACACCGACCCCGCCATCGATGCCGAGATCCGTAGACCGGGAACCTCTGGGCCGGGTGAGGCGATCCTGCTGCGCCTGTACGGGCCGCTGGGCGAGCACCCCGATTCGGTGATCACCCCTTTGCTGGTTCCCGAAGCGCCCGTGGTGGTCTGGTGGCCTGGCCAGGGGCCCTCCGACCCGGCCTCCGACCGTGTGGGCGAGTTGGCCCAACGGCGTATCACCGATGCATCACGTGCTTCCGACCCGTTGCACGACCTGCTGGAGCGGGTAGCCCATTATCGTCCGGGAGATACGGACCTGGCCTGGACCCGGCTGACGCCGTGGCGTTCTCTCCTGGCGAGTGCGATGGATCAACCGTGCGGGTGGGTGAGTTCGGCCTCGGTCACCGCCGAGGAACATCACCCGGGTGCCGAACTACTGACTGCATGGTTGTCGGAGCGTTTGGAAGTGCCGGTGGAACGTGCCTTTTCCTCGGGCCCGGGGCTGACGGAGGTGCGTTTGACCACCGATCTGGGGGAGATCGTTCTTTCTCGGGCGAACGAGAGCACGGCCACGCTCTCCCGGTTCGGTCAGCCGGAACAGACCGTGGCCCTGGGTTCGCGCAGCACCTCCATGGCCCTGGCCGAGGAACTGCGCCGTTTGGACGCCGACGAAATCTACGCGAGTACGGCCCGACATCTGAGGGCCATGATCGTTGAAAACGGAGCACGAGGATGAGTGAACCGGAGATCAACCGGCACCCCGACGCCAAGGCCTTGGCCGTTGCGGTCGCCGATGAGCTGACCCGGCAGCTCCAGGGCGCGGTGGCCGACCGAGGGGTGGCCCACCTGGTACTGACCGGAGGCGGTATCGGTATCGCGGTACTGGCCGAGTTGCACCGGACCGCCCGGCGGATCGACCTGGACTGGTCGAACATCCACCTGTGGTGGGGGGATGAACGTTTCCTGCCGGACCGGGACCCCGAACGCAACGAGACACAAGCGCGTGAGGCCCTGCTCGACCACATCGACATCCCCCCGGAGCAGGTACATCCGATCCCGGCGTCCGACGCCACGGACGGGGCCGATGTGGATCATGCGGCCACCCGCTACTCCCAGGAGTTGGCGGTGGCGGCTCACGGTGAGGGGCCGGTGCCCCGCTTCGACGTGTGTTTGCTCGGGGTGGGGCCCGACGCACACGTGGCGTCGTTGTTTCCGGGGCTGCCGCAGGTGCACGACGACGAGGCCGCCGTGGTGGGGGTACGCGACTCGCCCAAGCCGCCGCCGTTGCGAGTCACGATGACGCTGCCTTCCCTGCGCCGCGCACGCCAGGTGTGGTTGCTGGTCTCGGGCGGGTCCAAGGCCGAGGCCGTGCGCCTGGGCGTGGCCGGTGGCGACCCCGGGGAGGCCCCGGTGGCCGGTGCGCGTGGCAGTGAGCGCACGGTGTTCTGGCTGGACCAGGATGCAGCGGCCCAGCTCTGACATTCCCGTACACGGATTCGCCTCGGACGGAAAGTTTTCCGTTCGAGGCGGACCCGTCTTCGGGGACGAACGGGTTCGTCGAACACCGATGGACAAGGTTGGGGACGCGGGGCTGTTTCCGGGGCCCGGGCCGCTCGCTACGGGTCGTCGGTAAGGTCGGCCCACCCCTGTGCAGTCCACCTTCGCCCATACGTTCGATCAGGTGGTCGGATCGCTTCCCAGGCCGTCGTCGGCCGACGATGCGGGCAGAGCCGTCCGTCGAGTCCGCGCCACACTCAGGGTCAACGCCGTGAACAGTATGGCGGCGAGCAAGGCGTAGGGTCCCGGACCCTGGAAGAGGGAGAGCGGGTTCGCACCGAAGAAGAGCGGGGTCAGCCCCATGACGGCGAGCACGGCTGTCAGGGCCGCGGTGATCCCACAGGTCCACAGCGGCCACCGGCCGCCTCGACCGCTCGGGTGCACAAGGACGATGGCGGCGACCGTCGGGATCAGGGCAAGGGCGGCGGGCAGCAGGACCCAGGCCAGGTCCTCTGGTGTCGGTCCTGCGAGGTCGGTGAACAAGGTACCGCCGGTGACGGCCAGGTGGGCCCCGCCCACCAGCAGGGCAGAGGCAGCGGCCGACCAGCCCAGGGGACGGGACACGGTCATGGAACGGTCCTTCATACCCATCTCTCCTTGTCACCACATGCCTCACCGACGCCTCCGGGTGAGGGCGGTTCACGAGGCGGGTCCCAAGGCCTCGGGCACAGTGTCATCGGGGACAGACCATATCGTTCTCGGGCACCTCTTCCGCCAGGAGGTAGGCGTTCACGATCTCCTCAACACATTCACTGCGGCCCTCGCCGTAAAGGGTGTGGCCCGCGCCCTCGTAGGTGACCAGGCGGGCGTTGCCCAGCTGGTCCGCGAGCTCCTCCGACCCGGCGTAGGGGGTAGTGGGATCCCCGACCGTACCGATGACCATCAGGGGTGGGGTGCCCTCCACCACGATGTCCTCGGGCATCTCCTCGGTCTTCGGCCAGTAGGCGCACGGCAGTTGGTCCCACACGGCCGTGGGGTCCAAAAGAGGTGCCAGGTTCTCGGAGATCCGTGCGGCATCGAGGTATTGCCACGGATCCAGGGGGTCCCGACGGTCTGCACAGTTGACCGTGGTCAGGGCCGCTTGGGGGTCGGTGTGTTCGGTGATGGGTTCGGGGTCGACGTGTTCGACCTCCCAGGGTGAGCCGAAAGTGTTCTCGTAGAGGTCGTCGAGCAGTTCCTCCGAGGTTTCGGTGTCCCCGTTGTCCAGAGCGGTCAACAGTGTGGCGAGCAGGTCCCAGCTTTCTTCTCGGTACAGCTCCATACCGAACATCAGGAACAACAGTTCGCCGTCGACGGGCACACCGTGGGCTGTGGCGGGTTCCTTCCGAAGCCCGTCCAGGATGTCTTTCATGTGAGCGTTGGCCGTGGCCGGGTCGGTGAAGGGACAATCTTCCACGGTGGCCGTGCAGTGATCGGTGAACATGTGCCAGGTGGTGCGGAAAGCGGCCGCTCTGCCCAGGGCCGAGTCGATACCGTTGCCGTTGGTGAGTACTGCTGCGTCCAAGACCATGGCCCGGGTGCGTTCGGGGAAGGTGTCGGCGTACAAGGCACCGATGCGAGTGCCGTAGGAGTACCCGACGAAGGTGAGCTTGTCTTCACCAAGAGCATCTCGCAGGATGTCGAGGTCCTCCACCACGTTGACCGTGCCCATGAGGGCGAGGAAATCCTCACCCACCACGTCCGCACAGCTGTCGGCATAGGCCCGGGCGGCTTTTTCGAAGGGTGCCAGGTCCTTACGGGTCATGTCCCGGGGATGGGGTGCGCGTTGTTGTGCATCGAGCAACGCGTACCGGTCTCCGCAGGCAAAGCCTTCGCTCCCACCTACGCCGCGAGGGTCGAAGGCGACCAGGTCGAAAGCGTCCAGGATCCTGTCGTCGAATCGGGGGGTGTGGAGCGCCGAGACGCCGGAGACCCCGGGGCCTCCGAAGTTGAGCACCAGGGAGCCCCGGTGTTCGTCCGTTTCTTCGCGGGCGGGGTGCCGGGCCACCGCCATCTCGAGTGTACGGCCGTCCGGCTCATCGGGGTCGAGAGGAACGGTGACGGTACCGCACTCCAGTGCCTTCACCCACTCGAGGTCGGTGCCGGTCCCGGTGAGTTGTGCGGCCTCTTCGTGGCCGTGGCATGCCGACCAGTCGATCCTCTGCCCGGCAAAGGGGGTCTCCGTCTCCCCCACACATCCTGTGAGCAGGAGGAGCACCAGCACCCAGGCACCCACGTACCGCATGCGTCTTCCCTTCCCCGTACGCGCCTTTCCATCCTGACCCGGGGCCGCTCAGGAGGGGAGGTGACCAAGCGGTGGGTCGAACAAACGCCGGTACCACCTGCCTGTTTCACAAGCCCCCGACGTCGATGTCCAACAGGTCCGGGAGCATGTCGGGGTCGGCGGTGGCCACCAACGGATGCAATGGGTCACCGAAACGGATGCCTGCCGGTTTGCGGCGGTCGTCGGGGTCGGTGTGGGTGATCCAGTCGACGAGTTCGACGGCGCGGCTGACGTCCCCGCCCGGACGGGTCAGGGCCACAACCGTGCCGGCCACATCACAGCGCAGGTTGAGGTACATGGTGGCGGCAAAGACGCTCTGTGCCCATGCTCCCGGGGAGACGGTGTGGGTACGTTTCCCGCGGGGGCGGCGCCAGGCCGGTGCCGCCAGGCCGACCGCACGATCGTCGAAGGTGAGTATCAGGCTGGGGCGTTCGGTGACCACACCTGCCTCCACCGATCCGGTGAGCGCGGTGTCGGTCCACACCTCGACCTGCCCCCGGGCCGCATGTTCCAGGGTTTCTCGGGCTGCTTGCAAGAGTTCGGTGTCGACGTGGTCGGAACGATCCGGCAACGGGCCGTCCAAGGGTACGTGGTCGGGCAGGACCAGGGACCAGTCCACCCCGGCACGCCCGTGCAGCGGGAGTTCGCCATGGGTCAAACACACCAGGCTGCGTCTACGGGCGAGCTGATAGGTCGCACAGGCTCCGGCCCGACGGGCAGCCAGGGCCAGGCCCAGACTCATCGCCTTGGTTCCGGTGGTGAAGTCGACGACGACGGGGCCCTCGGTCGCCTCGGTGATCCATCGGTATGCGGTGTCGGCCACAGCGTCGACGTCGGAGCCGTCAACGGGTTCGGGGGTGAAGCGGACGCGGTCGCGGTACCCCTCGGACTTCAACCGTGCGGCGTCGGCGTGAGGGACGTTCGGGTTCTCCAAGGTGTGGAGGATGCGTGCGGCGGCCTCACGCACGTGGCCGCGCAATCCCTGTTTGGAGGACAGGATCAGGGCTTGGGTCGGTCGGTGGGCATGGATCGCGGTGAGTGTTCCCAGTCGGCTGCCGCCCAAAGAGGTGACGAGGACGGGGTCGTCACCGTGACCCGGGTGATGCTCGGGGGGCTCCGCCCCCGGCGGGTGGATCGAGGACGGCAAGGTGGTGATCGGCTCCGTCTCACCCAGGCCGGGGAAGAAGGTCTTGCGTATATCTTCGAAGGAAGTCAGGCGGCACAGTAGGTCGTCGAGGTTCCACACGTGGACGTTACGTGCGGACAGGGCCGGGTTGTAGGCGGTGATCTCCTCCCGTAGGTGGGGAGCGGCGGGCCCGGAGTGGACGAAGAGCACGGAGACGGCCTGGCCGAACACACGACGGGCCTAGGCCACGGTCCATCCGGCACGGGCGATCACGTCGTCGGGGCGCGTCTTGGTCTCCACGCACAGGACACGATGGCGGTGGCGTACCACGGCGTCGAAGTCGGCGATGGATCGTTCGGGCCGGTACGGGTCGACGACTTGCCTGGGACCAAGGACCTCGGTGTGTTCGTCCCGACGCAGGTGGCGGCGCAGGTGGGCCACCACACGTCCTTCGGCGACCACTCCGCGACGTACTGCGTGGGTCATGTCAGGATATCGGGCCATGAGGGCCTGCCTGCCGCCCTGGACGAACAGGCGGACGGGTTCGGGGTCACGATCCTCCCGCCAGTGGGCGCCGTGGATCTCGGCGAGGGTCGCCAGGTCGACGCCCTTGCTGTGCACGGGCAGTCCGGGACAGGAGCTGTCGGCACTGCGTAACAGGTCGTGGGTGGCATCGAGGTAGTGACGTAGGCGCCGAGAGCCGGGGTGGCTGTCCTCGGGCAGAACCTGTTCGTGGAAGAGCGCGGCGACCACACTCATCACCTTGGTGCCGCCGGTGTAGTCGAGCCGCCAGGGTCGCCCACCGGTCTTTGTGTGGAAGTGTTCGAGGGTCTTGTACACACGGCGTGGATCGTGCGGATCGGGTCCCACGCTCAGCACACGGATCGAGCGGAGCAGGGAAGAAAGACGCTCCAGGGCCACGGCGACCCGGTGGGCCGCCGGTGCCGTGTCGTCACTGGCGATCAGGGTCAGATGGGTGGTGGGCAGGGTGAGCGCGGACAGGAGCGCGGGGGTGGGGTTCTGTCCCACCAGGACGACGGTGATTCCAGGGGTGGTCACAACTTCTCTTTTCGAAAACAGGGATTTTCGAAAAACACGGTGCTGAGGAGTGGAACTGCGTGTCTCCTCCGCCCCACGACTTTATACGCGTGGCACGGAAGATGCTCAAGAAGTCACTTTCTTCACAGAAGAACCACTGATCACAAAAGAACGACAGGCGGTCACCACACCCTTTCCGTCGCGCACCAGATCGGAGGGGACCAGCAGGTCACGGCGTTCGGGGTGGGCAAAACCCACCACGGAGGACACGATGAACCAAACCCCCTCCTGGGGTTCGGGAAGGTTGGCCCGGATGCGTTCCTCGGCGATCAGCGGAACGCCCTCCGGTACTCCTGCCGCACGGAAGATCGGCACTCGTACGGCTTCGACCCGAGCCGGAACGTCCGCACGAGGCCAACGCTGGATGACACGTGAGCTGCCATCCACGATCGTCACCATGTGCGGTGTCAGGTTGACCACCGGCATCCGGAAACCTCCGTCCCTCTCGGCCCCGCGGGGCCGGCCGTTCCCTGCACGGCCTGTCCCGACAGCCCCACCCAGAGCTCTCACCGCACTCTCTCGGACACAACACGCACCGCCTCGTCGACGTGAAGGAGCAGGCAGCAGGGACACCCGATGAGGAACGTGTGGCCTTTTGTGAACTTCTTCGGAGTCATGTTGCGCTCCGCGATCGAGGTCGACAATTGACACTTGTGCTCACGCGGATCTATTTTGTCGTATGACCTCCCGTTCACGCGGGGGTGTCGGAAAAGGTCTCTCGATTCTCTGTACATGCGTTTCCCCGGAGGGCTGGGGAAGCGTCCCAGCCCCGGAATATCCGGGGAGAAGAGTTCGTGAGCACGCACCACTGTTCCGCCTGGGAGCTGTTCCGCTCGGCCACCTTCCTGCGCGTCTTCACACGCGCCGTGGGGTGCGGGCCCTGCTCCACCGACGGAACCGCACAAGCCTGCCCGGGACACTCCGAGCAGTTCTACAACTATGTGGACCTGTGCGCCGAGCACTGCCCGTGCCCGGAGCACAGGGGGGACCCCAACAGCGTGATCGCCGTGCGCATGAAGAATGCGGCGCCGATCCGCCAGAACGTCATGAGCACCACCGGACGGGCCGGCGAGCACGTCGATCGCGGCGCCGCGCATCATCTGCGTGACGCCCTCGATGACGTGCGTCGAGATCGCTCCTACAAGAATCTGCGCCGGGTCTACCCCCAGCGCTCCGCGAACGGCACGATCCGCTGTGCCTTTTCCGAGCGTCCCCGCCGATGGGCCCAGCGCCGTGACGTCGCCCGAGTGGCCTCCGACGTCATCGATCAGGAGGCCCTGGCCATGCTCGTACTGACCGCCGGCTGGGGAAACCCGGCCGCCGACCTGCCCGAGGACATCCACACCGGTGAGTCGGTCTCCTTCACCGAGGACGGCAGCGCGGTGCCCGTCGCCGACCTGCACGGGCGCCTGGTGGACGAGGAACGTGAGCCTCCGCTGGTGTCCACCGCCACCGGTGACTACCTCCTGCGCAAACTCTCCGAACTGGCCTCGGGCCGGGACGCCGACCCCGGACGTACCCCCGATCAACAGCGACGTCTGCTCCTGCGTCGACTCCTGCCCGAGCTGAACGGTGAGGAGTTGGCTCGGCGTCTGACCGGGGTGTTGGGTCGGATGTCGGTGGACATGCCCACACACTTTCGTCTGGTCCAGCAGGCACGGGGACGGGCACGCAGCGCTCCCTACTCCCCCGTCCTCGAACGCGAGGAAACAATCACCCCGGAACAGGGGCGACGCCAGATCCTGAGCGAGCGGGAACGAACATGGCTGTCAGCGGCCGCACAGGAGCTGACCACGCGCGCCCAACAACATCGGGAAGTCTTCGACGCCGATCCGCAGGGCGCGCTCGACACCCTGCTGTGGTCCCTGCTGGAGGAGGGGCCCCGGGTTCCCCCAAGATGGCGTGGTGCTCAAGAGGACCCCGACCTGCGCGCGGATCTGTTGGATGCGATCGCCGAGGTCATCGATGACCACAAGGAAACAAGGTGAAGCCCTCGCTCATCGAAAGCGTTCGGTGAGCGAGGGCAGAACCGGAAACTCGGCGAATTCCTGCAAGGACATCACGGCGGTCTCCTCCCAGGGCAGACGGTGACGCCATCGGGAAGCCAGGCACACGTCCACGGCCTGTGCGACCTCTTGCCAGCGCTCGGGATCGGCGGGGCCGGCCAGGCGACGGCCGACGAGAGCAGCCCCAAAAGCGTCCAGGAAGGATTGCACCTGTTCCTCCGTGGCCCGGACGATCCCGGCCGTGGGGTCCGGGGACAGGGCGCGGGCCCGTCGGTCCACAAGGTACAGCTCGGGCTTCAGATGTACGCTGCCAAACCCAAGAGACTTGCCCATACCAAGCTTGTGAGCGTGCTCGGGGGCCTCGGGGTCACCGCCGTCCACCGGGTTTGCGAGCAGAAGAGCCCGCAGGAGAACACCCAGTTCTTCGTCGGTGAGGTTGGTGAAGGTCACCCGGGAGTGGAAGGTGAGTCCATCGCGAAGCGGCACGACGTCCCGCTCCACGCGCCGGGGTGGAGCGGGCCGGTCACCCAGGACGGACAACCCGAGTTCTTCTTGGGTTCGCCGGTCGTAGCGCACCGGCGAACCCAGTTCGTCACGGTGACGGTGCAGGTAGATCTTGTAACCGCTCAGGTGTATACGGCCCTCGTGCGACCAGGTGATGATGTCGGGCCGGTCTCCGACGGTGGTGTCGGGTCCCTGAAGCAGGTAGTTGGCGAAACAGCCGCGTTGTGGTGAGAGCAATCGGACCCGCAAGGGACCGTCCGGCAGGTCAGGGGAAGGATCTCGGCTCAAGGCGTTGCCGAAGAAAACCCTTCCCTTGGAAGCGCTCGCCCTGCCCGCGAAGGTGTCGACGTCGCCGAACAGTGCGCGACACACGTCCATGGTGCGGCCTGCCCGCTCGGCACGGTCGGGATCGCCGTGTTGGGGTCCCAGCACGTGTTCGGGGACAGCGCGGCGGATCGGGTTCTCGTCGCTGACGGCGATGCGGTAACCACCCGAACGGCCGAAGGAGACCACTTCGTCGGACACGTCGATGTCGTACCAGATCGGTTCCAGACTGCGACGCGGCAACCCACCACCTCCACCTCCCGCCACGGGTGGGCGTTGTGGATCGTGGTCGCCGGTCCCGAGTGTGTCGGGAAATGCCGCACGTTGGTATCCGGTGACCTGCTCGGCGGACTCGAAGAGCTCCACCAGGGCGCTGGGGACGAGTAGACGTCTTGTGTGCAGGTCCCGTGGTCGTGGGAACAGGTAGGCGTTGCGTCTCTCCCCCGCCGCTCCGGTGAGCACGACCAGGGCCGGAATGATCCTCGCGCTCCCCGGCGCCTCGGCGTGTTCCCTCAGGTGGGCACGTGCCTGGCCCTCGGTGGGCGCCACCGCGACAACCCCGTGTCGACCGGGCAGGTGAACGGCGTACACCCACCTGTGCTGCAGTCGGCTGTGCTGTGCGTGCTCGGTCGGAACATAGGTGGCGCCACGGGGCGGGTCCGGAAAGTCCTCGATCCCGAAGTTCCATCTGCTCAGGCTTTCCCGTAATACGTCGAAGGACACTTTGAGCGCCTGTCCCGGCTCTCCGGGCGGGGTGGGTGGGACCGCCACCACGTACCACCGGTCCTCATCGGGTTCTCTGAACAAAAAACCCTGCCGGGTGCGTAGCCCGGCCCGGCGCTTACGGTACTGCCCGTGTCTGCGGGCCATGACGTGCCGGGCTCGGGTCGACAGGGAACTGTCACCGTTGTCAGGATCAACGCGTACAGGGGCCCGGAAGAACAGCATGGGGGTGTTGACCGGACCGGTCTCCCCACCGGTGAGCATACGCACGGTGTTGCGCACCAGGCCGCGCAGGGTGGAACCGGGTACTGCGGGCAGGAAGCGCTCACCGTCCCGAAACCGTAGGGAGCGACTCACTCTTCCGCGTTCTGGGGTCCGGCCCACGAAGGTGGGTGTGAGCGTGGTCATGGTCAGGTCGATCCAGCCCGTGTGGGCACCGTCCACGGTGCGGTCGTGGCTACGCAGCAGGTCCTCGGTGTCGTGATCGCCGTGCAGATCACGTGCGGGTACGGGGCTGTCGGCGAGACGGACCAGGCCGTAGGGGGCGGTGGCCGCGAAGTGCTTTCGGCGCGGGCCGGTCGGTTCCCAGACTTGTCGAGGCGTGATGTGGGCAGCGATGTGACGTGGGTCGGACATCAGTACTCCTCGATCCGGTCCCCGGTTCCGACGTCGAATTCCGGCCCGGTGGGTTTGATCCCGGTACACATGCCGGTGAGGCGGTGGAAGGCCACCCCCACCGCTCCGGTCTCCGGATCACTCGCCCAGTACTCACGGACGGTCAACCAGGTACCGGAACTTTCCAGAGCGGTACGTCCTTGGGGAGC
>Ga0079225_10002136_pt1 | contig 11292 bp, 13 predicted proteins | sample Poulit2012_FD_76344 | JGI IMG/M metagenome (GOLD analysis project Ga0079225, IMG submission 76344) | Agricultural soil microbial communities from Georgia to study Nitrogen management - Poultry litter 2012 | ecosystem: Environmental > Terrestrial > Soil > Agricultural land | place: USA: Georgia...
AGGAGAATTAGCTCAGCTGGGAGAGCATCTGCCTTACAAGCAGAGGGTCGGCGGTTCGAACCCGTCATTCTCCATTTAAATAATTTATTGTAAGCGGAAGTAGTTCAGTGGTAGAACACCACCTTGCCAAGGTGGGGGTCGCGGGTTCGAATCCCGTCTTCCGCTCCATTTCTATTAAGCGGTTATACCGTTTTATTTTTTTGAAAACATTTAATTGAAATCACGGGAAGTAGCTCAGCTTGGTAGAGCACTTGGTTTGGGACCAAGGGGTCGCAGGTTCGAATCCTGTCTTCCCGATTTTAATCCGCGGGTGTGGCGGAATTGGCAGACGCGCTAGAATCAGGATCTAGTGTCTTAACGACATGGGGGTTCAAGTCCCTTCACCCGCATCTTCATATTTTACATTGGGGGCTTAGCTCAGCTGGGAGAGCGCCTGCCTTGCACGCAGGAGGTCAGCGGTTCGATCCCGCTAGTCTCCATTTTTTTATTTTTTAATTACATAATCAGGGCCTATAGCTCAGCTGGTTAGAGCGCACGCCTGATAAGCGTGAGGTCGGTGGTTCGAGTCCACTTAGGCCCACTCGTGAACACATGGAAGATATTCCATGTGTTTTTGTTTTGTCTTTTTATTCATATATTTCTTTTAGGAATTCATTCAACGTCCTAATGATCTCTTCTGTACTTTCCTCACCGATGCCGATAATGACCGAGTCATTAAAATAATTATGTACTGAATAATTATTTTTGCTGATCAGGTTATATTTGTCGACCGGTTCACTTATATCACGGTCCGGACATCTCAGGACAAAATGCATGCCGGTATGTTCACCGTCCACATCTACAGCGCTGTAATTCTTCCTCAGCCAATCTGTAATATCCCGCATCTTCCCGGAGTAGATTTTACGTACTCTGTTGATATGGCGGTTTAAATAGCCTTCTGATATATATCTGGCCACAATGTTCTGCATCTGTCTTGAGACGTTGCAGGACAATTTTTCTGAGTAGTATTTCTCGGAAAGTGATTTGGGCAGAACCATCACAGAGAGTCTGAGGGAAGGATACAGTGATTTTGAAAAGGTACTCATATAGATTGTCCGGTCATTCTGATCAAGCCCCTGCAGGGAAGGGATAGGTTTGCCGGTATATCTGAATTCACTGTCATAATCATCCTCTACGATATATACATCGTTCTCCAGGGCATAGTTCAACAGCTGGATGCGTTTTTTAAGGGACAGCACGGCACCGCTCGGGAACTGATGGGAAGGCGTGATGTGTACAACGGGATTATTATTGCTGATGACATCATCCAGGTCGATGCCGTCATGGTCCACACGTGCAATGTCATGTGTGAGTTTTAAATGAGAAATCACTTTTTTGACTACCGGATAGCCCGGATTTTCTATCGTCACCTTCGGATAATCTAGTAAAAATAAAACCTGCTGCAGCAGGGATTCTGTCGAGGGCCCGATGAATATCTGATCGATGGAGCAGGAGACGCCGCGGTTGAAATGCAGGTAATCTGAAATTGCTTTACGCAACTCATATTCACCGCTGTTCTCGCCCGGGTTGAGGAGATCATCCTGATCGAACACCTCTCTCGAAATCTGTTTTATGACGTCTCTTTGGACGATGGATGTATCTATTGTACCCAGTGCCAGTTTGAACACTTTCTGCTGAGGTTTATCTATGTGGGGGAGTTCTTTCGGTGTAGTTTTGAGCAGGTCGATTTCCGATACATAAAATCCACTTTTTTCCACGCTGTACACAAGGTCCTCGTCAAGCAGCTGGTTATATGCGCGTTCAACGGTAGTCATGCTGATGTTCAAGTCCATTTGCAACTGTCTTTTGCTGGGGAGCTTTACGTTGCTTTTAATCTCCCCTTTTAAAATCTGGCTTCTGATTTCCTGATAAAGCTGCTCGTATAAACTTTTATCACTTTTTGCATCCAGTTTTATATACATGATCTGACCCCTATATCATTTGTTAATCTGACACTTTTTAAGAGTCAGATAATCATCTAAAATATAGCATAAGATAATAGTTTAAGAAAGTGGGATGTAAAATGACTCAGGATAAACTGGCAATGCCTTATAAAGGTGTAATTATGGATGTAGTAAATGCTGAACAGGCAAAAATCGCAGAAGCTGCGGGTGCAGTCGCAGTAATGGCGCTCGAGCGTGTGCCGTCTGATATTCGTGCGGCGGGCGGTGTCGCACGTGCGGCAGATCCGCGTATTATAGAAGAGGTGGTAGGAGCGGTCTCGATTCCTGTCATGGCGAAGTGCCGCATCGGACATATTTCTGAAGCACGTGTACTTGAAGCGATGGGTGTCGACTTCATTGACGAGTCGGAAGTTTTAACCCCGGCAGATGAAGAATATCACCTGCTCAAGTCCGACTACGGTGTACCGTTCGTATGTGGCTGCCGTGATCTCGGCGAAGCGGCAAGGCGTATTGGTGAAGGTTCAAGAATGCTGCGCACAAAAGGGGAGCCGGGTACAGGTAATATTGTCGAAGCGGTGAGGCATATCAGAAAAGTGAACCAGCAGATAAAACAGATTACAGTTTTAAGTGATGATGAGCTGATGACATTCGCCAAGGATCTCGGTGCACCATATGACGTTCTGAAAGAAATTAAGGAGCTGGGTGAACTTCCGGTGGTCAATTACGCAGCCGGCGGTGTCGCGACACCTCAGGATGCAGCGTTAATGATGGAACTTGGTGCCGATGGCGTATTTGTAGGGTCCGGAGTGTTCAAATCAGAACAGCCGGAAAAATTTGCAAGAGCAATCGTTCAGGCGACTGAGAACTACCAGGATTACAAATTGATCGGTGAGCTTGCGAAAGAACTCGGCACTCCGATGTCGGGTGTTGACGTCCGTACACTTCCTGAAAATGAAAGAATGCAGGACCGCGGCTGGTAATCCAAATAAAATGCACTCAACAAAAATCGTTGAGTGCATTTTATATTATTCTCCTGTTTCTGAGTCTTCGCCTGAAGTGACGTTATCGATAAACTCAGTATTGATCAGTCCGTCAATATCATCACTTGACATGTAATCCGCTTCATAGCTGATTGTTGCCATTTCCTGAAGCACTTCTTCGTCCACTTCATGAGTAGGGTACAGGCGCTCGCTTGCTGCAAGCGTTTCTTCGACGCTCAGTTCACTGCCCGTGATTTCAGTAATATGATCTACGAAAATATTAACTGCTTCTTCTCTGTTCTCTTCTATGAATTCAATTGCTCTTGTGTGTGCGCGCAAATAACCTTCAGTCAGTTCAGGATTTGCTTCTGTAAAGGCATTTCTTGCAGTGACTACTGTCATTGTGGAATCTGCACCCCAGCCAAACTCATCTTCATCGAGAAGAATATCAGCGTTTGTCTGGTTTTCCAGAAATACGCCCCAAGGTTCCTGTGTTGCTGCCGCTGTTACATCGCCCTGGAGGAATAATGTTGAAGTATCCGCCGGCGCCTGAGGGTTCAGACTGACAGTGCCGCCTGAATCATCCACGTCGAGGCCTTCTTCGTGAAGCGCTTTTCTGAGCATGATGTCCTGCGTGGAACCGATTGTCGGAACTGCAACGCTTTTACCATCGAGATCTGCAACGGATTCAATACCTGAATCTTCTGCTGTTGCGAGTACGGCACCGCCGTTAACTGCACCTGCAATGATTGAGTGCGCAGGGTTTCTCATATATGTCGTCGTTGCCGGTGATGGACCGACAGTGCCGATATCAAACTCTTCAGTCGACATTGATTCCATGAAAGCACTGCCGTTCGGGAATGTCATCGTTTCGATTGAAATGTCTTCTCCGAATTCTTCTTCAAAGTATCCATTCTGCAAAGCGACAACAGTCGAGATGTGCGTCAGGTTCGGGAAATAGCCGATTCTGACTTCTTCGGCAGCTTCCTCTGAATTATTACATCCTGCAACTACAGCGAGAGAGAGTGCGATGATGCCCAATATAAATTTTTTCATATATATCCTCCTGGTTTGTATTTAAATGGTCTGACCGTAGCGTCGTGCGACTGCACGTTCCATGCGTAGGAAGACCTGGTTATCTATGATTGTGCCGATAATACCGATAACGATCATGATGGACAGTACAAGATCCATTGCCTGGATTGAACGTCCGAGGTCGAGTAAGTAACCGAGACCGCCGGTTGAGCCGAGCAGTTCACCGGCCATGATTGCACGCCATGCGAATGCCCATGCGACTCGGAGGCCCGAAATGATGTGCGGGACGGAAGCCGGTATGATGACGGTTCTCAGCATATGAGACCCTGATGAGCCGAGTGTCTTTGCTGCATCCATATAAATTGACGGTACATTTTTAAACCCTGTGCTCGAGTTTACTGTCATCGTCCATGTTGCACCAATTGCCACTATGAACAGAATTGAGGCATTGCCAAGTCCAAACCATACGATGGCAAGCGGGAACCACACAATACTCGGAATGGACTGGAGTGCAGTCACAAAGAATCCGAGAGTGTCGTCCACCCATTTATAGCGGGCGATCAAAAATCCGAATGTCAGACCGAGTACGACAGCGATGGAGAAACCGATCAGCAGGCGAATGAGCGTCGTCCCTGTAGCGGTCACAATCTGTCCTGATAAAATGCTGCTTATGAGTGTGCCTATGACGGTTACACCGCCCGGGTCATTCGGGATGATGATAGGAGGGAACATAAATGTAGGGAAGAATCCCAGCTTAGATATTACTTCCCATATCCCGATGATCACTGCTACGAAGATTATCCGCCTTAAGACTGTAGTCATCACCAAACTCCTCCTTCAAAACTTTTTCCATTTCAATTTCAAGTTCTGCCATGACACGTCTTTCAAGGTCGACGATGACACTGTCCGCAGGATCGCGGGGACGTGCAGACTGAACGGTAAAGGATTCTTTTATTTTGCCCGGCCGGGTACTCATGAGAAGTACACGGTCAGATAAAGTCAGTGCTTCACGAATGTTATGCGTAATGAACAGGATTGTATTGCCTGTCTTTCTCCAGATGTTCTGGAGTTCTTTATGGAGGACCAGTCTTGTCTGCTCATCGAGCGCCGCGAATGGTTCATCCATCAGCAGTACTTCAGGGTCCATGACAAGCGCCCGTGCGATGGCCACACGCTGCTTCATTCCGCCGGAAAGTTCATGCGGATAGGCATCTGCGAAATTTACAAGGTGTACCATTCTAAGGCCGTCCATCGTCTTTTCTTCAATTTCTGTTTTGGACAGCTTTTTAAGGTTCAGGCCGTAGGAAACATTCTCCTTTACGGTCATCCATGGAAACAATCCGCCTTCCTGGAATACGACGATGCGGTCGGTGCCGGGTTTGTTCACTGTTTTGCCGTTGACCAGGACTTCTCCGGCGGTGGTTGTTTCGAGTCCTGCGATCAATTTCAATATTGTCGACTTTCCGCAGCCGGAAGGTCCGAGAAGAGAAACGAACTCGCCTTCTTTAATATCAAAGTTGATATCATCCAATACTTGCAGTTTTTGTTTGTCATCTTTTTTAAATTCTTTATGTACGTCTTTCAACTGTACTTTCAAGTCCGTTCACCTCACAAAATAAAGTCATACCAAACTAATAGGAATAATAACCGAAAAAACCGGGTAAGTCAATATAGATTAACCAAGTTAACTAAATATATACTGTATATTTAGAAATGATGTATGGAAAAATAAATCACATAGACAATCATCCATACGAACAGCCATATCAAAGTTTTAACTTTTACCGATAAACCATTAAAAATCTTATGGGAAAGCAGATAAGCCACCAGTGAGACGATGATGAACCTGGTAAAGCGGGCGGGGATGGAAAATAATATGAAGATGAATATATTCGTATGAAGCGGAGCAAAGGCTGCAAACAGTTTATAGGGCACGCCGAATAAAGGGCCTGTAACAAGTGCCGAAAAAGTGCCGGCGGCCATTTCAGACTCCACGTGCCGGAGCATATATGTATGAATGGCCGGAATGGCCAGCATAAACTCAATGACAAAGGAGTGGTCAATGCTGCTCATGATGAAGACGGCGGCACCGCCGAGAGCGGCGCCTGTGATGCAGATGATATTTATTAAAAAGATTTTTTTTAAGTCGTTGTTTCGGAGGGCATAATAGCTCAAAAGGACATCCGGAATTATGAAGAAAAATGTCGCTTCACTGAATCCCCATATGAAAGCGGCAATCATCATTACCATTCTTTAAACTGACCTTCCTCTCCGAGGCGATCCATTCTGTCATTCAAAGTATCCATGAAAGCTTTGCGGTTTTCATCGTATTTAAATGAGTCGCCTACTAATATGTCTACGAAGAACGGTACAAAAATGAATGAGCCTTTAGGCAGAGCCTTGCCCAGGCCGTGCAGGAAAACCGGGACGATTTCGACATCCGGCGCCTCTCTCATCAAATAGTAGATACCGCTTTTGTACTTGCTGATCTGTTCTGCCTCGCCTCTGGACCCTTCCGGAAATAATATGATGATACTGTCGTCTTCCAAAGCTTCAAGGATTGGAGAAAACATGCCCCGTATATCCTTGGTCATCTTTCTCTGAATCGGAATGATATTCATGACTTTCGTCGAGAAGAAAGCCAGAAATTTATTTTTCATAAAATAATCGCCGGCAGCCACCGGACGGATTTTTTGAAAGCTTTTCCCGCGGAATAAAGACATCAGCACCAGCGTATCCAGATGGCTGTTATGATTTGCGATGATAACAACCGGCCCCGATTCCGGAAGTTTTTCACGGTGTCTTATATTAATGCCGAGGACAAACAGTATGACCGGCCGGACTAAAATTGAAAATAATAAGTTTCTCATTTATCTCACCCTTAAAAGTAAAAGAATCGAGCAAAGTGAAAGAACAGCGGCGCCGTGTATGTCAGTGAATCCACACGGTCCAGTATACCCCCGTGGCCCGGGATGATTGCGGAAGTATCTTTGATGTTCAAATCCCTTTTCAATGCGGAAATATTCACGTCACCGATAAATCCGGTCAGTCCGATGTAGAGCCCTGCAATGATACTGCCGGTCAAAGTGAACGGGGTGATCAGCGGTGCGAGCAGCACTGCGAGCACGGTCGTCGTCAAGACACCACCGATAAAACCGGCCCATGTCTTATTCGGCGATACTTTGGGCAGTATTTTTCTTTTGCCGAGTGTCTTGCCCCATAAAAACTGAGCGACATCATTCGCCTGTGTCAGAACGACGAGGAATAACACGAGTCCTGCACCGAGCACGCTGTTCTCTTCTCCGGGCAGAACAAGCAGGTAGGCGAGATGTGACAGTCCGAAGACCATCAGCATCAATCCCCACTGGACGGAGGCGACGGACTGCAGAAAGTTTTTCGTTTCCCCGACAATGAGTGCCTGAATCGGAATGAGCAGGAACATATAGACAGGTATGAAGACGATGAACATACCGTAAAACTCAAAGTATATGAATAAAAACTGGATCGGTATTGCGATATAAGACCAGAAAATTACAAGACGATGGGCACGGTTGAACGGTATCAGTGAAAAATACTCCTTTAATGCGAGGAACGACAGTATCCCCATGAATATAAGCGAAATCGTCGAATGAATCACGAGTGCGAAAGTGAAAATGAAAAACATGACCCACCATGATTTGATGCGGAGCATGACCTCATCCACCGTATGGGAAGGTTTCTGTTTCTTTAAAACCAAAGTGATCGCGGTTGAAATGACTAATATTCCTACTATACCGATAAGCACGTAGAGCACTTCATCTGTCAGTACATTGAAATTCATGCTTTCTCCTCCAATCCTTTTTTAACTCTTGCATATGTATTGATGGCAATTAAAACCGATGCAATCAGAAATACGATCCATAAATACTGTGTGAGTGAATGCCAGAAAATAAGGAGTACCGATATTGCACCGATTAAAAATGCACGGTCACTTTTACCCATCGGTCCGCTGTACTGTCTGACACCTGAAATATTTTCTCCCATCACACCTGCCATCTCGCTGACGATGGATAACAGTATGAAGATCATCACGGTCACAGGATGCGGGCTGACCACGAGTATGAAAGGCAGGAACAAAGCGGCATCACTGATGACATCCGTCAGTTCATTCAAGTATTTTCCCAGCCTGGACTGCAGGTTGAAATCTTTGGCGAGTACGCCGTCAATCGCGTTCAGTGCCATGCGCACAAACATGAAAACCGGGATGACGATATAAATCCATGTCGATTCATAATTGAAATAAAAAAGCACGCCGAGCATTATTGAAAGAAGGCATGCAAAAATTGTCACCTGGTTCGGTGTGATATTCATTTTGTATAGAAAATTGACGATCGGTTTCAACAACTGCTGGAATTTAGGTTTTAATTCATAAATGCTGATCATGATACTTTCGCCTCCCCAATATAATTACCATATTACACAATGTGAAATTTTACGACAATAAAAATATGCCCGGACAGGAAATGATTTCCCTCTCCGGGCATAACGCCTGTTATAAAATTTTTGCTGCAATCCATCTGCCCAGATGTTTGCTTATAAACAGGGACAGTATGAACATCACACCGATATTAAGGATATGGAGCACCATCGCCCAGTTCATATCGGGTGTGACAAAAGTCAGCATATAGGCTGATGTAACATACAACAGCGCAAATACTGTAATGAAAGTTGTGAATTTAACAATCAGTGCATTCAAATGTTCACGTGACAAAATAATCACCCGGCCCACAATTAGTATTTATGAATATTATAACAAACAGAGCCGATGGCAGATGACTGAGATTTGACGAAAAATAAACAGCTTCGATGCATTTTATTCGGAACCTTTTGATGATTTGGCTTTTATAAAAATTGCCAGCAGAATCAAAGGCAGTGCAATAAGTGTCAAATACTGCAAAATCCAGCCGGTAACCTCAGACATCACATCGAAAGGGTTTAAAATTCTGGCCAGGGAATAAACGCCCAGAATAATAAAAATGAAGCGGTTGATCCATGAGTCTGTCGTGAACAAGAAATAAAGGGCCAAAGCCAGAATGCCTGTGAAAATACCGACGACGATGAGATTGATTGCCGACGATTCCAGATCAATGATATAAAGCGGTTCGAAGTAGTCATGTAATGAAAAGATAAGAATCAGTTTAGCGGCCGCAAACAATATTAAGAAACCGGCCGTTGGCAGTATTTCATTTTTAGCTGATTTTTCTTTTTTCGCCATTATTCCTTTTTCCGCGAGTGGCACCATGGCGGCAATCAGAAACGGCACGATGAGTAAAAGCCAGCTGATTGTGAACCGTGAAAAGATGATGAGCACCAGCATGTAGAAAAATATAAAATATATATGAAAAAGTGCGACTGTTATCCAGAATTCCTTTTTACTGTCTGCGGTTCTGTTGTCTTCAGGTCGTGGTCCCATCATGATAAAAGCTCCTTTATTTTATAAACTTAATACTTTGAGATTATAGTATTTGCGTTCCAATGTAAATCAGGCAGTAAAATTGAATGAGGAGGGGGCAACTGGTAATATTATTTCTAATTTGGAAATATACGGATGAGAATGGAAAGGATGGCTTTAAATGAAGTTGAGCGTATTGGATCAGGCGCCTGTAACGATTGGAAACAAATCTGCGGCCGCACTGGTTAAGGCGGAAGAGCTTGCGGTTTTGGCAGATGAACTGGGATACCACCGTATGTGGATGGCTGAACATCATGGTACAAAGTCACATGTGAGTTCTGCACCGGAAGTCACGGCGGCAAGACTCGCGGCTAAAACGGAAAACATCAGAATCGGTACGGGCGGTGTGATGATGATGCACTATTCACCGCTTAAACTGGCTGAAGTGTTTAAAACACTCAGTGCATTTTCTCCCGGAAGAATTGATTTCGGTGTCGGACGGGCACCGGGTGGAGACCATTTTGCGATGTATGCACTCGCACAGGGCAGACAGCCGAAGATGGATGACATGTATGATAAATTCGAGATTGCCATGCAGCTGATCAATGATGAAGTGCCGGAAGGCAGACTGTACGGCTCAACGGCTGCTTTTCCTTCCGATGTCGTACTGCCGGAGGCATGGATGCTCGGGTCGACCGGAAACAGTGCAATCCAGACGGCAGAAATGGGAGCAGGCTACTCATTTGCACAATTTTTCAATGGTGGACTGTCGAAGGAAATACTCGATATCTATAAGGAGAGATTCAAACCGTCCGCATTGATGGAGAAACCAAAAATCAACGTATCATACATGGTTACGACTGCTGAAACTAAAGAGGAAGCAGAATATGAAGCATTGCCATATGACATATCAAGGCTGATGCTGCAGCAGGGCCGGATTAACCAGACGATGACCCCTGAAGAAGCGCAGAACTATCCGCTCGGCGAACTTGATAAGATGAGCATCAGGGAAGGGCGTAAACTTCATCTTGTCGGTTCTGTAAAAGAGGTTGCAGAACAGTTGAAATACGAACAGGAAATGTATGGCTTCGAAGAGGCGATGATCTGCAGCATTCCACATGCGCAGGAAAAGCGTCTCGATGTTTACAGATTATTGGCAAAAGAACTTATATAGACGTTAAAAACAGTGCATGAGTGCACTGTTTTTTAATTGTGGTACTATTTGGTATACTTAAAGTGATTCAAATTCAAAAATTGGAAGGGGACTATAAAAATGAGGGCGGATTATAACACTGATGAATATAATGCATATCAGACAATAGAGATAGAAATCGATGCGACGGCAGAAAATACATTTCACTATATAGGCACTGCAGACGGAATCAAGCAGTGGTTTCCCGAACTGAGGTTTGACGATGAACCGAGACCGGAAAAATTGGTCTTCACTCTCGGCGATGACGATTGGGAGTATATGGATGTACTGGAGTTCAGTGATAAGAAGAGAATCATCTTCACATGGGGCGCCGGTGATATTCAAATGGAACTTGATGAAGTTGAGTTCGGCAAGACTGTGCTGACACTTAAAGAGAGACTGCCTCTCACATTTAACGATATTGCACGTGACTTTGCAGGCTGGTATTTCCAGGCTCAGAATATCAGAAAGATTTCTGAAACAGGGGAACCGCAGGAGCTGGATCAGGAAGCCTTTAAGCAGCAGAAAGCAGCGATTAAGGCAGAGCTGGGATTATAGTTTGTCAGCGCTGATACTTGACCGTCTGTCTAGATGAATAGAGTGGATTGCCGGTCACTGGGAGTCGTGAGTGACTGGATTAAGTGGATTGCCGGTCACTGGGAGCAGTGAGTGACTGAATAGAGTGGATTGCCGGTCACTGGGAGTTGTGAG
>Ga0079225_10002139_pt1 | contig 11282 bp, 14 predicted proteins | sample Poulit2012_FD_76344 | JGI IMG/M metagenome (GOLD analysis project Ga0079225, IMG submission 76344) | Agricultural soil microbial communities from Georgia to study Nitrogen management - Poultry litter 2012 | ecosystem: Environmental > Terrestrial > Soil > Agricultural land | place: USA: Georgia...
AATTTTTCTTATGAGAATTCATGTCTGTGATGAAAGAGACGAAGAAAAGATTATCTAGTGTTATTAATGATCCCATTAAAAAAGGTACTTACTGTACCTCTTTTTTCTCATAAGTGCTATTAAATACTGTTGTTTATTAAAATAAGGGTAAGAGCTTGTTTGAATGAACCAACAGTTTGTGAAAGAATGAACTAAGTATTTCACGGATTTATTAACCACTTCTCTAATATCAAATCCAACCCCTAACTTCCTAAAACACTAGGAATACCCTTTCCACCAATGGGAAATGAAGTATTAACTTTTTCCATTCCAACAATTATCGGTTTAGCTTTTTTAATTAACGTCTGAGAAGCTTCCATTGATAAGGAAGCCCGATGGGCATTCTCGTCACTCCAAACTTCGTAAACATAAACTGAGTCAGTATTTTCATCGTCTAAACTAACGACATACAACATACAATCATCTAATTCATCCATCGATTGTGATGCCTCTAAGAGTATGTCTACCAGAACATCCCTTTTCCCTTCAATAGTAGTAAATTTGTTATATAATCCGAATTTTTTATTCAAAGCCATTCCTCCATTTTAAAAATATTTAATATATGGTAATTCAATAATCCTTTCTATTATTCCATAAATTGGTACGGAAAATCAATATATTACTTTATGAAAACGCTCAAAAAGATAATAATATTTAAAATGATAGACCTTCAAAGTAATATTCTTTTTTTCTGTTTCTAAGCAAACGAATATCCGTGTCTTTTACAATAACCTATTGCAACCCAAATATTATGCTAATTATTTTGATGTTGCATAAGTTTATAAATCTTACGGGTTGTGTTGACGTTCCTTATCGTAACTTGTTTATAAATCTTTGTTCCAACAATCTTTGATATTCCACTTTTGGTTACATTTTTCTTATCAACAGACCATAGAATTGCACCGGGAACATATTTTACTGTGTCGATATTTGGTTTGATGGTCAAATTCATTAGTACAGATTCATCATCAATGTCATCCCATAAAAACATAACATCACTTTTCATATCTTTGTCATTTTTCCAGTTGTCTGGAATAGCTTGAATGACCCGGGTAACTTCATCGAAATTACGAATGATTACTTTAATTTGCAAGCCAAAATCACCATAGATTGCTTCTTCCAAAATATTTGGTAACTCAACCGTTGATGATCCTTTATATGAAAAAATAATATTACCTGTATTGATGTATGTAACCACATCATTCATACCAGCTTTTTCAAAAGTTTGTTTAAGTAACTTCATGTCAATTTTATTTTTTCCACCTACATTAATTCCCCGAAGAAGAGCCACATAAACCAAGATTATCATCCTTTCGACTTTCATTTAACCAATCCTGTTTATACATATAAATCTAATGACATTAAATACTATATATTAAAATAGTATATCGACTAAATATTGGAAAATATACATTTGTATTCATGATATATTTAAGACATTAGAGATTTTTATAATCTATCCTCATTAAAAGAATGACATAAATTCATCTTTTGGGATGGATCTTTATTTTATTTCATCATATCCGCCACTACCTTATTAAATCCTGTTATATAAAATGCTTTAAAACTGTTACCTCCGATAGAAATATTTTTATGTTTCTATAAGACCAGTTTTTAGGATTTTCCAAAATACATAACCGCTTTGGATAATATTAATCCCGTTCCATGCTATGTCACAGGGGTTTTCGGCCCTTTTCCTGCAAAAACATAATCAATATTTTCTAAGCAAAGTGTGATCATGTTTTCACGCGTTGACACACTGGCTGAACCTATATGCGGTAACGCGACAACATTTTTTAGTGAAACGAGTGGGTGTGTACTATTTATAGGTTCATTTTGAAAAACATCCAATCCCGCTGCTTTAATTTCATTATTTACTAATGCTTCATATAGTGCAGCTTCATCAACTACCCCACCACGGGATACGTTAATAAAAATCCCTGTTGATTTCATTTTTTGAAATGCGGAACGATTAAATTTATTTGTGGTTTCATCTGATAATGGGAGTAATGACACAACAAAATCTGATTCTGTTAAAAGTTCCTCGAATGACTGAAAAGCTATTCCCAATTCACTTTCAATTTTATACTTACGGCTACGATTATGGTACAACACGTTCATATTAAATCCTTTGGCTCGTTTTGCGACTGCCTTACCGATACGACCCATTCCAACAATACCAATTTTTTTATGGTGAATATCAGAACCTGCCAACATAAATGGTGACCAATCTCCCCATTTATTTTCACGTATACAATCAGCCGCTTCCACAATTCTTCTCGCTGTAGCCATTAATAAGGCAAAAGTTAAATCAGCAGTTGTTTCCGTTAAAACATCCGGAGTATTTGTTACGATAACTTGTTTTTCCTTTGCATAAGCAACATCGATATTATCATAACCAACTGCCATATTGGCGATAATTTTTAAATGAGAAGCATGATCTAGAAATTCTTTATCTATTTTTTCCGTTAATAAACATAGTAGTCCGTCCGCTTGCTTAGCTTCCTCATATAAGACATCTTTAGGGATTGGAATTGTTTCTTCATCCCACATTCGGAAATTAAAATCTTCTTTAAAAGGTTTAATTAAATGTTCAGGTATTTTTCTCGTTATGTATATGTTAGGTTTATTCAAATTACTCTCCCCTTTCAATTATTTACTTATAAATAAGTATACTACATTTAATTCTTTCCTGTATTATGTTCTTATACATCTTTTTGTTATAATATGCATAACTACTTTATATAGGGGGGATTAAATGCGTGAAAAAAGAAGTGAGTTAGAAAAGACCGCAAGAGACTTGCTAAAACAACGTGGAGTAACGATTAATGATATTGCAGAAATCGTTTATTTCTTACAGGAACAATATTTTGAAAATTTATCTTTAGATCTTTGTGTAGAAAATATAAATAGTGTATTAAGAAAACGCGAAGTACAGCATGCCATATTAACCGGAATTCAATTGGACATTCTTTCTGAACAAAATAAATTAGATGAGCCATTGCAAAATATTATCCATCGTGATGAAGGTTTATACGGAATTGATGAAGTCATTGCCTTATCAATCGTCAATGTATACGGGTCTATCGGATTAACAAGCTTTGGTTATGTCGACAAATTAAAACCGGGAATTTTAAAAAAATTAAACCGCCATGATAATGGCGAGGTACATACATTTTTAGATGATATTGTTGGTGCTATCGCTGCTGCAGCATCAAGTCGATTAGCCCATTCATATGCTGGTGATGAATTTTTAGATGTATAATAATAAAAGAGTTCAAACTTTAAATAGTCTGAACTCTTTCAACTACTTTCTTGCTTAATCTTTTTTGTCGATAAAATCCAACCACAGTAATGATCACCTTTTACAATACAAGCACTTGCCTCGACTTCTTCCCCGATAAAAATTTTCTTAATCATCCCATTTTCATTTTGGCAAACTTGCTTATATGATGAAGCTAAATTATAAATAGGACAATTGTAATTGATAATTTCAAAATTACCATCTGATCGTTTTTTATATTCCATCATATACCCTTTGTCATTTTGCAATGAAGTTAATTCTTTAACCTTTTTATCGACATCTAAATGTTCTAATGCTTGAATTAATTCCTTTTGTTCACGTTCTTTACGTTTTAAAAGCAATTCATTAACAACTTCTTTTCCACCGACTTCTTCTAAATCCTGCAACAAGTCAACAGGTAGTTCATCTTTTTGATTTGGAAAAGTAGCATGTCCTTTACTTGTTAACGAATATAAATGATATGGACGCCCAATCTCTTGTTTTACTACTCGTTCTTTTATGAATTCTGTACTAATTAATTCTTGAATATGTTTTCTAACTGCTGTTTCTGAAATAGTGAAAGGCTCCATAATTTCTTTTATCGTGCTTTCAGCAGATTTCGATTTTTTCAATTGAAATAGAATTTTTTCTTTTGTTGATATATGTTTATCCATCTTTACCCTCCTCTTCATTTGAGAAAGTATTGGCAACACCTAATTCAGTCGTTAAATAAGATTTTATGTAGGTGCTAAATTTTCCAAAAATATGTTTATGTGAGGACAGTACTTCTTTTATTTGTTCATGATTTATATTAGTGTAATATTTTACTATTTGTTCCCGTAAATCAATTAATTGTTTATAAGCCTCTTCATCCTCTTTAGGTAGAACTCGCTCATCAATTAAAATATCGATGATATCATGGTAACTACCTGGATCACGCATAATGAATCCATCAATCATTAAATTACCTACGTCTAATATAGATTCAATTAATAAATGAGTTAATCTTTCTAACATTAGTTTTTCAGATAGAGTAGTATAAACAAAGTCACTATCTGATTTCTCTAACAAACCATCAATAAAATTAATTATCTTTTCAATTTCACTACGATTAACAAAATACATATTAAATACCCCACTTTACCTATGTCTATTATATCATATTTCCCATCTCAAAGTTAGTTCAATATTAGTCTAAATTTTGAATAACTGCTATAATTAAAGTACGTCTTTATTTTGAAAGGGTGATTTTCCATGACAAATGCATCAATATTATTAGATTTAAATTTATTACATTTGGATGGTACACAAATTGCTGAACTTATTCGAGAAAAGACATTAACGATAGAAGAAATAACTATCGCACATATTCAACATATTAAAAATATTAACAAAGAGTTGAATGCTGTTGTAGAGGACAGATTTGAAGAAGCATTAAAAGAGGCCAAGGAAAAAGATAACAATATCGAGCAAATAAATTTTAATGAACAACCTTTATATGGTGTTCCAATAAGCATAAAGGAATCATTTCATGTAAAAGGAATGAAAACAACTGGTGGTGTCTATCATCGTAAAGATATTATGATGAATAAAGATGCTGTCGTAGTTAAAAAACTTAAAGATTCAGGTGCTATTATATTATGTAAAACTAATACACCGACATTATGCTTTTGTCATGAAACAGATAATAAGCTTTATGGTCGTACTAATAACGCTTGGGATAAGACCCGTACAGCAGGTGGGTCTAGTGGTGGTGAAGCAGCTCTCATTGCAGTCGGCGGTTCACCTGTTGGCATGAGTTCCGACATTGGCGGTTCTATCCGCTTTCCTAGTCATTTTAATGGAGTAGTCGGCTTTAAACCTGGCATGAATCAAGTATCATCTGAAGGACATATTCCAGCTGATCATATACCGTTAAAAACACGGATGTCTAGTATAGGACCTATTGGTAAATCAGTACGGGATGTTAAGCTTCTATATCATTTAACAAAAAACACCGAAGATAGTAATAAAACATTATTTGAAAAAATGAATGTTGAAATTTTACCAAATGACAATGGATACCCTCTATCAAATGAAACCGCTGATATTTTATCATACATTTATCAATTTATTGAAACAAAATACAACACTAACTTATCTGTTCCACCTTTTTTTAATGAGAGTGCTCAAATATGGCAAGAAATAATGTCGATTGATGGTGGAAAAGAGATTAAAGAATTAGCATTTAATACGGATCGAATAAATATTTGGAAGCAATATATGAAGGAAAAAGTAACAGGTAAAACGAATACACATAATTATTTAACGTGGGCACTTATAGGAGCAAGTTTATTTAAACCTTCACAAAAACGAAAAAATGAAATCCAATCAATCATTAATGATGGGGATATCATTTTAGAACGTTATTTGAAAAATAAATTACTTATTTTCCCTGTATACCATCAAAGCGCCCCATTACACGGTAATTTATACAAAGAGATATTTTCAATTAATAAAACTTACAAGCAATATATGCCATACATAGCTTATGCTAATGTTTGGGGATTACCCTCATTAACACTGCCTGTTGGTTTTGATCAAAATTATTTACCAATCGGCATTCAAATCATGAGTATTAACAGTAATGTAGAGTCAATTTTTACTTTAGGTGAACAATTGGAAAATGAATTTGGTGGCTTTAAAAGAAGTACAATTTATGACTAATATTACCATACAATATTTATCATCTTTTATTAATAATTCGCAAATACTAAGTTTAAATGCGAAAAGGATGATAAATTTGGGATATATGAATAAAAAAGATAAATTAAATAAGCGTTTTTCAGATGTTTCAAATGCAAGCAATATGGATGATATGTTGATTCCTGAGGAATTTCCCGAAGGTTCCTATGGTGCTGAAAAAAATCAACACACTAAAGTTGAAAGCAAATCAACGGAATGGAAAGATGGGCAACAAAGAACAAGTGCTTATGTATATGCTGACAGGGATCAACACGATGATTTACCACGAAGAACTCCTGGCTCCCATCCTTTACATGATGAATAACCATTATAAAAATACCCCTAAATTCAGTATGAACTAGGGGTATTACTTATGTTTTAATTTACTTTTCGTAATACAAAATAGGCACATCCAAAATTACAATATTCATATAAATAGTCTTCTAACAAATCAATTGTAGATTCGAATGCATCTTTACGCCGATTCGATGGTTCATAAAACCCTTTTAATCTTAATTGACTATGACCCCAATCTCCTACAATGTAATCATATTTTTTCAAAATTTCTGAATAACGATTTTCAAATTCTTCTATATGAAATGCATCCTTTTTATTTTCAACAATTTCATATTTTAAACCATTAAATTCAACCATTGATATCTCTCCATTAAGTCATATTTTCAAGTGGAAATATTTATCAATTAAACGCAAATAACAGCGAGTTTTATTTAATTCAAATAAATATTAGGATTTTTTTATGTATGATAAAAGTAAATACATGCACAATATATTATATGCTCTCGATAAGAAACTGTAAAGGATGAACATGATTTGCAAAAGAAACTATTAAGTTTAGTTATTGTTTTTCTCTTCGTTACCTTATTCATATTACCAGAAATTATAGATGCCGATGAAAATATTTATGAACAAAGAATCGCACTTTATAAAAAAACAGAAGCTATCACACACATGCCTTGGTATTATATTGCCGCTTTTGATCAGTATGAGCGAAATAAACAAGTAAATAATGATGAGGTTATTGCTAGTGAAATTGTAGATGAGCTTTGGTACGGACCAGGAAACTTTGCAGCAAATCAACATATTAATGTCATTCAATTGTTTAACGGAATGGGCAAAGATGGTAATGGTGATGGGCGGGCTAATCCCGAAAATCCCGATGATATGCTTTATACAATAGCCTCATTATTACAAATGAATGGACAAACAAAAGATGACATTAAAATTAGTTTATGGGATTATTATCAACGTGATCTATCTGTAAAAGCAATTATGAGCACAGCTAAAGTGTACAAACATTTTAATACCATTGAATTAACAGAGCGTGCATTTCCAGTTTCACGAAAACACCGATATAGTTACCAAAACAATTGGGGAAATCGGCGTGGGTTCGGTGGAAATAGAATTCATGAAGGAACTGATATTTTCGCCAGCTACGGCACACCTATTCAATCGACAACATATGGGGTAATTGAGTTAAAAGGCTGGAATTTATATGGTGGTTGGAGAATAGGTATAAGAGATATTCATAACATTTACCATTATTATGCTCATTTAAATAATTATAATGAAGATTTTAAAGTAGGTGATGTTGTTAAACCAGGCGATATACTAGGTACAGTCGGTTCAAGTGGTTATGGTCCAGAAGGAACATCTGGCAAATTTCCCCCACATCTACATTACGGAATGTATAAAGATAATGGAAAAAACGAATGGTCATTTGATCCTTATCCATATTTAAAAAAATGGGAAAGAATGAAATAAACAAAAAACTCAGACGACTGAATGATGATTTTATCGCCTGAGTTTTATTAATTAAAGGGTTATCTATTTTGTTTAGCCTTGTTAACAGCATTAACGATGCTTGCTACAAGACCTCCCCAAATAATGACTATACCTATTACCATCATAATAACAGCACTAGCGGTCATCGTATTCACCCTCTTCTGGATTTTTCTTCCACTTAATTAATGCGAAAATAATACCAACTATAATGGCACCGGCAGCAACTGCCCAACCACTATATGCAATGAATGCATCCGGATAGCCTTCATAGTTACCAGTATCAGTATCATACAATTTTAGGAGGTTAATTCTGAATTCACTAATTAACATCCATCCTAAAACAATTGGTGTAATAACAGCTAAACTAATTGTCCACCATGATCCTAACTGGATATCAGAAATTTCATTGGCATGTTTCTTGAATACGCCAAGTTTACGTAAAACCCAAGCAATGATGATGACTTCCACAAGTCCTAAGAAAGCAACTCCGAAAGAGTTGATGAAATAGTCTGTTGCATCTAAGAAATTTAATCCACCGCGAGTAGCGAAGAGAAAAGCAACAACTGCTGATAATCCTCCCCCTATTGCTACCGCTTTATTACGTGAAATTTGGAATTTATCAGCCAAACCGGATACATACGTTTCTACAATTGAAATTAAGGAAGTGAATCCGGCTAACACTAACGAAATGAAAAATAGAAATCCAAAAAACTCATTAAATGCAGGGAATTCGTTAATAATAGCAGGGAAAACCATAAATGCTAAACCAACTCCACCTGCTACAACGTCAGCTACAGCGACACCTTGTGTTTGAGCCATAAACCCTAATATAGCAAATACTCCAATACCAGCTAGTAATTCAAATCCTGAGTTACTAAAACCTGTAATAAAAGCATTATTAGTAATATCTGATTTCCTTGGTAGATAACTAGAATACGTTATCATAATTGCAAAGGCAATCGATAAACTAAAGAAGATTTGCCCGTATGCAGCAACCCAAACGGAAGGATTTAATATTTCACTAAAATCTGGCTGGAAAAATGCATTTAAACCAGTTAATGCACCAGGTAAAGTAACTGCTCTAATAACGATAATTAAAAAGACAATAACTAATGTTGGAATCATAATTCGGTTAGCAATTTCTAAACCTCTTTTAACTCCTGCAAATAAAATTCCTAAAACTATTACCCACACGACTAATAATGGTATGGCTACCCCTGGAACTAATCCTCCAACGACACCCGGATCTGCTACTTGTAAATAATCACCAACTAAGAAACTAGTCGGGTCATCACCCCAAGCTAAATTAAAAGAAAAGAATGAGTACGATATTGCCCAGGCGATAATGACTGAATAATAGGTAGCGATGACAAAAGCAACAGCAACTGCCCACCAACCTACACCTTCAACATTTTTATTCATGCGACGATATGTTAGCGGTGCTGAACCACGATATTTATGACCCATCGTAAACTCCAAAATTAATATCGGGATTCCTGCGGTAAGTAAGGCAAATAAATAAGGAATAAAGAAAGCGCCTCCACCATTTTCATACGCAACTGCTGGGAACCTCCAAATATTCCCTAGACCAACAGCAGAACCTATCGCTGCTAGTACAAAACCTGCTCTTGTCCCCCATTGAGAACGTTGATCCATACATGATCCTCCTTTAATTTAGTAATGAACAATATTCAAAAAATTCGAACTGTTCAATACCTTTAGATTTTAAACAATTATAGCAATTGTTCACCAATATGTCAAAAATTACTATATTTATTTCAATACAAATTTACCATATCAATATCAGACAAAACACCTATTTTAGTAAATCTATTCGTTACTATTAAATTTCCTTGGGAATGTGACCGCCGGACCAGAAGTACCTACTTGACTATAAAAATCAGGAACATTCCCCATAATCACCCTTGAATCAATAAATACATTTGTTTCAACTTCAGCCGTATCCGTAGTAAAAGGTACAACAATACGAATATTCACACTGACAGGGATATATATTTCGAATAAGGCTGCATTGACACCAAACTCTTTTACTTCATGAACGACATCAGACCTTAAGCTTCCTACAATTTCAAAGTGAACAGGGATTTTTGGGCCTAAATTTGCTAATATAGTATTCCCTGTCACTTGCCCTAAAGGTATTTCGACCACAGTAGGATCTTTCGATGCTAAGTCACCGACAGTGTTTCCAAATTCGATTGGTTGTAAATTTGGATCATCAATATCTATTTGTTCTCCTTTATTCATGCCATATAAAAAGTATTCTGCCCTATCCGTAGCTGTTCTTAATGCTCTATTAACAGCCTCCGAATTCCAGCCTAACGTAGCAACATTTCCGTTATTATCCATTTGGACTTCTATTAAATCATCAAAACTTATTTGCTCTGTTGATTTTACTGCGGAATTAATTGTTCTAGTTGCAAACTCAATCGTTTTTTCATTAGCAATGTCCATTAACGTAGGCTTTAAATTTCTGTCTATGTACCAAAAGCTTGCTATTAATACAGTGATAAAAATGATTGTTGTCCATAAAAATAATGTTTTGATTTGAGGCGATGTTCGTTTAAATTTCACATTATATTTATTACGCAAAACAAAAACCCCCTCAAATGAAGTATATGCTTGTTTAAAGGGGGTTAAAACCATTTTATTAATAATTACTGTTTTTTTAATTATGCTATAAGTAATAATGCTTCTTTTCCTAACATTCCTTTCTCCCAACCGTAAAATTGACTTGAAAATTTTGTGACTGTCATTAGTGGTTGATAAAGTAAATCTTCAATTTCATTTGCATACAATACATTTGCTGCAATAATATCGTGGGACCTACTAATATGCTCTAAATTTAACTTTAATGTAGAACCAATAATATAGCCTATCTCATTACTAATCATAAATATATTTGTATTAGGAAGTTCAATTTGAATAGCGGTAAAAATAACACCTTCAATTTCAATTGGGGTAATGGTAATCACTTTTTCACTCCTCAGCATACGTCACTACATATTATGCATAAAGGAAAAAATGGTCACTATTCATTTTTCCATTGTTCATATTCAACTAACGTTAAAACGAGTAAATAACGTATAAATTCAGGTAAAAATAAGGTTTGACGTTTTGATTTTGCTACTTCTGGCAATAAACGACCAAATGTAAATGTATCCGCTGTAGCTAGTGAGAAAGTTTGTTTCTCATTTATTGGTTTTCCTAAATATAAAATTTCCTTCACATATTGATGTCCATTTTCGTGATAACCAATATCGATATCAATCCCAGAAAACACCATCTTCCCTAACACTTCACCACGAAAACCAAAACCTTTTAGTTTTAATTCCATAAATTCTTTCGTCATTGTCACCCTTACTATTTCAGCTAACTCCGCTCCATTTACTTCGACAACACATGGATTAATCGG
>Ga0079225_10002140_pt1 | contig 11281 bp, 9 predicted proteins | sample Poulit2012_FD_76344 | JGI IMG/M metagenome (GOLD analysis project Ga0079225, IMG submission 76344) | Agricultural soil microbial communities from Georgia to study Nitrogen management - Poultry litter 2012 | ecosystem: Environmental > Terrestrial > Soil > Agricultural land | place: USA: Georgia...
GATTACGTGATACTAAATTTCACAATTATACTAGTATCTAGTTATTTCTGAATAAGGAAAGGAAATGATTTTTCCGAAGTAAAGGTCGCTCGTTCTTCAAAAATAGACCGGAGAGTCATCATTTTTCCATCGATTTCATCTACACCATAAATGTATAGTTGCTTCGGTAACAAGGCAATTACTGGGGCAATATTCCACTCTGTCTCATCTAGGCCAAATAAGTACAAAGGAGCTCGTTTCATTTCATTTCGTAAATAAGTGCGTGAAAGTTTTATCCCATCTTCGGAAAAAAATTGAAATGGGTCCCCTTGAACAATATGCAATGTCGAGCGTTTCGGTGTTGACTTTCTCACATAACTTCTTAACTTTTGTACGAAAGCTTGATATTCTTCTTCTCGTTTCATTTCATCGATTGCAAAGCCGGCGATATCAATTAATTGATGATGAAATATTTTAAATTGAAAAAGTACGAACGTTTCAAATTGAATGTATAACGATGTAGAGGAATGTTTTTCAAAATGATCGGAAATTCGTTTATATAAATAACTAAATAAAGAACGATGCTGGAACCATTTTTTCATAAACGGACAATCTCGTAAAAGCCAATTCGTATATTCGATAATTCGTTCGAGGTCTGTTGGATCGGAATAAAAGTAATACTTTTTTGCTATTCGTTCAATTTCTTGTGGGAGTTGCACTGTAATATAAACAGAGACGACATATGTAAAAAGTTGTTCTTTCGGAATGTTCATCTTTATTTGTAAATTCTTTTGTTCTGTTTCTTCGAACGTCTGCGCGGTAGGCAACAGCGATAAAAAAACTCGATACGGTTCTTTGTGGTGAAAATGGATTTTATGCAAAAACAATCGACCTCCATCCTTGAAAAATTAATTACATTACATCCTATGGATAAGAGGTCGAAAAAATGTTAGTTTATTGTTCGTGACGGCGATTTTTTCCGCCGACGTGGACTTCAGTACTTACTTGTTTAATTCGCTCCATTATTCTACCTGCTTTTACTTTTTCAATTTCGCCACGGGTCGTTTTTGCTAATACTGTTTCTAACTGTTCCATCGTATAATTCGAGGTGAAAAAGACTGGTAAATTTTCCATCATACGGTATTGTAAAATTGCACCGAGCACTTCATCGCGGAACCAAGCAGATAAGTTTTCTGCTCCGATATCATCGAGCATTAGGACTTCAGCTTCTTTAAATACAGCAATTTTTTCCTGTACGGTATTATCTTCGATTGCACTTTGAATCATCCGGACAAACTCAGGCATATATATTAACGTCGAGGAAATGTTCAATTGCTGAAGAGCATTAGCTATCGCGCCGAGAAAATATGTTTTTCCAACACCAAAAGGACCGGCAAAGTAAATTCCTCGTCTTGGCAAGCCCTTTTCCGCTGCTTGTAAAAATTGATCGATTGCTTTAATCGCCTCTTTTCTACTTGCATCGATATATAGATGATCCATTGTAGCATTTAAAATCTCCCGAGGCATATGTAAGCTTTTTATGAGGCGACGTTTTTCTTCCAGTTGTTCTGTGGCAATTTTTTTCGAACATTTTTCGTACGTTAAATGTATATCATCATTGACAACTTGTAATTTCGGTGTAAGTCCTTGGACTAAGTTTTTACAAGTTTGTAATGAAGCACATTCGTCACAGTTTTTCGATTGGGTTTTATATTCATATAACCGATTCAATCGTTTTTCGATCGTTTTTTCTGTTAGTTCAGGATGTGCTTCTAAAAATTGTTCAATCGGAGGGTACGCTAACACTTCTTGACGTAAGGCGTCATGACGAGCTTTGAAGTTTTTGTTTTGTTTGATCAACTGTTCTAAAGTCGATTGTAATGATTTCATAACATTCATCCCTCATGTTTCTTTTATTTGCTACGATATTTCTTTAAAATTGCAAGCATTTCTTTTTCCGCTTCTTTATCTTCTTCCGTTCGTTCGACTTGATCTTCTTGTTGTTTATTTCGCTTTTTAAACCAATCGGGAATTACTTCTTGCGTCTTTTCATTTCGACTATAAGATTGGCGACGTTTCTGCGTCGACCCTTTTGACTGCTGTAAAGCGAATTCTACTGCTTCTCGCGCTGACTTTAATTGAGCTCGAGACCAGTGGCTTGCAACTTTCTCCATATACGGTCGGGATAACATCATATTCGTCTTCAACATAGTGAAGTGAATTAATACATTCATTACTGGGATTGGTAGGCCTTGTTGGACCATAATATCCCGAATCATTTTTAAGTCCTGTTCCGATGCTTGATGGCCATCGGATAAATCTTCTAGCAATTGTTTTGGTGTAATCGTCTCAAAGTGTTCGATTAACTGTTCGAACTTCGTTTCCGGGCGTTTGTTCTTTTTATTGGTAGCTTGCTTTTTCGCCTCTGGTGTAAAAGTTAATTTTATATCGCTTTTTGGAGTATCTTTTAAAAACAGGTCATGACAAGCCGCCTTAAACTGTTCGATATCCAAGGTATGTTCCTCCGTTAGCGCCCAGAGAAGAGCTTTTTCAATTTCATAGGTTTCTAAGTCATATAAGTTCGCTAGTTGCGTAATAATTCGTTTATTTTCTTTAGTAAATAGATTCGCTAAAGGAAGATTCCGTTGGCGCAAGGAATGTTGTAAAGAAGTAAAGTCAATCTTCCGTAATGTTATTTCAGGCTGTGATTGTATATTCGATTCTTTTTCTACCACAGATGGTTTTAGTTCAAACGTTTGAAACACGTCGTGGAACGAAGCGGTAATTTGTTTGCCTTTTTTATGTGTTTTCTCCGGTGTGTAGTACCCTTTTAATTGTTCGAATCGCTTTTTACCAACGTGACGCTCTAACAGTTGCGTCAACATTAGATCTGTAAAAAATTGCGCTGGACTATAAGGAGGTATTAATTCATACGTAAATACCTTTGTTTCGTCATCTTCCTTATATGTACGTAGTAGGCCGATTCCTTCTAATTTTAAACGTGCTTCATAAATTTCCCGTAACGAGAGGTTTAGGTGATTCATTAATGTATGATGCGTTTGTATTTGCTCTTTTTGTCGGGCGGTAAGACGAGCCTCATAAAGGAAAAGCTCATACAAATGCACTGCATAAATCCCAATTAGCGGTTGGTATAGATGGTATAATGAAGCTTCGTATCGTTCTGGTAAACTAGCTTCTAATACGACACGAAAACCATCGACGGGTAATAGCTCCCCGATATACTTCACCCTCGTCCCTCCTTTAGTCGTTTTTCTTCGGCTTATTTAGCAATTCTTTTAATTCATCGAGAAAAATATTTATATTGTCGAATTTCCGATACACGGAAGCAAAACGTACATAAGCGACTTCATCGACTTCCGATAATCTTTCTAGAACCATTTCTCCAATCGCACGACTTTCAATTTCTGGCTCTTCTGATTGCCTTACTTCTTGTTCAACATCCCTGGCAATCTCTTCAATCGTTTCGATTGGTACTGGACGTTTTTCACAAGCGCGCATCAAACCGCGAATAATTTTTTCCCGATCGAATTCCTGACGTGTTCCGTCTCGCTTTTTAATTATTAAAGGGGCTTCCTCTTTCCTCTCAAAAGTACGGAAGCGAAAGCCACACCGTTCGCATTCTCTACGACGGCGAATTTCGTCGCCATCTTCATGGGGTCTTGAATCGAGTACTCGAGAATGTTTGTGATAACATTTTGGACATTTCATCGTAACGTTCAACTCCATTTAGCTCCAACTTATTTCGTACCTATATAGTATAACTATTTTAACACGTTTTATCGAAAATGAACAAACTTGTTCTTATTTTATCTATAAAAGTACTTTATTAAAGGGATTATATAAATATTAGCACCACAATTAAGTGTAAAATATAAGCGGAAGCAAAATAAAACAAGGATGGCTGAATTTCACCAAATTAGGAAATTCACCATCCTTCTTGTATCAAACTAATTTAAGTTTATGTCTCATCTGAAAAAACATTCAGATGATATTCATCTATTATGATAAAGATTCGCCAACTAATTTCACTAAGTCAACGACACGGGCTGAATAGCCCCACTCGTTATCATACCAGGCGAGAACTTTCACTTTACGATCTTCAATAACAATCGTTGATAGACCATCGATAATCGCCGAATAATCGTTCGTCGTGTAGTCGATAGATACTAATGGCTCGTCGCTATAGGATAGAATTCCTTCTAATGAGCCTTTTGCTGCTTCTTTAAACGCGTTGTTTACATCTTCCGCAGTTACGTCTTCTTTTACATCGACGACTAGGTCAACTAAGGAGACATTCGGTGTTGGAACACGTAAAGCCATTCCGTGAAGCTTACCATTTAAGTGAGGTAATACTTCACCTAAAGCTTTTGCAGCCCCTGTTGAAGTTGGTATAATCGACTGACCGCATGCACGAGCACGACGGAGATCTTTATGTGGATTATCTAAGTTTACTTGGTCTGTTGTATACGCATGAACTGTCGTCATTAAGCCATTTTCAATCGTAAAGGCATCATCGAGCACTTTTACGACGGGAGCTAGACAGTTTGTCGTACATGAAGCATTGGAAATAATCGTATGCTCATCGGCATTAAAGGTATCGTCGTTAACACCTAAAACGATCGTATTATCGACGTCTTTGCCCGGAGCAGTGAGGACAACTTTCTTCGCCCCGGCATCTAAGTGACGGCTTGCTCCTTCCTTAGAGTTAAAGACACCTGTTGCTTCGATGACGACATCGATATCATTTGCTTCCCATGGTAGTTTTTCTGGTTCACGTGAATCGCAATGTAAAATGTCCTGCCCATTAACTCGTAATCCTTGTTCAGTTGCTTCGACTTCACCGTCGAAGACACCGTGAACACTATCGTACTTAATTAAGTGAGCTAATGTTTCGGCTGGATAAGAAGCGTTAATTGCAACGACTTCTAAACTTTCATCTAAAATTGCTTGACGAAATACCATTCGTCCAATTCTTCCAAAGCCATTAATTGCTACGCGAGTTTTCCCCATTACTATATCCTCCCAAAATATGTTACACAGTTATGTGCTATAGCCAAGAAACAGTATAGCATATAACGAGAAAAAATATGTTATAAATCCCTTGTTATTTTGACTACATCAATTGTTCAACATTTAACAAGAGAAGTCAACAAATGTTATGTTACATTTTTATGTCTTTTTGTCGTCTTCGGGTAAAACATCCCAGTTTGCTAAAATATCAAGTAGTTGACGTTCAGATTCCTCAATCGTTCCGTTATTATCAATTACGGCATCGGCCCATTTTGCCTTTTCCTTTACATCGATTTGTGCATTTATTCGTTGCAATGCTTCTTCTTTGGTAATATGATCCCGTTTTAATATTCGTTCTAGTTGTACCTCTCGGTCCGTATAGACGACGATTACCTTTTCGACAAAATGAGTTAACTTGCTTTCGTATAATAGTGGGATATCAAGAACAACGCACGGTTCTTTTTGTTTCATATAAGCATCACGTTGTGCAAGCATTTCTTTACGAATAGCAGGATGGACGATTTCGTTTAGCGCTTTTCGTTTCGTTTCATCTTCAAAGACGATGGCGCCTAATTTTTTGCGGTCGAGGGTTTGATCTTCTTGTAAAATCTCTTCACCGAACGTCTCGACAATTTTTTCGTAGGCTTCTTTACCCGGTTCGACTACTTCCCTAGCGATTAAATCCGCATCGATTACTGGAATGTTTCTTTCGATTAATTTTTTTGCGATTGTGCTTTTTCCTGTTCCTATACTACCCGTAAGACCGATAATTAATGTCATATGCTCCCTCCTACTTTCACAATATATCTTTCGCCTAAAAGTTGTTACAATTTGATTACTAGCAACTTACTCCTATAGTGATTGACATTCTGGACAATAATGGGTACCACGACCCGCTACTTTGATTTTTTCAATTAAAGTGCCACAATGATCGCAAGGTTTTCCATCTTGACCGTAGGCATATAATTCCTGTTGAAACATCCCCATTTCCCCTTTACCATCTACGTAAGAACGAATCGTCGTTCCCCCTAAATCAATCGCATGTTGTAACACTTCTTTTGCTTTTATATAAATAGTTTCGATTTCTTGCTCGGTTAGGGTATGGGACCGTCGTTCCGGGTGAATATTGGCTAAAAACAGTACTTCATCGACATATATATTTCCAAGACCAGCGATGATCGTCTGATCAAGTAAGGTTGCCTTAATTGTGCGACTCGTTTTTGAAAGTCGTTCTTTTACATATTCGGGGGTATATGTTGTTTCAAAAGGATCAGGTCCTAGTTGGTTTAACGGCTTTTTCTTAAACTCCTCACCGATCGGAAATACGTGCATCGTACCGAATTTACGCACGTCTTCATAACGCATATCCGTCCCATCAGTAAAATGAAAGACGACGTGGGTATGTTTAGTAAGAGGCTCATCTTTCGATACGATTTTATATTTTCCTTCCATACGTAAATGGGAAACGAGGACATATTCTTCTAAATAAAATAATAGAAATTTACCGCGACGAGCGATATTTGTAATCCGCTCATCGCGCACTTTTATACGAAATTCTTCATCGTCTTCAGGATATTGGATAATATTCGACCAGTAAATCGATACATCTTCAATTTGTTTATCCAAAACAAGATGGGATAACGTTTTGCGGATCGTTTCTACTTCAGGTAATTCAGGCATTGTGACTACTTTCTCCTATTCCTTGTTGTTTCTTTCTAATCGGCTTCGTACCAATTGTTGCCGTACGTATAATCTACTTTCAACGGTACATCTAACGTAACCGTATTTTCCATCACATCGGTAACGATATCAATCAACGTATCTATTTCTTCTTGCGGAGCTTCCAAAATGAGCTCGTCATGGACTTGCATTAACATGTTTGCTTGTAAGTCTTCTTCCTTCAATCGTCGATGTAAATCGATCATTGCCTTTTTAATTATATCGGCTGCACTTCCTTGAATTGGCGTATTCATCGCTGTTCGTTCGGCAAAACTTCGGACATTGAAGTTTCGGCTCGTAATCTCTGGCAAATAACGGCGACGCTTCATTATTGTTGTAACATAACCGTCATGCTTCGCTTCTTGAACGATTCGTTCCATATATTCTTTTACTTTAGGATAAATCGTTAAATATTGATCGATAAATTGTTTCGCTTCTTTTCGTGTTATATTTAAATTTTGCGATAAGCCATAATCGCTAATACCGTAAATAATTCCAAAGTTTACGGCCTTAGCTTGTTCTCTCATGCTAGAAGTTACTTCTTCAAGAGATACGTGGAACACATCAGCTGCCGTTTGACGGTGAATATCTTTATCTTCTTTGAACGCCTTAATTAACCTTTCATCACCAGAAATATGGGCTAGGACTCGTAATTCAATTTGTGAGTAGTCTGCTGCAAAAATAACCCATTCCTCTTTCGATGGAATGAAGGCCTGACGAATTTTTCTTCCTTCTTCCAGACGAATCGGGATATTTTGTAAATTCGGCTCGACGGAACTTAGTCTTCCGGTCTGTGTTAGGGCCTGGTTAAAGCGGGTATGAATTTTATTTGTATTTTTATCAATCACTTTTAGTAAACCTTCGATATATGTCGATTGTAATTTCCGTAGTTGACGGAATAAAAAGATTTGTGGAATGATTTCATGTTTATCTTCTAATTTTTCTAATACGTCTGCAGCTGTTGAATATCCAGTTTTTGTCTTCTTGATTACCGGTAAGTTTAATTTTTCGAATAAAATAACCCCGAGCTGCTTTGGCGAGTTTACGTTAAACTTTTCACCGGCTAATTCGTGGATTGTCGCTTCGATCGTATCGATTCGCGTTTCGAGTTCTTCACCCATATTTTTTAACCGATTAATATCAATTTGAACTCCGTGGTGCTCCATTTCTGCCAAAATTGTCGCTAACGGGAGTTCTAAATCGGTAAATAGTTCGTACTGTTCATTTTCCTTTAGGCGTTCGATATACGTATCTTTTAATTGAAATACAGCAGTTGTTTTTCGAGCGACGTGATTGGCTACTTCAGAAAATTCAGGAACGTGTAGTTTCGCTCCTTTTCCATATACTTCTTCATCGTAATGAATCGAAGTAATATCGTTACGTTTTGCTATGGCAGGAATTTCGTCGTTATTGTCAGCTGGATTAACGATATAAGCAGCCAACATTAAATCGAACGTTACTCCTTCTAACTTTATCCCTTCGTGCAATAAAGCAACTCGGTGGGCTTTGACGTCGTATACGTATTTTCTTTTTGTTTCATCTTCTAACCACTTTTTAAATAGTTCTGATTCAGTGGCAACTTCTTTTGAAAAAACGTACGTTCCCTTTTTATTTGAAAGACCGATCGCTTCAATCGTCGCCTCGTGGTAGTTATCTGTGATCATTTCGATATGTAACGATGCTTCGTCCCCTAACATCGATTCGGTAATCTCATCGACGATTTCAAAAGTCATCTCCTCTAGTTCATCGGATGTACTTGTCGAACCGTCATCTAAACGTCTTAAGATTTGACGGAACTCTAATTCGTTTAAAAGCTCAAAAATATCATCGTACGTGTATCCTTCATACTCGAGATCGTCTTTTGTAATCGTTATAGGTGAATCCCGATGAATTGTCGCAAGCTCGCGACTCATATAGGCTGCTTCCTTATGTTTTTCTAAGTTTTCCTTTAATTTTTTACCGGATATTTCATCGAGATTGGCATAAACGTTATCTAATGTTCCGTATTGTTTTAATAATCGGGTTGCGGTTTTTATTCCTACTCCTGGAACACCTGGGATATTATCTGAACTATCCCCCATCAGTGCCTTTAAATCGATAATTTGTTCCGGAGATAGTTCCATTTTTTCTGCTAATTTATCGGGTGTATAGGACTCAACTTCACTAATCCCTCGCCTTGTTACATCGACGGTGACTTGATCGGATACGAGTTGTAATAGGTCTTGATCACCAGAAATAACTTTGACTTCCCAATTTGCCTCCTCAGCCTCTTTCGTTAACGTACCAATAATATCGTCCGCTTCATATAAATCAAGTTCATAATGAGGAATGTTAAAAGCTTCTAATAGCTTACGAGAAAGCGGGAATTGCTCTGAAAGCTCTGGAGGTGTTTTTTGTCGTCCACCTTTATACTCCTTGTATTTTTCGTGTCTAAATGTTGTTTTTCCCGCATCAAAAGCGACTAATATGTGGGTCGGTTTTTCTTCTTCTAAAATATTAAGCAACATATTTGTAAAGCCTAATAACGCATTCGTATAAACACCTTTATCATTATGGAGTAATGGGAGTGCATAGAAAGCGCGGAATAGAATACTATTTCCGTCGATTAATACTAGCTTTTTTGACATCGAAATCCTCCTTAAAAAAAATTAAAAGCTTTATAAAAAGAGTTACTAGCATAAGTTTCTTCATACTTTTACAACATTCTTCCTTTTAATTTTACCATAAATGGCTAGAAATAATCGAAAGCTTACATTTCATCAATGAAAAAAGCCGTCCATAAATATTTAATTATCTTTTGGACGGCATCACACGGGCTTGTTTCGGTAAATAAATCGAAAAGATCGAGCCTTCGCCTATTTCACTTTTTACATCGATTTTTCCACGATGGGCTTCGACAATATGTTTTACAATCGCAAGACCTAAACCCGTTCCCCCGGTTTCTCGGCTACGGTCTTTGTCGACACGATAGAAACGTTCAAAAATTCGTGGCAATGCTTCTTTTTCTATACCGATTCCTGTATCTTCTATTTCCAGTAATACGTCATCAGCATTTTCTTTTACAGTGATGTAAACTTTTCCTCCAGCTGGTGTATAATTAATTGCATTCATAAAAACATTTAATAATATTTGTTTTACTTTGTCTTTGTCTGCTTCTAATTGAGCCGTCTCGTCAATAGACATATGTAATGTAATTGCACCTTGTTCTGCCCGTTGGGTAAAAAGGGGTAACAATTCTTCCATTAATTGCGCGACGTAAAAAGTCTCAATCGTTAATTTAGGTTCGTCTTTTTCGATTTTTGATAAAATTAACAAGTCATCAATTAGCAATTGAATTCGTTTGCTTTCTTTGAAAATTATTTGTAAAAAATGTTCCCGAGCATCTTCATCTTTATGCGCCCCGTCAAGTAATGTCTCGGCGAAACCACGAATCGATGTAATTGGTGTTTTTAACTCATGGGAAACGTTAGCAACGAAGTCTTTGCGCATTACTTCCAGCTGTTTAAATTCTGTAATATCATAAATAACGAGAACAGCCCCTTTTAATAAGTTTCTCTCGTTAAATATTGGCGCCCCGACAATTTCATAATAATTCGGAAGTTCTGTAGAAGATTTAGAGGAAAAAAGCTCTTTAACATGTTCTTCTTGTAAAAATATTTTTTGTACGGTGTGATGAATTTGCTCATTTTCTAATACGTCGTAATATAAATAACCGATATAATCTTTCGTCGACTTTCCAAACATCGAAATAAACTTTCTATTAACTAAATGAATATAGCCTTTTTCATCGATTAAGACGAGTCCACTTTCAGAATTTTCTATAACTGTCGATAATTGTTTTGCTTGAATTTGCTCCTGAATTGTAAGCTCACTTAAATTGCGAGCTAGTTGGTTAATTTTCTCACTCAATTCTCTGACGGCTCCTTTAGGTGTACCAGAAATACGAGCGTGATAGTTCCCTTCAAGGAGTTTATCCATCGTTTCAGATACTTTATTTAAAGGTTTAATATACGTTTCAAACGTATAAATAATAAGTATTAACGTCATTAAGAAAATAAAAATAAGGATCGCTAATAATATATAGCTGTTCGTTACAAAGGGAGATAGCACACTTCCAGCGATTATTAATACACCGAGCATAATTGCACTGTATGTGATTATTTTATTTGAAAAAAATCGTTTCATCTTGGATCATCCATTCGATAACCAAAACCCCAAACGGTTTTTATATATTTTGGTTCTTTACTATTTTGTTCGATTTTATCCCGTAGGCGACTTACTTGCATATCGACAGTACGCGTATCACCAGCGTAGTCATAGCCCCATACCTTATGAAGTAATTCTTCTCGGGAGACGATTTGTCCTTTATTTTCACTTAAATAAACAAGGACCTCAAATTCTTTACGGGTTAAATCAAGGAGTGTGTCATTTAAATAAGCTTGAAAATTCGCCGGATATAAAGTCAGTTCACCGATGGTAATTGATTGCTTATCCTTCTCCTCTCGCACTTGACGGTTTGTCCGTCGTAAAATCGCTTCAATTCGGGCAATTA
>Ga0079225_10002142_pt1 | contig 11273 bp, 9 predicted proteins | sample Poulit2012_FD_76344 | JGI IMG/M metagenome (GOLD analysis project Ga0079225, IMG submission 76344) | Agricultural soil microbial communities from Georgia to study Nitrogen management - Poultry litter 2012 | ecosystem: Environmental > Terrestrial > Soil > Agricultural land | place: USA: Georgia...
GGGTTGGTCCGTGATTCCCAAGATATTAAGTCGCTGGCTAAAGAAGTTGATTATCCCTTGATGTTCAAGGCGACTGCCGGTGGGGGCGGGCGGGGTATGCGTATTGCTTTGAATGACAGTGAGTTGATAAGTCAATATGAGGCTGCTAAGTCCGAGGCCTTGGGATCATTTGGCTCTGATGAAATTATTATCGAACGAGTAATACAAGAAGCGCGTCACATTGAAGTACAAATCCTCAGCGATCAACACGGAAATTGTGTGCATCTAGGCGAGCGCGATTGCTCCATGCAGCGGCGTTTTCAAAAAGTGGTTGAAGAAGCCCCTTCTCCCGCGGTTTCTGCAGAGTTACGCGCACATATGGGTGCAGTGGCTTGTGCTGCAGCACAGTCTATTGGTTATGTCGGAGCGGGCACAATCGAATTCTTGTTAGACGCGGATGGCAATTTCTATTTTATGGAAATGAATACGCGTTTACAGGTGGAGCACGGGGTCACCGAAATGATTACTGGACTAGATTTGGTGGAACTTCAGCTACGCGTAGCCCGCGGAGAGCCTTTACCAATGAAACAGGATGAGGTCGTATTTAAGGGGCATGCCATGGAATTGCGTATTTGTGCAGAGGATCCGCAAGCGCAATTTCTGCCTCAAGTCGGTAGTGTGGCGCTCTGGCAGCCATCGCCCTATATCAGAGTTGATGCGTCAGTAGAGAGCGGCACAGAAATTAGCCCCTTCTATGATTCTATGATCGCAAAATTTATGGCACATGCGCCTTCGCGGTTAGAGGCAATACAAAAACTAACTTATGCGTGCGCTACGAGCACTCTGTTGGGCATTAAAAGCAATATTGCCTTCTTGAGCAAACTCATTAATCATCCCGTCTTTGTTTCGGGGCAAGGCACGATTAATTTTTTATCTAATGAGGATTTAGCCACAGATTATTGGCAGCAAACTCCCTCAGACCATGCTTTATTGGCCGCTGTTTTTGTTCTGAATGAGCTGTGCTCTGTACCCTCGCCCGAAATAACAGAGAGCAGATTAGGAAAATCACGCCTGCCACAACTGCGAACGACACATATTATCGATTTGTCGCATCCGGGAAAAAATGGGCAACTCACAACAACTCAGTATGTTATTAGCCCCAAAGGAACAGGCTATGAGGTGAGCGCAGTGGCCACTGAGGGTCAAGAGGCATCTTTCTGCGTCGATTATGCCTATGAACAAGAAAATCAAATAGTGGTTGCAATTGATGGCCTCAGACAAAAATACACATTTATTCGTGTAAATGAAGTGGAGTTATGGATTCAAGAGGGTCCCGCATCATGGCACATACAGCGTGCTCAGTCCGATAAAAAGAATGCTGACATCATTGATGGCATGGTTTTAGTGCGTGCACCAATGACCGGCAAGGTGATTTCGTTAGAGGTTTCAGTTGGGGATGCAGTGCAAGCGGAGCAGCCCTTGTTGGTAGTGGAATCCATGAAGATGGAGGTACCTTTGACAATTGCTGTTGGTGGGGTAGTACACGAGATTGGCATAGAGGTGGGCCAACAGATCTCAGCGGGGCAAATTCTAATGGAGATTGAACACAATGAATGAGCAATTGCAGAACAATCCAGTTGTGATTGGCAGTGGTGCTGGCTTTTGGGGTGATTCGCAAATTGCCATGCCGCAACTATTAGAGCATCCAGATCTGCAGTACATCGTTTTTGACTATTTGGCAGAAACAACGATGTCCATTTTACAAAGGGCGCGTATGCGTCATCCTGAAATGGGTTATGCCACTGATTTTGTGACTACTGCAGTGACCCCACATTTAAAAACGCTGATGCAACGGGGTATCCGACTAATCTCTAACGCAGGAGGGCTTAATCCTGAGGGGTGTCGACAGGCAATTTTGGCAGAGGCTGAAAAACAAGGGATAGCTCCAAAAATAGCTGTTGTACTTGGTGATGATGTCAGTACGCTGAGCGAACAATTTAAGCCTTTTGCATCGGATGGCCGTGATGCAGCTGTTGAGCTACCTGAATCCATACTTTCCGCTAATGCGTATCTGGGAGCAGAACCCATTGTGCACGCATTAGAAAGTGATGCAGACATTATTATTGTTGGTCGATGTGTCGATAGTGCATTAGTCGCTGCGATAGGTATCCACGAATTTGCTTGGGACTTTCGGGACTATAACAAAATCGCCCAAGCTAGTTTGGCAGGGCACTTGCTTGAATGTGGCCCCCAGGCTACCGGAGGACTATATACCGATTGGGAAACAGTCCCTAGCTGGGAAAACATCGGATATCCCATTGCTTGTATCGAACCAGATGGAACATTTCTGTTGACCAAAGTCGAGGGTACGGGCGGGTTGATTACACCCGCAGTCGTCACAGAGCAACTTTTATATGAAATTGGAGATCCAGCAGCCTATCAATTGCCTGATGTCGTGTGCGATTTTCGTGCGGTAACAATTACTCAAGCAGGTCCTGATCAAGTGCTCGTGCAGGGCGCTCGAGGTGATGCTCCAAGCCCTGATTATAAAGTCACCGTCACCTATCAAGAGGGTTATCAGTTAGTCATTATGATGGCTATTCGTGGACAGCGTGCTCAGGCTAAAGCAATGCGCACGGCAGAGACTTTATTACGCCGTACACAAAAACTGATGGAACAAAATGGCTATGAAGGTTACAGCGATAGCCGTATCGAGTTACTGGGTGCTGAGAGTCACTATGGCCCACATAATCGAGTGACGGAAAGTCGTGAGGTTGTCCTGCGTCTGGCCGTTAAACACCCAATACGAGAGGCTTTGGCTTATTTACAGAGAGAGTCAGCATCTGCCGGGATTTCTATGGGACCCGGTACACGCAGTCATTTTGGTGGTCGTAGTCGCATTCAAAGTGTGATCGGGACGCAATCATATCTACTTCCTAAAACAGCTGTAACCGTATATTTGAGTACAGATACTACGAACTCAGCAAAAGCACTGCAGCTTTTCTCTGAACATCTGTCACAACAAGCAGTACAAGAGATAGATCAAAAAATAATACCCTCACCGAATCTGCACTTTCCGCAGGATCAAATAAAAGTGCCTCTATCAGTGATAGCGCACGCCCGAAGTGGTGATAAGGGAAATGATGCCAATATTGGTGTCGTTGCGCGAAGTGCAGATTTGTATCCAGTGCTATTACGAGAGCTCACGGCTGAGGTGGTAGCCGAGTATTTTTCTCACTTACTTGAAGGAGCCGTGCACCGTTACCTCTTGCCGGGGACACGCGCTGTGAACTTTCTTTTAATAAATTCATTAGGCGGTGGAGGCGCCTCGAGCCTGAGTTCAGATCCATTAGGCAAAGCGTATGCACAAATGCTTTTAGATTTAGAGGTTAATTGCCCAACAGAGCTATTAAAAGAATAGGGCAAGCCATCTATTAGTGCGGTAAATCAACATATTTATAACGATGGCGCAAATGCGACTACATCAAAGGAGACAGTGATGAAAATTTCCTATCAGCGGTTAATTAGAGGAGTATGTCTGACCATGGCTGCAATGAGTAGCAGTCTAGCCTTAGCGGCATCAGAGGTTAAAAAGCCAGTGCGAATTATTGTTGCGTATGCTGCTGGCGGGGCCTCGGATACCGTTGCTCGGTATGTGGCTGACAAGCTATCCCCGATGATTGGACAAACAGTGATTGTGGAAAACCGCCCGGGTGCTGATGGCAATATAGCAGCAGAATTAGTAGCTTCAACCACAGAGCGGGATGATTATACGTTGCTCGTTTCGGGTCCTTCGACGCATGCTGCCAACACCACTATTTATGAAGAGCTACCCTTTGATCCAGACAATGACTTTAGGCCGATGAGTTCTCTGGTCAACACGCCCTATATATTGTTAGTTAATCCAGAGCGGGTAGAGGAATCCAGTTTGGAAGAGTTTTTAAAAAAACAGGAGCAATCACCAACCGAGTTGTTTTTTGCAAGCGCTAACGTGGGTGGACGGATTGCAGGCGAGCTTTTTACACAACAGGCCGGTTTAAACGGGGTTAACGTTCCTTATAAATCAAGTCCACAAGCCATCACAGATTTGATTCGCGGTGAATTTGATTATTATTTTTGTGATTCAGTCACCGCAATTCCACAAATCAAAGCGGGTAAAGTTAAAGCGTTGGCAATTTCAACGGCAGATCGTATGGAAAATTTGCCTGATACACCCACTATGCAGGACGTAGGCTTTGATGATTTTGATGTATCTTCTTGGATTGCGATCTGGAGTGCTGCAGCTGTGCCTGCTGAAGAATCCGACTATATGGCAGAAAAGATTGCAGAAATTTTAAGTACTGATGAGGCAGAGCGGTTTATTACCCAGAGAGGCTTAGTGCCCTTACCCAGCACACCACAAGAGCTTCAAGAGATCCAGGAAAGGGATACCGAGGAATGGGGTGAGATTATTATCTCAGCGGGAATGCAGCAGTACTAATTTATGGGGGAATGGATCACTGCATGGTAAAGAGATCAGTGAGTTTTCGTGTGGCATCACTGCGATCATCATGGCGCGTATAAAGCCGAAAGCTCACTGATGGTAGGGCTGGCAAGCTGAGCTCTTTATCTACAACCTTGAGATCAGGAGTCAACATTTCGATAGTACGTGCAGTAATGCCTAATCCAGCACGTAAAGCAGCTCGTAAGCTGGCGACTGTGGTGGTTTCGTAGGTAGGATGCCATGCCTTGCCTTCGCTCTCAAGGGAATGGATTGCCATTTCGCGAAAAACACAGGGAATACTAGTTAGCACTAAAGGAACGGCATTACTTATGTCATGAAATGTGCGGGCTCCAGAGATCCATACCACAGGTGAGGTTCGCAATAGATAGCTGTGGAACTGGGGATGCTCTTCAACATCGAGCATGATGTCGATATCACCTCGTTGTAAAGATCTGGCGAGCCAACGGCTGCGACCGACCATAATTTTGATATCCAAATTGGGGTAGGTAGCAGTGGATAAAGCGAGGTACTCGGGCAATAAGGTATCAATAGCATCAGCGCAGGCACCTAGCTTGACTGTAGTTTCGATTTGACCCCCAGCAAGTGCGGAATACGCTTGATCATTCAGTTTGAGGATGCGTCGTGCATATTCAAGGAGCGTTACCCCCTGGTCGGTGAGTTGCTTACTGCGACCAGATTTAACAAATAAATCGCAATTAAGCATGGCCTCGAGACGATGCATTTGTTGTGATACCGCGGCTTGAGATCGATGCACTGTTTCCGCTGCTTGAGCAAAACTTTCAGACTCAGCAATCGCTACAAAAGTACGTAGTAATCGCGTGTCGAGGTCAATTTTTTTAGGGCCTAACATATTTGCCTATCGGTTTATTACTCGCTGAATATCATTGTCATTTATTAGTTTAAAAATCGAGAAAACAGGAGTGGTTATGTCAGTAGAAAAAAAAGGGGCGGGCAAGAGTTTTAATGGAGTCGTTGATACTTTTTGTGAAAATAAAGTATATCAAATCGTACTGAATCAACCGGATTCGCGAAACCCTCTGAGCAGAGAAATGATGGATGGCTTAGGGCAGGCTTTACAAGATGGGATTGAGCATCCTACTGCGCGTGTGATTGTATTTTCTGCTCGGGGTCGAGCCTTTTGTGCAGGAGGCAATCTATCTAATGTGGCTGATCGATTAGCTGAGCCAGCGGGTCCCGATGGTCGTGATCCACTTGCGGTGAATAACAGAGTATACGGTTATTTGCTCGAGCGCATCGTTAAATGCCCCAAACCAACGATAGCTATGGTGCAGGGGGCTGCGATGGGAGGCGGAGCAGGATTAGCTTGTGCCACAGACATCGTGATTGCCAATCAACGTAGTTTTTTTGGATTTCCCGAGACCAAAATCGGCCTAGTCCCCGCGCAAATACTGCCTTTTGTGGTGGCTCGAATAGGATTGCGCCATGCGCGCAGAATGTTTTTAACAGGTGAGCGCATTTCAGCGGCTCAGGCACATCACATCGGCATTGTGGATTATTTAGAAGACAGCGGCGAAATGTTTAAAGCACGTTTGCATCAAGTTTGTCAGATGTTAATTCAAGCGGGACCCAGTGCACTCGCAAATACCAAGGTCTTACTTAATAACGTCTTTGACATGGATCGATGGTATGAACAGGGGCTGAGTGCGTTTTTAGATGAATCTGCAGAGCATTTTGCAGTTCAATTCCGTGGTGAGGCCCAGGAAGGTATTGCAGCAGCTCGAGAAAAGCGCCAACCCAATTGGTAGTTCATCTGCTTGAGCAGATTAAATAGGAGGAAATATGACTCAGCCGTTAAGCGGGATAAAGGTTTTGGATCTAACCCGAGTGGTTGCTGGACCGTTATGCACCCAAATGCTTTGTGATTCGGGGGCTACAGTCTATAAAATAGAACGCCCTAAAGTAGGCGATGATACGCGGGCCATGGGGCCTTTCATTGACGATCAAAGCGCAGACGTTAACGCATCAAGTGTTTTTATGGCCTACAATCGTGGGAAAAAATCACTTGCTATTGATTTTAGTCAGCCTAAAGGCGCTGAGCTCGTAAGAAAACTGGCACAGCAATGTGATGTAGTGATTGAAAACTTTAAAGCAGGCGGATTGGCTAAGTATGGTTTGGATTATGAAAGTATAAAAATCCATAATCCCAGCGTCGTCTATTGCTCGCTGAGCGGTTTCGGACAAGATGGTCCGTATGCGCAATACCCCGCCTATGATTTTATTATGCAAGGGTTGGCTGGGTTAATGAGTACTTGCGGGCATGGTGATGAAAGTCCAGGCGGCGGGCCCATGCGCACGGCGATCCCAATATCAGATATAGTTTCTGGGATGACTGCGGCCATCACTCTATTTGGGGCCTTATTTCAGCGGCAGCGTACAGGCCAAGGTCAATATATTGATACCTCTTTACTTGATGCTGCAGTCGCGCTAAATGGTCATTTAGCCGTGGGCTATTTGCTCACAGGTCGAGAACATCAGCGAGTAGGTAACCGTAACCCTATTGCCTCTCCTTCTGAGCTGTTTGATTGTGCAGACGGGCAACTTATCATTGCCGTAGGTAACGACAGTCAATTTTTAGCACTGTGCAAAGAGCTAGGCGCGCCTGAATTAGCCGAACATGAGTTATTTAAAACAAATGCATTACGAGTTCAAAACCGTGATGCGCTTAGAGCACACCTAGATCATCTATTAAAACGATACAACAGCGCTGAGCTTATTGATGCGTTACGTCAACAGGGAGTACCTGCAGGGCCTGTTAATACCATGCAGGATGTATTTAATGACCCACAAGTACAGCATCGCGAATTAATGACTACTGTACATGATCCTAAGTACGATACCCCTTTGCGCTTACTTAATAGTCCGTTGCGCTATGAAAAGGGTAGAACAGATCCTGTGGCGCCACCCCTATTGGGTGAGCATACAGCGCAAGTGTTGGCTCAAGAATTAAATTTGAGTCCAAAAGCGCTGGAGGCTTTAACTAATGAAGGGGTGGTTGGCATAACAAGTGTATAAGTCAATCAAATGTAACCTTTTAAGCTGTGACAACCAGCACTTCGGCCTGCTCTTTGCCTTGATTAGCAATTCTGTGCGGTATATTAGCGTCAAAATATACTGAGTCTCCTTTATTCAGGACAAAAGAATTATTGCCAATAAAGATTTTTATTGTGCCCTTTAGCACCAGAATAAATTCTTCACCTGGATGAGGATCGTGCAAAGGCTTTGCATCTCTTTCTTGGGTTGGGTAAATAATGAAAGGATTCATTTTTTTTATAATTCGCTGCTCAGCAATAGCCTCTATTTTAACTTTGGTGTTGCTTTGGCTTAACGAGCTGCGCTCTTCCTTTCGTACGATGGTTACAGCCTGGTGTGATTTGTCATTTGTATGTCCGATAAGTTCAGATATGCTCACATCGTATGCATCTGCAAGTTTTAAAACAGAAGAGATAGAGGGTTCGCTAACCCCACGTTCAAGCTTGGATAGATATCCTTGGGTAAGCCCTGAGCGGGTTGCTACCTGCTCGAGAGTTAGGCCATGATTTTGTCTAAATTTTTTTAACCGCTGCGCGAGGTCATACATAGGTTTTTTGATGATTTATTTTTAAGTGTAGGGCAGTTGATTTCTAGAACGATTATCCTGAGTATAAGTTGCGCACAGATGAATTGCGAGCTTGATTAGTGATTTAGTTAATAATTAAGCTCGCAATGTCAGGTGGTTTTTATTGATTAAAGTTTGGGTTAAAGCATCCATTACCTTTGTAGATCAGGATGATTTTTTAAAGCGCGCCGTACATAGTATTCGAAGCCAATTTCAGAGCGTCTTTTTGTGAGTAGCCAGTCATGGGCTTCGCGGCCTAAATCAGGGTTAATAGGGGCAATATTGCCAGCGGCCATGGCGATCAACTGCATCTTGGCGGCACGTTCGAATTGTAGTGCTAAGAGACACGATTCCTCGATAGAGGCACCAGCTATAAGTAATCCGTGATGAGCAAGCAATATAGCCTTTTTATCACCAATGGCCTTGGAAATGATTTCACCTTCTTCATTGCCTACAGGTACCCCGGGCCATTCGGGTAAAAAGGCGCAGTCATCATAAAGAGCGCAATTGTCCATATGTGAAATGATCAGAGGCTGGCGAATCATTGATAATGCTGCCGTATGCAGTGGATGGGTGTGGATGATGCATTGGACATCTGATCTGGCGCTATATAACCACGAATGAAACCGGTTGGCTGGATTAGGCATCCCTGTACCTTCCAAGACTTCCAAGTCCTGATTTACTAATAAGATATTGTCAGAGGTGATTTCATCAAAGCCTAAGCCTAGTTGCTGTGTGTAGTACGTGTTGGGTTCGCTGCCGCGTGCAGTTATCTGCCCAGCCAATCCTGAGTCATGGCCGCCATCAAATAAAATCCTGCAAGTAAGTGCAAGTTTTTCTTTGTTGCTGCGTTCAGGGATGCTGAAACTTTCATTGATTTTGTTGAGTGCGCTTTGCACCAACTCGTCTTTGGGTAAATCCATTGTGGAGCTCATTTGGGCCTCCTCATATTTTAAAAGTCTAGTGGCTTATAAAAAATCACACTTGATCGATTGGTATATAACCAGGCAGTGCTCGTATACGGCTCAGCCATTTGAGTACAGCAGGATATGACGTTAGTTCGTAGCCCCCCTCGTTGGCCATTTGGGTATAGGGATAGAGAGAAACGTCTGCAATGGTTGCTTGATCGCCTACTAGATAGGGTTGCTTATTTAGATGCTTTTCCATAATTTTCAATGCGTGATGGCCGTTTTTTCTGTAAGCTTGCATATCAGGATCGGTAACCGAGCGTATTTTCCTAAGGTGAATCTGCAACCTTGGCTGAGCAAAGTTGGGCATATGCTCCAGTTGCTCAAAGAGTAGCCAGTAGATTATTTCTGCTTCATTTTCTTTGGGTAGAAAGGAGCTTCCCTGGGCTAAATACCATAAAATGGCTCCTGATTCAGGCAGCCATTTACCTGAACGTGTTCTCAGAATAGGGATCCTTTGCAATGGATTCTTTTCTTTTATTTCTGGTTGGTTTAGATCGCCATCCACTATGGACTGTGGGTAACGTTTCAAAGGGATATCTAAAAAGCTACTCAATAAACGCACTTTCCAAGCATTACCAGAATATTGAGTATCGATTAATTCGTAAGGCTTGCTCATCGTAGTGAATGCCTCCTTAATTTGTTACTGGCGCATTTCAAGTGAATATAGTTTGGTAATGCGCCAGTGCTCCAGATTTGGAAAAATTAATCCACTGTAATACCAGCTTCTGTAACGATGGTTTGCCACTTCTGCGTTTCATCCTGGATAAATATGTCGTACTCCTCCATTGTTCCAGTGTAGACATCACTGCCTTGTTCGTTAAGAGCTTTGATCAGGTCTTCGCTTTGCAAAGTGCGCTGTAAAGTGTCGCGCAAAAGTTCAACCACCTCATCGGGTGTATTTTTAGGGGCGTATATTGCATTCCACGAGCTAATACTAAGATCTTCGTACCCATGCTCAGCAGTTGTGTGCAAATCGGGCGCCGCATTAGAGCGTTTTTCTGAAGCTAAACCCAGAGCAACCAAGTTGCCTGATTCTACCTGTGGCATTACTACAGGAATAGCATCCATTACCATGTCAACCTGGCCACTAGCTGCAGCAGTGACAGCCTCTCCTCCACTCTTAAAGGGCACGTGCAAGATTTCCAAGCCTTCATTAAACTTTAATAGTTCAATGCCTAGCTGTGGCGATGAGCCAATACCAGCTGAGCCGAATGCTAGGGCATCGGGCTCCTTTTTTGCTAACGCAATCAGATCGTCGATATTATCAATGTTTAACTCCTTGCTTACAGCAAGCACATAGGGTGAGCCTGATACCAAACCAATGGGGATAAAGTCGTCGGGTGCGTAGTGTAGCTTTTCCATAATTAAATCGTTAACGATTTGAGTTCCAACAGTGCCCATAAACAGGGTGTAACCATCAGGTTTTGCAGAAGCAGCCACTTGAGCACCTACAGCTCCGCCAGCCCCAGGTTTGTTATCAATAATGACAGTTTGATCAATTTGCTTTGAAAATTCTTCTACTAAATGGCGAGCGACTAGATCTGTTATCCCCCCAGCCCCAAAGGGCACCACTAGTTTTATAGTGTTATTTGGGTATTGTGCCATCGCAATCGATGAGGCGGTCAGAGTAATTGCCAAGCTAAAAAACAGTTTCTTAATTAAAGATTTCATGGACTCCTCCAATTTTATTTATATATTCCTGCAAGGATAAGTATTCCCATAGGAATATTAGTACTTTAAGCTTAAAAGGTTCATAAGTAAACCTTTTGTGCTTTAAGTGATTGGTTGGAGTTGAGAAATTGAGCAGTAATATTTACTCAGAAGTTCTTTTAAAAAACTCTCGCCCAAAGATCCACGCCGCCACAAAACCAATGCTGCCGATAAAGAAAATCCCCATGCTCAGACTCAGGGCGGCCGTGATCAGGGACATCAATAAAGGGCCAATGCTTTGGCCCGAGTCGGCAAACACTCGCCATAGACCCAGAAACTCTAGTTGCTGATTATCGGGGGCGGCATCCGCACCCAGCGTCATCACAATGCCTGCACCAATGCCGTTGCCCAGACCCAGCAGCAGGGTGACTAAAACAAAGGGCAGGGTGTGGTGCATCAACGGCATCAGTAAAAAGGCCAATCCCATCAGCAAGACGCTAGGCACAGCAATCCAGCCGCGGCCAAACTTATCCATAATCACCCCGGCAGGATA
>Ga0079225_10002143_pt1 | contig 11272 bp, 5 predicted proteins | sample Poulit2012_FD_76344 | JGI IMG/M metagenome (GOLD analysis project Ga0079225, IMG submission 76344) | Agricultural soil microbial communities from Georgia to study Nitrogen management - Poultry litter 2012 | ecosystem: Environmental > Terrestrial > Soil > Agricultural land | place: USA: Georgia...
CCACCAAACCAGCCCCCACGCCGCCCGCCTCTTCGACCGCGCCAGCCACTACCCCGTCGCCATGCTGGGCATTATTACCGTGTTTGTATTAATCGAGATGGTCTTGAATTAAGGCCAAACCCCTGGAATCAAAAAATCAGCAGATTTGCAAACAGCACTATGCCATGTGTTTCAGGTGCAGCACTTCATCATCAAGGCTATATCTCACGGCTTCTATACGGGTATTGAGTTCCGACACCTTGATACCGCTCATTGCGGGAATACTGAATGGGAAACAGGCCGGATTGTTGAAAAATGATGCCAGCAGCCCCTTGGCACTGGGGGTGGCCAGCAACATGGATTCAAGCAACAGAACAGCCACGTCCGCTCTCTGAATGGCGACCGGCTTTGCTTTCAAATAGCAGCCCTTTCTGTCGCTGTCGCGCAAAACGCCCCAGGCAACAAAAGATCTGACGGTATAGCGCGCGTTTCTGGCGACAACCTCGCGATCGCCGTATTGCTCCTTCAACCGGCTAAAGATTTGTCTCTGCATAACCTGCTCCTGCAGGCTAAAGAGGCGACCGGTCTGCAAGGCAACGTTGTACCAAAATGGGTACGATGCCGAAACAACCGCCCAGTGAAGCGGCATCCATTCATCCGGAGAAACTATTTCAGCAAGCTGTAGTGCATCGTCACGAAACGAAACAAGCTCTTTGTCCGGGCTAAACCACGAAGCCAACAGAGATATGGCCATGCCATACGTTCTTTTGCCGCGTTCGCCAACACCGCCACTTTGCCTTTGAGTGGCCAAATATTCATCGAGCTCTGTACGGATCTGCTTTTCCGAAAGCCCGGCAAGCATCATCCGCACCGTCTTGTCCATCCACGTTCTCTGGATTGTTTGTTTGACGCCCAGCTTATCGTGTCGCCTGCTCATGGCATTCATTTCCTTTCAAGCTTGACGAAAGGCACAATAACCTCTTCGATTGACAGACCACCATGTCCAACAATCTTCTCGCCTGGCCGCACAAACGCATCCCGACGGGCAGCCGTCAAGGGGAAGTACTTGTCAGGCAGCCCGACCGGCTCCCATTGACGTGCAAACGGACACGACTTTGCGAACCGCTCCCGAAGCTCCGGAGTTGGGTATACGCGCACACGCTCACCCCGCGCTTCTGCAATTGCGCCTTCTGATGGACGCCCTCTGCCTTCACATTCAATGTTCCCATGGTCAGCCGTCAGCCATACACAAAAGCCCATATCCAGCAGATAGCCAACCAGGTCGACTAAAAACCGCTCTTGGCACCATTGCCTTATCTGGTTATGCATACCAGCAGCACCCAGCTGCATTCCGTGCATTATCTTGTCGACCATGTCGACAACCAAACCCGCCACACGCGTGCCTGAAGGATGAATCAGGGCATCAAGCGCCTCTGATGGATTACCTTCACCAAGGCTGCGCTCGTATGCCACGCTTGTGCGAGAAAGACCACAGCCTTCCCAAAACTGTCTCCAAAGCCTGGCCTCGTTGTTGGTTGTATGAATTGATGTCGGGAAATAAAGCGGCGGCTTGCCCGCAAATATGGCCTGCCTTGATACCGAAGTGACCGTAGGCACCCACGCAAAGGCTGCTGATTCACGCATGGACAGGCTCGCATCCTGTTCCTTCAGAACTTCCCGCACGGTCACCCATTGATCCAGCGCAAGGCCATCCATAACCACAAGCGCCACCTTGCTGTCTTCGGCGCTCTCCATGGCACGCTCAAGATGCCGCGACACGTGGTGCAACATAACCGGCTGCGTAGGCGGCAGATTCATCAAGCCGGCGTAGTGTGCTTCCATCCAATCCGCAAATAATGCATTCAGAGAGTCACCAGCTTTTTGAAGCTGCCGTTTCTTGTCCTGAACATTGCTGGTGTGTACCAAAGCCGAGAGCTCGGCCCATTTGGGCGCGAAATTAATCCACTCAGAATGATTTGAATCTAGTGTTGGCCGCTCTTTTTCAATCAGGTCAAACAAACCGGAAATACGTGCCAAATTATCATCGGCTTCAGACTGAACGATGCCACAGCTCATCCAGGATTCAGGATTGATATTCAAGCCCTTGGCGGAAACAGGCGACAGCCTGCGCTCAAGAAAGAGATTGTCGATATAAACTTTTATATCATCATGATCAAACGGTAAATTGACTGGCCCGGTAAATTTAAAGGCCTGGGCAGTCGCCAAATCATGCACTTTAAAAGGGCCTTCTTTGCGGGCTGCCAAAAATTGCGGCCAGCGCTCCTGCAAAAAACCAAAAAACTCGTCGTCATTCGGAATGATGCGTGCCAGTGGCCACTCTGAAAACTTCGGCTGTTGTCCAAGTGTTTGCACCACCCTTTCGGACAGCAAATTCGGAATCCGCACGCCCTTGTAGTGAATGCGTAGCAGTGTGCGCAGCAGATCAACTTCAGTGCGAATCAACTCAACTGCAATAACGAACACATGACGCAGTACGAAATCCTTGGTGGCGTTGTCGCCCATTCGTTCCGGGAGAAAGCGGGCTTGCGCATCGAAAAGCAAATCGAGATGCTCGCCGTCCAGCCCTTCAAGCACTGAATAACTCATGCTGGGAAACAGCTCGCCCAGGTTGAATCCCAGCTTTCGCCCTGCCTGCAACAAATCATGGGGCAAGGCATCAAGCGTTGTGTCCCTGATTCGCAAAATAGCCATCAAATCAGTCCGCTCGCCCTTATCCCAAATTGCCCGGTACTTCGACTCATAGGCGTACCTGAACGCGACAGGGTCATCAAACTCAATCAAATCGAAACCACGCTTGCGCAACGCCAGCGTCAGCCTTTCCTCAGTCAGCAAATTGTCAGGATCAGCCACCAGGGTCAGCCTGCTTACCCCAGGAACAAACTCCCTAAGTACAACGTCACGCCAGCTGCTCATTGGTCTGCCCGTCTGCAAACATGCAGCATCAAAAGCGGCCGCAGCTGCGGCACAGTTTGCCGGGCCATCTTCAGCTGTGCCCGCCACCTGGCTTCTTCAGCATCACATCGAGACAGCCGGTACTGCCTCACCTCAGACAACCCAACCCGCGCAATGGCCCGCCGGCGTCCTGCAAAGGCAGCCTGCCCTCGCTCTTCCTCGCGCTTTATGGAATCAATATGCGCATGATGCAAACTCCAAAACACATCTTCACCAGCCTGCTCGGCAGCCAGCTGCAGTTGCTTGAACGTTTCCTGCACGTCCGTCACAGTCTCGCTTCCCTTCATGATTGGATCTGTTGTTAACAGCAGATCCCAAATACGCCGAGCGGTGGGCAACAGCAAATCTCCCTGCGCATTTACAAAAACACAGACGTAGCCCCGTCTCACACGCGGCAGCCGCAACTCCGAAGCGGCTTCGTGCAGCCCTGGCTGCAAGCATATTTCAAACAATCCCCAGTGGCCCGAAATCTCCGGCGGCAATCCATCGATCCAAACCCGTGGAATGGCCTGCCCGGGTACAGTGCAGGGCAGGCAGTTCACCAATTGACGAATGCGTTCATCCTCCAGGCCCAGCAAGTTTGCGCCCGTCAGACGGATGGCATCCTGTGCCCTGAAAACACACTTCTGCTGTGCTTCACCATCCGGCCAGACCACATCCCACCAGGATCGTCTGGCGTCAGCCCTGCCGCCGCTGAAACGCAAGTAATTTACGGTCATGCGCTCAACCCAATGCGGAAGCGGGTGGGTGCGCAACCGCTCTGCTGCTTTCACGTCCGGCTCAGCTGATGCCCCAAACAGCGTGGAGGTCGCACGCGCCTGCTGTATTTCATCCCTGATTTGGGAAACGGTTTCATTTACCGACTTTTCAGCCGCGCCCGGGTCCAGCAAAGCCGAGGTGAACATTTCCTCAAAGATTTCTCCGGCATGGGCTGAATCCAGCACATCACCGGTCTTGTCGACACCAAACTCATCAAATATGACGGCCAGCTTTTCCTCCAAAACTTCGCGCACTCTAAACTCAACCGAGTTTTTAAATACAAAATTGATAGCACGAACCGGCTTTGACTGGCCAATCCGGTCCACACGCCCAATGCGCTGTTCCAGCCGCATCGGGTTCCATGGCATATCGTAGTTGACGACAACATGGGCAAACTGCAGGTTCAGTCCTTCGCCGCCCGCGTCTGTGGAAATCAAAATACGGTGCGTATCGCGAAAGGCATTTTGAGCCTGTTTACGGGCCGCCATGTCCATGGACCCATTGAGCACAACCACCGCAATGCCCCGGGCTTCAAGGAAATCCCGCAGCATCTGCTGCGTTGGCACAAACTCGGTAAAGATCAAAAGCTTCAAGTCAGCATCATTCTCTTCAGACTGAAGCTTGTAAATCCATTCAATAAGCGCTTCGGCCTTGGCGTCCGGGCCGGCCTGCTCGCAGCGAATTGCCGCTGCCAACAATGCTTGAACTTCTGCTATCTCGGTGGCGTAGCCTGCGTGCAGGGCTTGCAAAGCCTCCAATTGTTCCTGGCCATCCATATCCTCCCACTCGTCTGCCGAACGACCCCGGAACTCTGCACCAATCACGCGCACCAATTCTTCCAGATCACTCTCGCCTTCCAGCATCGCCAGACGCTTTTCAAGCGTGGTGCGAATTGCCCGGGTGCTGGATGTTACCAGTCGCTGCATCAACACCATCAAGAAGCCAATATGCCGCTTCTTTTCGCGCAGTGCCCGGTTGTAGCCCTCACGCACATATTCGGTTACGGTCTCATACAGGGCTTCCTGGTAGCGATGACGGCTCTGCCATTCAACCGCCACCATCTGAGTTCGCCGTGGCTTAAAAAGCGGGTTGCCATCCGCATCAATCGCCTTGCGCTTTTCCGTACGTAACACATAGGGCGCCACGCGCTCGCGGGAAACACTGAATTCATCTGGGAATGCCGTTTCATCCAGCAAGCTTAGCAGGCGACGGAAAGCATCCGACTTGCCCTGGTGCGGCGTAGCCGACAGCAACAGCACGCAGGGCGCAGCATCAGCGAGCCCTTTGCCAAGCCGGTGGCGCGCCACCTGGTCGGTACTGCCCCCCAGGCGGTGCGCTTCATCAACAATAATCAAATCCCAACCAGCAGTAATCAGTCCCTCAAAGCGGTCACGGTTGTACGCTGCAATTTGTCCACTCGACCAGCCGCGACGCCTGTCCACCGGCTTGACTGAATCCTGAGAAACCACAACCTGATCGAACAAGGCCCAGCCCGAATCCGCCTCCCGCGAGGCAACCGCCATGCGGTGCAAGGTATCAATGTCCTTGCCGGAAACAAGTTGAAATGGCTCATTGAAGTGGGTTTCCATCTCGGCCACCCACTGAGTTGCCAGGCCTTTTGGCACAACCACCAGCGTGCGGCGAACCAAGCCGCGGAGCTTCAGCTCGCGCATAATCAGCCCGGCCTCAACGGTCTTGCCAAGGCCTACCTCATCCGCCAGCAAATAGCGCACCCGGTCGCCAGACATGGCCCGGGATAATATATGGAGCTGATGCGGCAATGGAATAACGTTGGACTCCATCGGAGCGAGCAGCACCCTTTCGCCGGTGTCCGGAGACGAACATTCAAGTGTCTCGGCTATCTTGGCGGCAGTTGCCAGATAGCTAACCCGTGCAGCCTCAACACTGGATGATTGCACTCTATCACCCAGCGGACGCAGACTGGACTGCGGTACCTGCATGATCGTATTCCGATTCGGTAGCCATACTTGGCAGACTGGCTGCCCCCAGAGAACCTGTTCAGCTATGACCTTGCAGATGCCGTTATAAGCGGTACTATATTGCCAGTCACTTGGCATCAACATCACTCGGGGATTGAAAAATCGTTGTGGTAAACCACTGATGCTAATTCTATTGTTCCATCGGAACATTCCCAATAATGAAGATGGAATTCTCTATCTATGTCGCGCCGCTGCGCCTTATCAGCCCCTCGATATCGCTGAGAATTGTTGCCTCCGGGGCCTATTCTTAATGCGTGAACAGCCGGCATATTCTCTGCTTTGACTGTCTCTATGACCGCCCGGAGTATTTTTGGCCGTAGAGAGTCCTCATTATCGGCGCACACCTGTTGGCAACACTGCCGGAATTCGGATCCAATCGCCGGCGGAATCACATCATCCCATTCTACGGCCTCATTCTGTTCACAAGCATGTTTAAACAGGGCAATTCGGAAGGCGAGTTCAATCCCAGTGTTATCAGTTGCGCCGACCAAAATAGTAGCTTCATCCAGACATTCGATTAACCCCCGAAAGTCGTCGCAGATCAGCACGTCACCTTCAAAGATTTCTGGTGGATGATGGATAGCTGGAATATCGTTTCTATCGTGCTCAATTTCATGAATCTGAGCACGTACCTGGAGCTTCTTTTGAGGGGCATCTCTAAGAATGAGCAAATGGCCACCAAGAGGTTGAGCACAATGTTTTCGCAGGACAGCAATTAACGTGACGCATCTGGCAAGGTCAGATTGAAGACCATCATGCGTTGTTAAACGAATGACATCCGGCTCTATTTCCAGATAATCTGACAAAAAATCGTTGATTTTATAGTACGTCTCGAAAGTAGGAGTAATTTTCAGAAGATGATCAGCAATTCGTGCAACCGTATTAACGTCGTACTCAACGATGCCATGCGCATGAAAAAGCTCCCTGAGCTGGTCTCTCAGTGGATACAATTCATCAGCGAATAAAGTCTCAGACGCCCACCCACTCATATAAATGGCGACCCAAGGCTCGTCAAGCAACTTCTTCCAGTCCAAAAGAGTCTCTATATACTGGAAGGATTCCTCCTCACCACGGTCTACGCTGGGGACTGCTAAAACGCCAGCATCAACTGTCACGCTGAGTAGGCTTGTCACTCTTGTTCCTCTGATTAGTTTTCCGTTTTTTTACAGCAGCCCTAAGTATTTCTTCGGCCTGTTGCTGCGACTGATCAAAAAAGCCTTCAGGCCAATCAGGTATGGCCCCATACTCATTAACAATAACTTCTTGAAACAACGAGCCATCAGGCGACTGCTCTACAAAATATATTTTTGTAAGATCATTCAATTCTTTAACAGGCGGAGCTGCTGCGATTCTAAAACGAAGTCGGTCGATCATATATTCACTATGAGTTTCAATAATGCACTGTTTATCACTTAAGGCCATTGAAAGAAAAAAATCACCGAGCAATGTCTGCACTTTCGGATGAAGGTGCAGCTCCGGCTGCTCAAAGATAAGCGTGGAGTCAGTATCAGCAATAAGACACGTAACAAGAATCGGCAAAACCTGACTGACACCTACTCCAACATGAGTGAGATCCCGCGCATCATTCGAATCAGACAACATCACCTTCAATTCATGTCCTAGCTTTCCACGGTCACGACTTTGCACTGAACTGGCAACGCCCAGATATTCTAGCCAGTCAACAACTGCGGCCTCTAAGGTTCGGGTAACCATGCCTTCACTGATTTTTGAAGACTTAAAGCTCTCCGATGGTATATAACGAACCGTCCTTCCTTTATAAGAATCAAGTATAAAAGCTGTATGCTCTCCTCGCAGGCCAACGTCATAGGGGTCAACTGCCGCTTTAAGTGGATACAAAGGCTTAGGATCGTCTCTTAAAGGACCAAGATATTTTAATGACGTTTTGAAAAAGCTCTCCAGATAAGTGCTCGAATTCATTACTAAGCGAGGAGGCTCGCTTTCAACAAAATCTTTTGTCTTTGAGCCATCCTCTACAGACCCCCTAACAGCTGCAAGAATTTTGTCATATAGATCATCGCTCTCTCGCAAAGCTGCTTGAACCTTCAAACGATCAATGCGTGGAAGAGCAATCAGCCGCTTATACCATTCTGTAAATGTAAGTACATCAGACGTACCATCGGTAAGTGATTCCACTGCGCCTTTGGGATTAAAAAGCTGGTCACAATCTACAACTGCCTCAAGTAGCCCCCGTAAAACGGAGACACATTCTCGAGTTAGAGAAACTTCTCGCCCAAGCCTTCGCTGGAACAGGAATGCATGACGGCCGCCTTCCTGAAGGGCCAGTGTAATAGCAGTAGCATCTTCAACAACCGAATCGATGAGATATATAACTCCATCAGGAAGAAAGTATCTCAACATACAGCCGATTGGCTTTGCTGTCTTAAGCTCATCCTTCACTTCAGCTAGAGAACCATCATCTAATACAACGTCGTAAGCCAGATATGCTCGTAACTTATCGCTGATATGACGCCCACTATCTATCCCCTCAATCTCAAACACAGGCTGAGTTGATTTCCTAATCAATACATTTGCATTCACATCCACATTGTCCACATCCCTATACACACTAGAAATATGACTAGAGAAAAGCCGTGGTTGAATTTGCAATAAATCACGATTTGGGCTCGAAGTGTCTGCATCGAAAACAAGCTCTACTGCCACCTCTCTAAGATTATCCAAACCAAATCGATAGTGCCGAGGAGAAATATACCCGCTTCTTGTTTGCAAATCACTTTGACTTACGATCGGCTTGCAGGTCAACTTTATAACAATGCTGTCTGAGTCCGTACCATTTGTTTTCAAGTCATCAAACTGCCCTAAACTTGTAAGCGCACCGTTAAGCACGACCGGTCGAGATCCAACTTTATGGGACAATGTTTGCGCAATGAGAAGAATGGATTGAATAAGTGTGCTCTTGCCACTGCTATTTGCTCCAGCAAAAATCGTGAGAGGCTTAAAGTCCAGCACTGTTTCATTTTTAATTGACTTAAAGTTTCTGACTTTCCATCTTGTAATCATGAACTAATTAACTCCCATTCGTGTTACAGCCTGGTCATACCACATCAGCAATTTGGGATCTTCTTCCAGGACTTTTGGGGGTATTTTTTCGGCGACCTCGATTATTGTTTCGTACTCGCGGTCTTGCCAGGCTTTTTTGAAGCCGGCGCGGACGGCTTCCAGCCGGAAGACTCTGAGTCTTTTGGCTGCAGTCTTGTATTGTTCAAACTCCCTAAGCAAGGCTCGTTCGCGCAGCATTTCCAAATCGCCGGCCTTGTTTGGATCGGGTACGTACCAGCGGTCTTTGGCTTTCTCCCTTAGCTCGGGGTCGTCCTTGGGCCGGTTACGCAAATTTTTCCAGTTGGAAGAGAGGTAGGCATGGATCTGCCCCGGCACCGGGCCTTTGCCGTTGTAGAGCAAGAAATTTTGCTCCAGCAGCTCGCGCAGGTCCAGCTGTTGTTCATTTCTGCTCCAGCCGCTCAGCTGCTGCATGAATTGTCGATTGAGCTCGGCAAATGTTTGCGGTTTTTGGTGCAGTAACTGCCGCAGCCACTGAATGGCCGATGCCTCGTCGGAAACGAACAGGGCGGTTTGCCCCAGTTCGCCAGAAATCATTTTGTTGCGGTCGTATTCGGCAATCTGCTCAGGCAGAAAATACATGCCGTTGCGCTCAACAAAGCGCTGCGGGAGCCCGGCCTGAAACTCCTGGCTTGAAAGCGGCACCGCGTAACCCTTGCGAACGTAGTACGCAACAACCTGGTCGAACAGAATTCGCGGATCGCGTTCGGGTATATGCTGCATCTTTCCCTCCTGCAGCTTGGTTACCGGCAGATAACTCAAATGTGTTCTAACGAAACCCCAAACACCTTCTTCGGTTTTTGCTTCTTTGAGAAAACGCTCCTCAAATCCCCCGTTTGGTTTATATGCAGAAATGACCAGGTCCTGCCTGACGGCTGTCGGTGTGGTAACTGCCTTGAAGCTGCCTTGCTGCTTATCAAGTGCAGAAACATTGGCCACTATAAATCCGGCATCGGTCAGCGCAGTTTGTATTGCATTCCATACAGAGGCTTTTGTATTGGAAAACTCCACTGTCATCCAGCGGCCAGGCTTAAGTACCCTGTAGGCCTCTGAAAAGCAGATCTCCATCAGCTTCCGGTACTCACTCAAATCTTTATCTTGCTTCCTATTCTCAATTGCTTCATGTTCATTATTTGTTAATACCTTCAGCCATGACTCCCACAAAAAGTTCAACTCTGAATAACTTAGGTTTGCACCAAAGGGAGGGTCAAAAAACAGATAATCGAACATTTCGTCATCAATTGACAACTGTGTAGTTGAAAATGTGCCCGTTGTTACATATGCCCCGCGACCTTCACTCTGATATCTTGAAATCTTTCGACGGAGAAATTCAATGATATTGATTTCTCTTATCATTGAACTTATATAAAGCGTTCCAGATAACTTGCTTGGTAATCCAAAAGGTCTCTCTCGATTAAGTTTTGATGATCCTTCTGTTACAGAAGTCGCGACCCAAAGGGCTCTTGTTATATTTTCTAAATGACACTTTTCTACAAATATCGATAGCGTAAGTAACACGCGCTTATAGAAAAAATGATGCGCATGAGTAATTCCCAATGGGTCATTACGCCGACTTTCTCCACCATCCATCATTCTCTCTGTGGGCAGCCAATAGGGAATATCACTACTTTCAATTCTCTCAATTAATTCTAAATCCTCTTTATCTGGCCTTTTTTCATACTTTGGTGGTCGTTTTTTATTGGAATTGATCAGCGAGTAATTAATTAGCACCGGCACTTGTTTGGCTTGTCGGATTGTTTCGTTAATCGCTGAGTCAAATTTGGTCGTCCAGGCGCGATCCAACTGTCTTTTAGTCAGGCCGGTTCCACACTGTGGACAGGGAAACTCCTTACGCACCTTGCCGGCCTCCTTGTCTACCGCTTCTTTCCAGAACACCAGTTCATGCGTGCATTCCGGGCAAACAAACACGTCCGACCAGACGGTGTAGTTGATTTTGCCCCTGGTTTTGCCATCCGTATGCAGGGTCTCGTACATCCAGCCGCATTCTTCTTCCACTTCCTTTAGAATACGCTTGGCCTCATGCTCAAACTCCTCAATATCTACCGGCGTGTTGTAGTTGTAGGCAATAAAAGTGGCGGCCGGCGACAAATCGTTTAACACGGCCCTGCGAGCGCCCAGCCGGGAAAACGGCTGCCAGGTCTTGTTGCCTTTTTCGTCAAATGCTTCCTGAAGGATGGTGCCATCAGGCTTGACCTGATAACCCAGCGCCATGACTTCATTCTTGTCCCCACACATTTGCGCGGCCACGCCAGTCATGCCCGTACCAGCAAAGCCGTCAAAAACAATATCACCCGGCTCGGTGTAATGGAGGATATAGCGCATAATGGCGCGGTGCGGCACCTTTGTATGATATGAATGAGCTCTGTAAATTGGGTGATATTTGCCTTCGCTGACATCTGCTGCAAAAGGCTCCCGGTGATAGTGATTGCCATCAGAACTGACCG
>Ga0079225_10002144_pt1 | contig 11272 bp, 17 predicted proteins | sample Poulit2012_FD_76344 | JGI IMG/M metagenome (GOLD analysis project Ga0079225, IMG submission 76344) | Agricultural soil microbial communities from Georgia to study Nitrogen management - Poultry litter 2012 | ecosystem: Environmental > Terrestrial > Soil > Agricultural land | place: USA: Georgia...
GGATTTTCCAACAGATGTGTTGGATGTTGTGGTTATGGGAAGATATGCGCATCTAGGTTGGTTGAAACGCCCGCGAAAAAAAGACTATGAAATCGCTGAAGAAAAACTGGACCTTGTAGGGATGTTGCCCTTTAAAGATCGACAAATCAGTCAACTTTCTGGCGGACAACGCCAAAGAGTCTTTTTAGCAAGAGCATTAGCACAAGAAGCGGATGTTTATTTATTAGATGAACCTTTAGCAGGTGTAGATATTAAAACCGAAAAGGTCATTATGTCTTTATTAAAAGAATTGATTGCTGAGAACAAGACGGTTGTTGTCGTTCATCATGACTTACAAACGGTTGAAGAATATTTTGATGAAATTGTCTTTTTAAATCATGAAATTATTGCTTATGGGCCTGTATCCACTGTATTTACCGAAGAAAATATTGAAGAAACTTATCGTCGAGATCGAAATGCTGAAAGGGTGCAGAAGCTATGATTGAAACGATATCTGCTATCTTTCAAGACTATACCTTTCAAATCGTAGCATTGGGTACTGGTATTTTAGGACTGATGAGTGGAGTTATCGGATCATTTGCGACTCTACAAAAAGAAAGTCTTTTGGGGGATGCTTTAAGTCATGCCGCATTGCCTGGAGTGATTATTGGATTTATGATTATCGGTCGAAAAGAATGGTTATTTTTATTAGGTGGAGCTGCGATAAGTGGGTTAATAGCCACTGCTCTTATTCAATGGATGAGTAAAAGTGGTATTGTAAAATTCGACAGTGCATTGTCGTTAATTCTTTCAAGCTTCTTTGGATTTGGTTTAGTCTTAATGACTTATGTTCAGAAACAACCGAATGCAGATCAAGCAGGAATCGAAAATTTTATTTATGGACAAGCGTCCTCCATGCTTTTGCGTGATGTTCAATTGTTAGCAACCGCTTCGGGAATTGGATTATTTTTGGTGATCGTTTTTTGGAAAGAATTCAAACTTTATACATTTAATAGGCAATATGCTCAGACACTTGGATTAAACACACAGTTTATTCAGTTTTTAATCTCAACCATTATGATTATTACCATTATTTTAGGCTTAGAAGCAGTGGGTGTAATTTTAATGAGTGCACTATTGGTTGGGCCAGCAGTAGGGGCTAGACAATGGACAAATCGTTTAAGTGTGATGGTAACTTTAGCTGGTGCATTCGGTTTAATATCTGGAGTCATCGGCACGTTAATTAGTTCAATGTATGTTCAAATCCCAACCGGACCATCTATTGTCGTTGTCTTGAGCATTATCGTCTTTTTTAGTTTGTTCTTTGCACCAAAAAGAGGCATTCTCGCGACAAGAAGAGAGTATCGTTTGAAAAAGAAAAGATATTCAAGATCACTGGACGACAATATTACACAGTAATAAGGTTTTATTGACTTGACTTGTAGAGAAAGGAAGTAGTTTTCATGTGGTTTGATATTTATTTAGTAGCCATTGTCGTAGCCATTGCCTGCGCACTCCCTGGAGTGTTTTTGGTGATTCGCGGTACGACGATGTTATCCGATGCAATTACACATTCTGTTCTATTAGGAATCGTTTTAGCTTTCTTTGTCACAAATGATTTAAACTCGCCTTTACTTCTGATTGGAGCAACTTTGATTGGTTTAGTTGTCGTTTGGTTAATTGAAGCTTTACAGAGAACAAAATTAATGAGTAGTGATGCTGCAATCGGAATCGTGTTCCCGCTTTTTTTTAGTTTAGGAATTATTTTGATTACTCGTTATGCCGGAGATGTTCATTTGGATACAGATTCCGTTTTAATGGGAGAACTGGCATTTGTTCCTTTCCGAAGAGCAACTTTATTTGGCGTTGATTTAGGACCTGCATCCTTTGTTTCAATGAGCATCATTTTATTGTTAAATTTATCCTTTATTTTCTTTTTCTTCAAAGAGTTAAAAGTGACTACGTTTGATCCTGTATTTTCTACCGTCATTGGGATTTCTCCAGCAATCATCCATTATGCTTTAATGGGACTGGTCTCATTAACGGCAGTGGGTGCATATGACGCAGTAGGTTCGATTTTAGTGGTTGGTTTTATGATAGGCCCCGCTTTAAGTGCTTATTTACTGACCAATGATTTAAAGAAGATGATTGGCTTGTCTGTTGTTTTTGCGATATTTAACAGCTTTACTGGATTGACGATTGCACGATATTTAGATGTATCACTCGCTGGGATGATAGCAACAGTTACAGGAGTTACAACCTTTTTAGTCTTTTTGTTTTCACCGCTCAAGGGTTGGATTAAAAAACGAATGGATTATAATCAACAAAAAGAAGCCTTTAAACGTTGGCTCTCATCTCAATCAAAAAATGGATAATATAAAAAGTCACCCTTACAATCATTCGGAGGGTGATTTTTTGATGCCTATTTTTGAAAAAATCTTAGAAGCATGAATAATGATTAAATAATCCTTAGTTTAATGACAGTTCGATTTCTAATTAAACGCTATTTTTGGTAAAATATAGTTGCATATCAGGAATGAAAGAATATGAAAGTTTAAATCTGTGAGGTGCAACATGAAAAACCAACCAATTGGATTTATAGATTCTGGTGTTGGGGGACTGAGCGTCGTAAAAGAAGTTTTTAAGCAATTGCCGAATGAAACGGTATATTTCATTGGTGATTCTGCAAGAAATCCTTACGGTTCACGTACGATGGCAGAAGTATTAGAATTCAGTAGAGAATTGGCTCATTTTTTGGTCAATAAAGGAATAAAAATGTTAGTGATTGCTTGTAATACAGCTACTGTTGCTTCGTTGGACGTTTTAAAAGAAGAGTTAGATATCCCTGTAATCGGCGTAATAGAGCCTGGTAGTAAGGGCGCAATCCATACAACAAAAAATCAGAAGATAGGTGTCATAGCTACAACAGGAACCATTCAATCAAAAGAATACAATAAAAAAATTGAAGCATTAAATTCTGCTGTAGAGGTCCAAGGACTTGCATGTCAGTCCTTTGTGACGATAGTAGAAGAGAATCGCTTAACGGATGAAGAAATTAAAGAAGAAGTTGCTGAAAACTTGAGTGCTTTTCAGAGGTTTGAAATGGACACTTTAGTTTTAGGTTGTACCCATTTCCCTTTGTTAGCTTCTTATATTCAAGAGTATGTTGGAGAGAATGTCCAGTTAGTGGACCCTGGCTATGAAACGACAAAGCGAATAAAGAACTTTTTAATGGAAAATGATTTAGCAAATCCTGGCATCACTCAATCAAAAAAACATATCTTTTATACCACAGGATCAGTAGATAAATTCAAAGAGATAGCCAATAGTTGGATTGAAGATGAATTATTTGAAGTTAAATCTGTATCGTTAGAGGAGCTCGAAAAATAAATGGAAAAGACAATTATTATTGCAACGAACAACGAAGGTAAAGCAAAAGAGTTTGAAGCGTTATTTAATGCCTATGATTATTCTATTAAAACTTTGAGAGACTTTCCAGATATCGAAGATGTTCCAGAAACTGGAGAGACATTTGCTGAGAATGCTTTACAAAAAGCGACAGCTATTTCAAAAATGTTGGATGCCATTGTCTTGGCGGATGACTCAGGTTTAGAAGTCGATGCATTAGACGGAAAACCGGGTATTTATTCTGCGCGCTTTGCTGGAGAACATGGGAATGATAAAAAAAATAACGAAAAACTTTTAAAAGAGCTGGAGAATGTACCTAAGGAAAAACGTACGGCCAATTTCCATTGTACCTTAGCATTGGTGGGCCCTGGAAAAGAACCGTTATTTGTTGAAGGAAATGTTGATGGATATATTTTATTCGAACCTCGTGGAAAATACGGTTTTGGTTATGATCCACTGTTTTATCTACCGAAGTTTGATAAAACGATGGCAGAATTGCCGCAGGAAGAAAAAAACCGAATCAGTCACCGAGCAAAAGCGATAGAAAAATTAAAAAGCCATTTAAATGAGTGGTTGTAAATAGAAACTATATCATGTTAAAGGGGATTTTGTCTTGAAACTATTAGTTGTTAGTGACAACCATGGAGATGAAAGTAGTTTAGAAGAATTAATTTATCTATATGAAGATGAAATTGATTTATGGCTCCATTGTGGTGATTCAGAGTTTAGCAATACGCACAATATATGGGAAACTTATAAAACAGTGAATGGGAATATGGACCGTAGAAATGAATTTCCGGAGCATTTAGTTGAATCAATGAATGATGAAACGTTCATTGTTGTGCATGGACACAAACATCGAGTGAAGTTTTCTTTTGAACCAATGGCTGAATTGGCGAAAGAGAATAATGCAAAAATTGTATTCTATGGCCATACGCATATTCCGAAGGTTGATAAAGAAGCTGGGATCTACTTTATCAATCCAGGAAGTATTAGAAAACCTCGTGGACCAATAAATGTGGGCTCATATGCAATTTACGAAAAGACAGAGAATTGTGAATACATCTCATTTTATGACTGGAACCATAATAAAATTGAAGATCTGTCCCAATCATTAAATATTTAATTGGGAGATCTTGAGAGGAAGTGTTGAAATGATTAGTAAACGTATGGAAAAAATGTTAGTAGAAGATATCGATACATTAGTCAAGCCAGCGAATGAAGTGGCAGTCGTTGGAGCGAATAATACATTAGATCATGCTTTATTATTAATGACCAAAAATAAATACTCAGTTGTTCCTGTTATAGATGAAAAGTCAAGAATTAAAGGGCTTATCTCTATGCCGATTATTATTGAAGAGATTATAGATATCGAAGATGTTCATTTCAATAAGTTAGGCGATATCCGAGTAGAAGAAATTATGAACACGGATTTCCCGGTAGTCGGGATGGATTTTGAATTAGAAGATGTTCTTAGGATGTTGGTACATACAGCATTTATTTCAGTCATAGATGAAGAAGGTGTATTGCTTGGAATTATCACTCGTCAAGAAATACTCACCGGTACGAATCGGATCGTTCACAATTTTGAAAATCAATATGATGTGCGAGACCGCGAAGCGGAGCATGTATAAAACAAACCAGTCACTGATTTTTTAAAAAGATCAGTGACTGGTTTTCTTTTTATAGAATTTCAATGTCTCCATACGGTAATTCAATGCCTGCTTCAGTAAGTGCCCGCACGTACAATTCATAAAACTTATTTTGAACACCATATTGAGAACCGGCTTTTGTATACATGACTACACGCATAGTTAGTTGGTTTTTATCATTTGAAACAAAAGAAATATCCGATGGGGGAACAGTGATTTCAGAGAATTCGGGAACGTGTTCCTCATTCACTTTTTCAACTATTTCGCGAACTTTTTGGATATTTGTGCCTGGAAATAAGCGTACTTCTATCATGGCACGCATATCTACTTTCGAGCGATTACTGATGACCGTGATTTCCCGATTTGGAATAAAATGAATCGTGCCATCGAAATCTTTTATGTTGGTTGTTCTTAAATTAATATTTAAGACGGTCCCCGAAATATCTTCAATACGTACTTCATCCCCAACATCTAACTGGTTCTCCGAGATAATGGTTATACCGTTCACAACGTCTGAAACAAACCCCTGTGCACCTAATGAAACGGCTAAACCGACCACCCCTGCACTGGCGAGTAAAGAACCTACAGGGAAATTTAGAATCTCTAAAATGGTATAGAATAAGAAAAAGTAAAAGACGACATTAAAAATATTTTTGACAACCCAATAGACAGTTTTATATCGATTACTGATTTTTGTGTTTCGCTTAAAGTATCTTTTGAAAAATAAGTTTAGTAACCATTTTCCAATCTTATAAAAAACAAAAAAGAAAATCAGCACAAAACCTATTCGAATCAGTGCTAAAACAATGTCTTGGCTAATTTCTCTCCAATCAAAACTAGCCAGTAGTTCTTCAAAAAAACTGGGATTTTCTATTTCATCCAACCCAATATCTTCAGTAAAATCTTCAGCTAAGTAGAGCATTATATGACCCCTCCATGTAACAGACTCATTGTCTATTTTAGCAGTAATTTCATAAAATTACATCAAAGCGGGTTGATAATGCGTTCTCATAAAAAAACGCATAATCAATGTTGTTAAATTTGCAATACTTTATAGCATAGTGGTATGCTAACTGTAGAAATCAATAAAAAGAGAGAGTGATTAGAATGAACTTAACGGGTGGAGAAATTGCTGGATTAATTGCCGCAATTGCTTTTGCAATTCTTGCTATTTCGTTAGCTATAGTCGTTTTTAGAGCAGGTAGTGTGATTAACGAATTAAACACTACTATTGAAGAAGTGAACAAAACGATTACGGTATTAACTAAGGATACAGATCATCTTTTAGTAGAGGTAGAAGGGTTATTGAACAAATCCAATACAACTCTAAATGATGTGAATGGTAAATTGAGTTTAACAGATCCATTGTTCAAAGCAGTGGGTGATTTAGGTTTATCTGTATCAGAGTTGAATAACGCAACAAAAAATCTAACCACTCAATTAAGCGGAAAAGCCAAGCAAGGTTCGACAATTGGCATATCCCGCAAAATTGGAGAAAGAGTTTCTAAGCTTTAAAAAAATGAACATAGTAAAAGAGGAGAGTGGCCAGTGTGAAGAGAATTAGAGACGAAGGTCGTATGGAAGGGCTGGTTGTTGGTGCACTATTTGGCGCTGCGGTTGCCGCAATTGCTACTTTATTATTTGCACCTAAATCAGGTAAAGAATTACGTAAAGATATCGGCGAAGGAACAAGTAAAACCCTAGAACATGCCGATGAATATTTGGATACTGCTAAGAAAAAAGGATCTAAAATGGTAGAGGACGCTGAGAAATCGGCATCACAATATTTAGATCTAGCGGCTGGAAAATCTGAGGGAGCTCTTTCAAAAGCAAAAGGCTTATTCAACCGTAAAAAGAATGAAGCTGCAGACATGGTAGATGATACTGCAGAGACATTAAAAGATAAATATAATGACAAAGGTGAAAGTTACAACACTTATCAATATAAAAGGTAAGTATAAAATAAACCTTGTATAAAGATCGGAGATAAATAATGTCTCCGGTCTTTTTTTACGTAAATTTATAAGATATAAGAAAGCGGCTTATCTCTGATTCTTTCAAAAAATCGACTGATTTTTTATCAAGTAAACTTTACTTTATGACAAGTTTACTTGACATAAATAAATATATTGGTAAACTATAATTGACAAAGGAGGAGTAATAAGTGCGTAAAGAAGATATTTTAAGAAGAGCACAAGCAGAAAATAAAGATGAAAGAGAAGAACAAGTGTTGATCAAAAGTTTTAAAATAGGTTGGTATGGTATTCTATTTACATTGTTGCTTATTTATAGTTTGCAATTTTATTTTGATCAGCCAAATAGTACAGCATTAAATTTACTTTTGTTGGCTCATCTAACTGCTACCACTTTTTATCAATATAAAAAATTGAATTTAAATAACTATTTAATAGCGACATTTATCCTGTTGGGTGGAATGGTCATGGGCTTTACGGCCTTACTGAGTCAGTATGGGGTTTTAAATTCTATATAATTTTTAACAACTTACAGTTAGGAGAATAAAAGTGGATAATAATAAGAATAATGTACTTAAAAAAGCTCGCAATCAAAACAAGATGAAAGGGAAAGACAGATTGAATTAAACAGTTTTCGTACTGGATGGATTGGCGTATCGTTAGTTATGTTGGTCCTTGTCGGCCTTCGATGGTATTTTGATGAATCAGCTACGGATATTGTGATGATTTTCTTAGCGCAAGCATTTGCTTCCCTGTTTTATCAGTATATAAAATTGAAAGAACGAAAATATTTAATTATCGCTTTAATAGTTTTAGGTGGTATTGCGCTAGGTTTTATCTCAATATTGTCTAATAATGGTGTCTTTTAGGAGGAAGATTCTAATGAATAAAAAAGAAATTTTGAAGAGAGCTCAAAAAGAAAAGATCGATGAAAGAAGACACCAAGTTAAAATCAAAAGTTTTATGTCGGTTGGATGGGTGTCGCTGTAATGATTACAATCTTTACGTTTATGCAGTATCAAATCAATGACTTCCAAATTACCTCAGATATTAACGTGATTATTATCACGAATTTACTGGCTCTTTCACTTCACCGTTATAGGTATTTGAGAAATGCAAGTTCATTATTGACGGTTATCATGTGTTTGATAGCTATTGCTATAAGTTTTGCAGCATTATTGAGTAGATATGGAGTGTACTGATGAGAAAAGAATCCGAAGAGTTAGTATTAAAGAACCGACTAAAAGTTGCTCGAGCCGAAAAAGAATTAACGCAAGGGGATTTAGCCGATTTAGTCGGTGTTTCAAGACAAACAATCAGTTCGATTGAAACTGGGCAGTTTAATCCTTCAGCTAAACTCGCATTAATTTTATGCATCGCATTAGATAAAAAGTTTGAAGAGTTATTTTATTTTGAACTGTAATAGTTGTTCCTTATCTAACAAACAAGTGACTAGAAAATAAAAAGAGCAACCGAGTATTCTATACTAAAGTCCCAGTTGCTCATTACGCTTTTTATGATAGATTTAAGTCTTGTTGACTCTCTTTTTTAAATAGAGAAAAGCGATGCCTAACATGAGTAAGAGAACAATTTTTAGGACAAAAGGAATTTCAAAATTGGTATGTACTTCTAATCGTTTATCAATTCCAATCATAGAAGCAATAGCAAAAGTAAGGGCTAGAAAATAAAAGTTTTGATCTTTTGTTTTTAGGATAAACAGAATGATTGCCAAACTAACACTTAAAATGATTAAAATATCCAAAGGAAAAGGGATAGTAAAAGCAAAGATATTTGGTATAAATCGATCGGATGTTAGGTAAATCACTATAAAAGCAACAAGCAAAAGGCCGGCAATCAATGCTTCTAATAATCCGAATTTATTCTTTGATGACTTTTTATATACAGAACTTTGAATAGAATTAAAAATCAATAGAATTAAACCAATAACTAGGACTAAATCAAAAATATACAGCGCTGGATTAATCATTACTTCGACAGTATTGTTAAAGTCAAAAATTAATCGAATACTCCAGACAACAATTGCAGCAATTCCAGTATATTCAAAGAGTGTTCTTATAGAGGTCTTCGGTAATTGTTCCAAAATCCTATCCGCCATTTCTTTAGGTTCATTTCCGAAAAATTCTTCTGCCGAATATCCTTCATCCTGCGCATCTAGAAAATCTAAGTGCATTTGATATAATTGCTCGTTGATTGCTAATTCGTCTTTAAAGAGACTGGCAGAGGTCATATACCCCCTTAAACTTCTAAAATAATCTTTATCTTCAGTATTAAATTGTTTTTCTAATTGGTTCATTGCATCTAAATACTGTTTAACTTTTTTCATTCATTCTTCTCCTTTAAAATCTGTGCCACAATAGTTGTTAAATTACTCCATTGAAGTTTGAAATCTTCTAGTTCTTCTTTTCCTACTTTTGTGAGAGTAAAATATTTTCGATCTGGTCCTTCTGGAGATGGTTTAGTTTCTCCATGAATGACTCCGTTCTTTTCTAATTTTTGGAGTAGGGGATAAATTGTGCCACCTTTGATCTCAGAAAAGCCTTGGTTCTGCAATTCTTTGATTAAATCATAACCATAAATTTCTTCTTTACTGATTATTTTTAAGACACAACCATCTAACACTCCTTTTAAGAGTTGAGAATTCATAATCATTTAGCCTCTTTCTCAAAGGTAGTTTGTATAACATACTAGTATATAAATAGTGTATATTACTATAACTAGTTTGTAAAGCAGACTAGTGAAAATAAAAAATCCTCGAAAGTTAAATTCAAATAACTTCCAAGGATTTCAGTTTAGAGCTACTTAATAATTGTATATAACTCTTTATCCATAAATGTAAAAGGCTCACAACCGTCTTCTGTGACATACACACAGTCTTCGATACGGACGCCGACTTCTCCAGGAATGTAAATACCAGGTTCGATTGAGAAGCACATGCCAGGTTCCAAAATTGTATCATTTTCTGCATTAATACTTGGAAACTCATGCGCTGTTTTTCCAATACCATGACCTAGACGGTGAGTGAAGTATTCACCGTATCCCGCATTTTCAATAACTTGTCTTGCAATTATATCTAATTCTCCAGCACGCATACCAGGTTTGACTGCCGCTTGTGCGGTTCTTTGAGCTTCAAGAACGATGTCATAAACTTCTTTTTCTTTTTTGTTCACTTCACCAAAAGCAACCGTACGAGTCACATCACTGGCATATCCATTATAAATAACGCCTAAATCAAACAACACGAGCTCATTTGGTTTCAATTGTCGTTCACCAGGATTTCCATGTGGACTGGCGGCATGATCTCCAAAGAGGACCAGGGTAGAGAAACTCATTTCAGAAACGCCTTTTTTCTTCATTTCCATGTCAATGATAGCAGCGACCTCTTGTTCGGTAATCCCTTCGACAAGAGAATCAATTCCAATTTGTAAAGCTTCATCGGCAAGCTTCCCAGATGCAATCATTTTTTCAATTTCGTCTTCTGTTTTTACTAGACGCATTTGTTCAATAACTGAACTGATATCATTGGTAGTTATTGTGTTCTTATGAATATCTAAAAAAGCATGGCGAAGTTTATTGTCTCTTTCTACAGTCATTGTTGTTTCATCTATACAGTAGGAATCAATTTTTTTGTCGATTAATTTAGAAACTTCTTGGGCGATAATTTTCCATGGGTCTTCGCTATCATTATAAGAATAAACCGTCTCAACATTTGATCGTTGCATCGCTTCTTCTTTTTCTAATGTAGGTACAAATAAAAAGTCATCTTTTTGAGTGAGAATATAAGCAACAATTCGCTCATGAGGATTACTTTCAAAACCTGTAAAGTAGGCGACAGTATTTGGATTATCTAAATAAATAACATCTATATTTTCAGAAATCATAAATTCTTGTAATTGAGTCTTTTTTTGATGCATAGTAAAATGCTCCTTGTGTATGATAATAATATCATTATAACATGAGAAGGAGTATTCTTGATGAATTTCGAAAATTCTATGAAAACGGACCGTTTTCTACATGAAAGCGGTTGTAAATGATTGAAAAAGTTTTCATACTTTGTTAAAGTAAGTGTTGTAAAAATTTTCATAAAAAAATTAAATAAAGAAAAAGAAATGAGGACATGAGATGGCAAAACAAACTGTCACCATATATGATGTTGCTCGTGAAGCGGGCGTATCGATGGCCACTGTATCTCGAGTTGTTAATGGAAATCCAAACGTAAAACCATCAACACGAAAAAAAGTA
>Ga0079225_10002145_pt1 | contig 11271 bp, 12 predicted proteins | sample Poulit2012_FD_76344 | JGI IMG/M metagenome (GOLD analysis project Ga0079225, IMG submission 76344) | Agricultural soil microbial communities from Georgia to study Nitrogen management - Poultry litter 2012 | ecosystem: Environmental > Terrestrial > Soil > Agricultural land | place: USA: Georgia...
GTCTATGATGAGAAGTAAAGCCGATAGTATTGCTACGATAATGAAATCGATGCACGGAAGTGTTGGTGTAAACATTGAACAAGAAGGAATGCAAGAGCAATTAGCTATTGAAATTAAAAGAGAAAATGCTGCACGATATGGTATTAACGTTAGCGATATTCAAAATATGATAGAAGCTGCTATTGGTGGTAAAAACATTTCTGTACTTTATGACGAAAACAAACGCTATGACATCGTCATTCGGTATTTACCTCAATTTCGCAATACTATTGATAAAATAGAAAGTATGCTCATTCCTTCAGCAAATGGTACTTTGATTCCGATGGAGCAACTGGCAAATGTTCAATTTGTGGAAGGACAAACCAATATTTATCGATACAATAATAAGCGTATGGTTACTGTTTATGCCAATATTAAAGACAGAGACCAGGGTGGATTTGTAAAAGAATTAGAAAAACGAATCCGTGAAGAAATTATCATACCCAAAGGCTACGAATTGTTATATGGCGGGCAATATGAGAATTTGGAAAGAGCCTCTTCAAGACTTCTGTTGATTGTTCCAATTACGATTCTTGCGATAATGGTGATGCTTTTTATGCTTTTTCGAAATTTTAAAGATGTTGCACTAACAATGACTTGTGTTTTATTTGCTTTGCCAGGCGGTTTTATAGCATTGCTTTCCAGAGATATGTATTTTAATATTTCAGCCGGTGTAGGATTTGTATCCTTAGCAGGAATTGCCGTTATGACTGGTATTTTGATTATTCAAGGTATCAAATTAAAGCACGAATCTAATTTATTATATGCTATCAAAAAATCATCAGTTGAGCAATTCAGAGTACGTTTAATGGTTATTTTACTCGCAATGTTCGGACTTTTCCCGGCGGCACTTTCCAGCGGAATCGGTTCTGATGTTCAAAGACCATTAGCAACAGTGATTATAGGCGGATTGATTACCACCTTGATTTTTGCACCTTTATTGTTACCTCCTCTGTATTGGTGGGTTAATAAAAGGAAAATACCAGCATGAAAATGAAGAGAAAGCCATAACGCATAGACCAAAGTTTGTATAAGATCTAATCCTATCCATACTTTGACAAAAGTATTTCTTTAAAATTCCTTTATTTTAAAAGATTAAAAATGCATACATACGAATCTAAAGCCAACTGCCAAAGTTCACAGATAAGAAGCGGCTGTCAGCCAAAACATTATGCCGAATAGAAAAAAGCCCTAACGCGTGTGAATGTCGGGGCCTTTTGCTTACTTCGGTAGGCTCAGCATAAAATTAGTGTTCAGCGGTAAATTCACCCAGATTTGGAAAAAATCCATCCAAATTAAACGCTAAGTTTATATTTTTCAACACATTTTGATTGTTTTTCTTAAGTGTTGATATAAAAGATTTAGCTCTAACAAAGTATTCTGCATAAGACTCTTCTTTCAATCCGCCTGATATTTTCTGTTTAACTTTAATCACTATCAGGTCTCTTTCTGCCTGATCATTATCGAATGGAATGCTCTTATCTTTTACAAATTTCAAGAATAAGTGTTTGTGCTTTTCCAAAGCAAATGCTAGTTTTTCCTCTTTTGTTTTTTTGATTATACCCCTCAATAACTGGAGCGATAATTTCTCCCCACCGCCTCACAACATTCTTGTAACTTTTATCTGTAAATTCTTTTCCTTGTTTTTTAGAGGGATGCAGTTCTGTTAATAAATTAGAGATGTCTTTCACCCACTTTTTCCGTAAACTTCTTGTCTCTATTTGGATCTTGTGATGGAGGAATACTACTATTATTACTGTTTTTTGGATTTTCATATTTTTCCAACTTCCTTTCTAATTCCGATACTCGTTTGAGTAGTTTCTCATTAGTTCTCTTCAGAGAATCAATCTCAATTAGTAATCGTTCTATCGTTTCTTTATAATCCAAAATTTAATTGTTTAGGCAAAAATCGAAACTAAAGTAGTGGCTTACAAGAAATTAAACATTAAGATGTTATATAAATGTAAACAACTTTTGATAAACTCTTAATTTCCTCGAAAAAAACCAATCAAACATGGGAAATTGTTAATAAGTGCAGATTTTGGGTGGATAGTTGCTGAAAAACAATATCCTGACCTCTTCGGAGTTTGTAGAGGGAGTTTTGCTTACATGAATTCCTACCTTAGAATATTTAAAAATTATGCAGCTTTAGTTCCAGAACCTAAAGTCGAAGAAGATTATGCTTTAATCATTAAAAATCATGATTTTGGTCCTGTTTTTTCATTCGACAATACTTTTGGTTTATTGTTTAAAGGAAAAATAACGAATTATTTATTTTTAAATCTTCAAGGAGGTGTTGGTTTTACCTATTTAAAAAACAACGACGAATTTTTTATCACACCCATTAATTACAAAGGGGCGTCTTTTCTTTCCGCTTCGTTTTCAGTTGGTTTAGGGTATTCTTTTGGAAAACAAACCAGATAGATGTTTTTAATTGGTCTGTTTTTTTTGTATCTTTGCAGAAGTAGGGAAAGTAGAATAATGGGAGTATAAAAACATATCAAGACGACATTCTAAATTCACTGATTTATCCAAATTGGAAAAATGAGTCTGAGGAAGCTGCTCAACGTAAAGCTTTTGATGAAGGATTTAAAAGAGGTTTTAACGCAAAAGAACTTGCTTTTAAGCAATTCTTTGAATCTAATCTCGATAAAGCAACTCAATTAGCAGAAAAGTTGTTTGAACGTTTTTCTGAGCTAAACTTTAAATGTAATCACTTAATGATTAGAGATTTGGATATTAGGTCCTTTGAGTTTTTGTTTATTGTTGATGAAAGTAAATACTTAAGTCCTACAAAGAAAGATGTTTATAAGTTGATTAGAAAAACCAAAAATGAAAACAATTCTCAAGAATTTCATTTTGAATGTTTGATAATGCCTGATAGTGAGTCAGTAGATTTTAGCCTCATTATCAGCGAAGGATTTGCTTTGAAGTATGAGCCGAGAACACGCTAACCACAATAAAAAAGCTTGTAATTTTATTAAACAATCTGAAGAGTTCAATGATTGGGTAATTACTATTGCATACTACTCAGCACTACATTTTATGTAAAGTGAATTGTTCCTAGATTCTTATGAAAATCCAAGAGATGGAAAAATAAAGCACTACTGTGATTTTAATAAATATTATCACGATTGCTCAGACAACAATATGTCAAAACATGGTTTTTTGCTTCAAATGGTGGAGGAATATGAGGACGTTATAGATGGTTTTACTTCTTTAAAAGAGTTGTGTTGGACTGCTAGGTACAGTCGTTATGCTTTTTCTAAAGAAATCGCAAATCAGTGTTACAGAAACTTAGAATTAATAGAAGAATATTGCAATGAAGTTGGAATTTAATACTTTCATAATGTAAAGCCTTAAATCACCACCAACAAACAATTTTACACCTCTCCCAACTACTTCACATAATCCTGCTTGTGTACTAACATATATTGATTATCATCCAATTTTATATACCCTTGATCATAACAAAAGAAGTATTGATTTCCTGCTTTTGTAGTATATATGTTGGTGTAATAATGAAAGTTAAATCCATCTTCAGCAAGACTCATTCCGTCCACGGTTTTTTTTCCATCGGGATTGAGTTTAAAGAGTATCCTTCTATTTTTTCGTAAAATGTTGTTAATTCGCCTCATGTAATTATTGCTGTCTTCGTTCAATCGATTATTGAATGTATTTCTGCAATAATCTCCACAAAACTTTTGATCTTTACGACCATGAAGACGCTCGCCACACTCTAAACATTTTCGCTGGTTTTCATTCGATTTCATAGCTTTAATAATGGAATTGAATGAACTAATATATAAAAAAACAACGATAATCTTCAATCTTATTCAAGGTTAATGCTTTACGTGTTTTTTTTGTGATATAAATCCTCAGGATGTAAACGTATTGTTTCAGTCGCCATGTGCTTAACAATCTTTAACGGCTAATCCATAAGGAAAAGGTGAAAAATTAGCATATTTGTAACCAATTATATTAAAGCTATATGGAAGAAAATACATCATCTACACTTACCCCAGCAGAAAATATTCGTCTTTTAACGGAAAAAATTCAAGCAGAATCACCATTAATTAACTTGATGAATAAAGAAATGACCAAGGTGATTGTGGGGCAAGATAAAATGCTTACACGTTTGCTAATCGCACTTTTTGCAAATGGACATGTGTTGTTAGAAGGTGTGCCAGGCTTAGCTAAAACTTTAGCCATTAAAACACTTTCAGATGTGGTGGGTGGAGATTTTAATCGCGTACAGTTTACACCTGATTTGCTGCCTGCAGATATTACAGGAACACAGATATATAATCAAAAAACACAAGCTTTCTCAGTGACAAAAGGACCGGTTTTTGCCAACTTTATTCTAGCTGACGAAATCAATAGAGCACCTGCAAAAGTGCAATCTGCTTTATTAGAAGCCATGCAAGAAAGACAAGTGACAATAGGTGATGAGACCTTTAAGTTGCCAGACCCTTTCCTTGTGCTTGCTACGCAAAATCCAATCGAACAAGAAGGAACTTATCCACTCCCAGAAGCGCAAGTAGACCGTTTTTTACTGAATGTCATCTTGGATTATCCAACCAAAGAGGAGGAGATGTTGATTTTAAGAACTAACGTCCGAAAAGAAGGGTTGGATAGTGCAAAACAGGTGGTTTCTCCTGAAGATGTGATTCGAATTAGGTCTCTCGTTCGTGAGGTTTATCTCGATGAAAAAATTGAAAAATATATTATTGATATTGTCTTTGCCACACGTGACCCTAATGCTTATGGCTTAAAAAACATTGAGCCACTTATTTCTTTTGGAGCTTCCCCACGTGCTAGTATAAACTTAGCATTGGCAGGAAAGGCTTATGCTTTCTTGAAAGGAAGAGCGTATGTGATTCCAGATGATATTCGTGAAGTAGCTGTGGATGTAATACAACATCGATTAGGATTGACCTACGAGGCAGAAGCTGAAGGGGTTAGTGCAAAAGATATTGTGGAGAGAATTGTTGCACGAATTGAGGTGCCTTAAAATGAACTGTAGTTTGGAAAAAATTAACGCTTTCGTTGATTTTTGATAAAAACTAAAGTATATGGAGACGAAGGAATTACTTAAAAAAGTAAGGGAAATAGAAATACGAACTCGCGGACTCACAAAGCAAGTTTTTTCAGGTGAATATAGTTCTGCCTTTAAGGGAAGAGGTATGACTTTTTCTGAAGTGAGAAATTACCAGTTTCAAGACGATGTGAGAAACATAGATTGGAATGTTACGGCACGGTTTAATGAGCCGTATGTAAAAGTTTATGAAGAAGAAAGAGAACTTTCGGTATTTCTTGTATTGGATGTTTCTGGCTCTAATCATTTTGGTACTACAGATAAAACAAAACATGAACTCATGCTTGAGACCGCTGCAGTTTTAGCATTTTCAGCGGTTGCTAATAATGATAAAGTAGGGGTGATTTTCGTAAGCGACAAAGTAGAAAAATATATTCCTCCTAAAAAAGGAAGAACGCATGCGATGCGAATCTTAAGAGAATTAATTAACATCGAACCTGAAAGTAAAGGAACTCACCTTAATGAAGGAATTCGGTTTTTCAGAAACATTGTAAAGAAAAGAAGCATTTGCTTTGTAATTAGTGACTTCTATGACGAAAATGATTTCATGTATGGTCTTAAAATTGCCAATAGTCGACATGATGTGATTGCTATTAAAATTAGCGATCCAGCGGAGGAGAAACTTCCGAATTTAGGTTTGATTAAAATGTATGACGCAGAAAAAGAAGAGTCTATTTGGATAAATTCGAGCTCGAAAAAAGTGAGAGAAAATTTCTCGCAACGCAATCAGAAATACGAAAAAGAGCTAAAAGATAGTTTTACAAAAGCAGGTGTCGACTTTGCTGTGTTGTCGACAGAAGGAAAATACCTTGAGGCACTTAATACATTATTTTTAATGAGAAGAGGATGAGGGAAAGTGTGTTAAGTATAGTCTTTTTGACAATGGCTGTGTTAAGCTTCGGACAGAACTTGAATTTAGAGGTAGACAAGCCTGTAATACAAATAGGCGAGCCTTTCACAATGAAACTCTCCGTGGTGAGCCAAGAAAAGTTGCAAATCACATACGAAGCACATTCTACTTTTTTTCCAGGAAAAGAAGGCGTAAAGACAGTGGATGAACACCGTGGATATGACCTAGAAATCATTACGCCTTTTTCAGATACAACTTATCAAGATGGATTGAATTACATTTGGGAAGGGCAATATGTTTTGACAGGGTGGGATAGCTCTTTTGTAGTGATACCACCAGAAGAAATTTTAATTAACGACAGCACATATTTCTTTCCAGTTCAACTCATTGAAATTTCCAGTCCAGAAACCAACCCTAACCAACCCATTTACGATATTCAGGAGATTTTTACTGAAATTCCTCCTCCTGCATCTAAGTTCATTACTTTTTTAAAGAAAAACTGGATATGGATAGCTATTGTTTTAGTTGTGGGAGTTGTTTTATTTCTCAGGTTAAGAAAACGCAAACCCGAAGCGATAATCAGCGAAAGCTTAAAAGAGAAAACATTAAAGCAAATTGATGAATTAGAAGCCAAAGAAGGTTATAATGTAGATTTAAAGGAGTACTATTTTGAATTGTCTTTGATTTTAAAAAGATTTCTATCTACTCATTATCAAACTTCTATAATGGAAAAAACCACCTCTGAATTAGAGCGTATTTTGTCCAAGGCGAAATTGAAAAAAGACATTAGCGATCTCATTCTAAAACTGTTGATGCAGTCAGATATGGTAAAGTTTGCGAAGTCAAAACCTAGCGTAGAAGAAATTAAACAAGTAACTAACGAAGCCCGAAAGGTAGTGATTCAAATATCAGATATAACGGAGGAGAATGAATAATGTGTTATTACATATCCGATTATGGGAATATGAATTCTACGAACCACAATGGCTGTGGCTATTGTTGTTGGTGCCTGTCTTGTTGTTTTTTCGCTATAGGAAATTCTCTCAACGTAAAGGAGATGCCAAGCTCACACGTACTTCTTATGGAATACAATCTCTTTCTTTTCAGCCGATTAACTATTTAATTTATGGAGTGTATGGCATACTTGCTTTTGGGTTTACCGCTTTCATTTTCGCATTAGCAAAGCCTAATCATTATTCAAATGAAGAACCAATATACGAATACGAAGACGGAATAGACATTATCATTTCAATGGATATTTCTGGTAGTATGTTGGCCACTGATTTTTTACCCAATCGATTAGAAGCAGCTAAACAAGTAGCAAAAGAATTTATTGATGGAAGAAAGTCTGATAAAATTGGGTTTGTGGTCTTTGAAGGAGAAGCTTATACAGCATGTCCTGCCACACGAAATTACGACTATTTAAAGCAAGTCATTGATAAAACACAAACAGGATTAATCGAACAAGGAACTGCAATTGGAACAGGTTTAGGTACTGCAGTTGCACGATTACGAAGCGATAGCTTAACCTCAAAAGTGATTATTTTATTGACAGATGGAGAAAATAATAGAGGAGATATATCGCCTTTGGCAGCTGCCGAGTTGGCAAAAAATAAAAACATTACAGTCTACACCATCGGAGTAGGCAGAGAAGGTTATGTGGATATCCCAATGAACACACCTTTTGGAAGAATAATGCAAAAAGCAAGAGTGAGCATAGATGAAGAATTGCTATCCAAAATAGCTGAGCGTACAGGAGGTACATATTTTAGAGCTACAGATGAAAATTCTCTGCGGTCAATTTATCAAACCATTGATCAAATGGAAACGCGAAAACTTGAAAGCACACCAGTGACAAGAGAGTTGCCATATCGTCCACAACGATTTTTAATCTATGGTTTAATAACTTTATTAATTGGATTTGTATTAGAACAGTTGTTATTAAGAAACAATGAGTAAAGACACATACACATATCGGCTAAAGCAATTCCTAGGCTATGTATTAGGAGGGGAGATTATTTTCTGTCTATTGATATGGCGAATCTTTGCTTCGTTTGGTGTTTTTTCTAAGCAAACCATTGGTGAACGACTGATGTTTGTAGATCCTAATTATGCTTGGTTTTTAGCTGTGCTCCTTCCCTTGATTATTGGTGCATTTATTTTCCAAATATATTTGAGAAATAAAAGGGTTAATCAGTTTAAAGAACAAAAAATCTTAGACTCTTTTTTAGCTCCAGTTTCCACTAAATCGCTCTTAGTTCGTTATGTTTTGATTCGAAATGTGTTAGTTTTTGGTGTATTTGCACTCATGCAACCTGTTTTAGGAACAAAAACTGTAGAAGGACAGACAAAAGGAATCGAATTAATGTTTGTTGTAGACATTTCAAACTCGATGAATACACGTGATGTGCAGGGTGGTGAGACACGACTCACGGCCGCTAAAAGAGCAATGAACCAAATCATCAATCAATCCCAAGTTTCACGCGTTGGAATCGTTATTTTTGCGGGAAGTGCTTATCCTCAAATGCCTTTGTCTTCGGATTTAGAAATGGCAAAAATGTACATCAGTGAATTAAATACAAATTTAATTTCAAATCAAGGAACTAACCTTGCATTAGCACTCACAAGAGCAAGTGATTTCTTCTCAAATGATAGGAGTAAAAAAGTGTTAATGTTAGTGACAGATGGAGAGGATCATGAAGGAGGAATGGAAGAAGCATATACAAAAATTAAGGAGAAAAATATCGAAACATTGGTGTTGGGAATCGGGACAGAAAAAGGAGGACTTGTATTGGAGAATGACCAACCGAGGGCTGCACCTGTTAAAGATAGACATGGAAATGTAGTAATTTCAAAGGTGAATAAGTCAATGCTGGAAGCAGTAGCTCATGCTTTGGGAGGGAAAGTAATCGTCTCCAGTGAATCTTTTCCGAAACTTTCGCAATTTTTAACTCAAATTAACACCAGTTCAGAAACTAACAGCGTAAGTTTGGAGTTTAAGATTAATGAGAATAGGTATCAATGGCCTTTAGTAATTAGTTTGTTGTCTTTGATTACTTTGTTTATCTGGGAATCAATACCGAATAAAAAGAGAGAAGGTTAAAATGAAGTGGTTTTTTTATATAGTTTTTTTCCTATCGAGTGTAGGTGTCGGTTATGCCCAAGCATGGCAGGATTCATTACGCCGTGGAAAAGAGTTGTATGAAATGGGCGATTTTGAACAGGCGTATCAAACATTTCTTGAAGCTCAGCGATTAGCACCAAGCGAAGTGAATCTCTCAAAAGACATTGGCAATGCCGCTTTTAGAAGTCAAGATTATGAGATGGCGAAAAAAGCATTTCACGCTGCTGCGAATGCAAGCGAAAACCGTATGGAGCAATCTCAATATTGGCATAATATCGGAAATGTCCATTTTGAAACAAAAAAATATCACAATGCAATTGAGAGCTATAAGCAAGCTTTGCGCGCTGATCCTAATAACGAAAAGGCAAGGTATAATTTAGCTGAAGCAAAACGAAGAATAGAACAAGAGTCGGAGCAACAAAATAAAAACCAAGAGCAAGGCAACGAAAATCAAGACGAAAGTCAAGAAGGGAATAGCCAAGAAGATGTCGCTCAAAACAATCAAGATGAAAATCAATCTAATGAAGAGAACAATTCTTCAGAGTCTAATTCAAAAAATGAACAACATGATGATTTTGAAGGAAAGTTGTCTGAACGAAAAGAAGAAAGAATATTAGACGATCTTTTAAAGAAAGAAATTGAAACGCAGCGGAGATTAAGAGAGATGGAATCAAGGTCGGAGAAGGAACAAGTGAAGTCGGGTAAAAAATGGTAAGAATTATTTTTTTACATATTGCAATTATAGTGTTGTCTGTCCATTCGTACGGACAAAAACCTTTCATTGAATTGGAAATAGAACCCAGAACAGTGGAAGTAGGACAACCTTTTACCATTACTATTAAAACAAACCTTGATGGAAACATAGAAATGACCTTGCCTGATGAGTTTATTCAATCAGGAGTTAGACAGTCTGGAATGTCTTCTTCTGTTGAGTTAGTGAGAGGTCGACGACGCACAATGCGATACAGTTTTCAATCATTTACAGGATATTTTGAGGAGGAAGGAACTTATTCTCTCGGACCTGTTAAAATTAGCGTAAAAAAGAAGGAATATCAATCGGAAGCATACGATGTGAGGGTGATTCAACCTCAAAATATGATCAGTGAAGACCCAAGTAAAAACTTGAATCAAATGATTTTTGGAATCATACAACAATCGAAGAAAGAAATTTATGAAGGCGAGCCTGTTGTGCTTGAAGGAAAGGTTTATTCACAAGTGGAAGTGATGCAGGTTGAAGATTTTATACCTTTCTCTTTTAGTGGTCCAGTGGATAGTCGTTTGATGCCTAATTCAGGACGGGTGAGTACAAGTTTAGAAGTGATTAATGGAAAGAATTTACAAACATTTAAGTTAGGTAAAAGCGTCGTCTTCCCTGAAAAAGTAGGTGATTATGTGATTAAGCCATTTCAAACTCATTTAATTTATAATGATAGAAAGAAAATTTTTCCGCAACACGCTAAAATCGTTTCCAATGAATCGTCCATTGTTGTAAAACCTCTGCCAAGTGGAACACCGAAAGAGTTTATTGATGCAGTTGGGGAATTTGATGTGTATGCCCAACTATCATCCACTCATGTGAAACAAGAAAGTGTAGTCAAATTAACGGTAAGGGTTGAAGGACACGGAAATTTGCACAATATTCGTCAACCTAAAATCTCTCTTCCAAGTGATTTATCCATTTATGGAGATCCTGAAGTAATTGATTCCATTTCTTTTTCTAATAAAGGAGCAGAAGGGAGTAAGACATTTACCTACTTCATTCAAGTGAATAGAGACGAAGATGTTCAGTTAGAACCGGTAAAAATCGCCTACTTTAATCCTAAAACTGAGAAATATGAAGATTCACAATCACGACTTCCACTGATTAGGGTTGAGCCTAACGGAAGAACAGAACCGAAAAATGATGAGCAGGAGGACGAAAGAATTGTTACACCAGGAATGCAGCCCTATATCGCCGATACGGAAGTGAAAAAAACACCTTATTTTGAATTTTTAAAAGGGTGGGGTGCAACAGTTTTATTTTCTCCAATTATGCTGGGAGCGGCTTTAGGACTTCTTGTGCGTGTACGCAAACAAAAAGAAGAAGACCGACATACAAAAGAGAAGAGCATTCAGCACAAAAATGAAGCTTTAACGCTTTTAAATGAAGTTCAAGAAGAA
>Ga0079225_10002147_pt1 | contig 11262 bp, 9 predicted proteins | sample Poulit2012_FD_76344 | JGI IMG/M metagenome (GOLD analysis project Ga0079225, IMG submission 76344) | Agricultural soil microbial communities from Georgia to study Nitrogen management - Poultry litter 2012 | ecosystem: Environmental > Terrestrial > Soil > Agricultural land | place: USA: Georgia...
ATTGTCGTCTGGGGAGCATCAATTGCGGTGTTCGGATTATTCAGCTGGTTCGCGATCCGGGCAGCCGACGCAGGCAGTCCCAGCGTCATTCTTTTATGTGCAGCAGTCGCAATGCTAGTAGTCGCTGGTGCAGCAGATTCAGTGTCTGGCATTTTCCGCAACACTATTCTGCAAACTGCAGCGCCAGATCACTTACGCGGACGGCTCCAGGGGGTATTTATCGTGGTGGTAACCGGTGGCCCACGCATTGGTGAATTACTTACCGGCGGCGTGGCCGCCGGTATCGGTGAGGCTGTAACTATGATTATCGGTGGCTTACTGTGCGTTGTCGGCGCAACGATTGCGGTTCGGATGGTGCCCGGCTTTTTGCACTACGACTCTCGTGATCCGATCGCCTAAACGTCACCTCGACCGTTGTATACCAAAGCAGCGGGGCCAACACCGTGATGGGCACCCGCTGCAATGAGTTTAAATTAGTAAGCCTGTTGTCGTTGTTCTACCACGAGGTGCAGCAACGCGAAGACGCCGTCATTATTTATTGCATCATGGCATGCTGCAATAGCAGCAGGAATATCCGCATTCTCCGTGACTTGTATCCCAAAGCCACCAAAGGCATTGGCCATTCCAGCAAAGTTTGGGTTTTTCAACTGGGTCCCCGAGACTCGGCCGGGATAATCACGTTCTTGGTGGGTGCGGATGGTGCCATATTCTTGGTTGTCCATAACGATGATAAACGGTTTGGCACCGTATTGGGCGGCGGTGGCAATTTCCTGACCGTTCATGAGGAATTCGCCGTCGCCGGCAACTGATACAACACACTTTTCGGGGTTATTCAACGACACGGTTATGGCCGATGGGATGGAGTACCCCATCGAACCGTTACGGGCAGAGATCAACGATCCGTAGTGATGGGTCGGAAAGTACCGGTGGACCCAGTTGGTGTGTTCACCGGCACCAAAGGTGACCATTGCATCGTAGGGCAGAGTTGGTACCAGGTGTGCCATAAGAGCGTCCATTGATGCCGGGCCTGCTGTGATGTTCTGCGTTGGCAGTGCGGCGAACTGTTCTTGTTGACTGCGCATTTTGGCCGTCCAGGTTGCCCATTCGGGTTTATTTGGCAGGTCCATGCGGATAAGGTCGCGGACAAAAGCGGCTGGTTTAGCCACAATCTGGTGTGACACGGGGCCTGAACGGCCGCGTAGGGCCGGGTCAATGGTGACCAGGAAGTTCTTTTTATCCCAGTTTTGTCGAATAGTGAATCCGTCGGTGACGGTATCGCCGGGAACAGTTCCAACAAACACGATCAAATCGGTTTCTTCAAGCAGATCGTAGGTAGGTTTTGGTCGACCATATCCCATCGGTCCCACATAGGATGGTGAATCAAACGGGATCGTTCCTTGGGTGCGCCATTCAACGGCACCAGCAATGGTGTGATCTTCTAACCAGGCGGTTAGCTGCCGGGAGGCTTCGTCGGTCCAGTCATTGCCACCGGTAATGAACAGTGGTTTTTCAGATTCCAATAGCGCGTCGTGCAGTTGTTTCCAGTCAGTGACGGTCATCCCGCCGGAGGCCACCGGGATCTGCGGATGAAGGCGCGCGTCAATTTCTTCCTTGATGATGTCTTCGGGCAATCCAACCACGACCGGACCTGGGCGACCTGAGGATGCAGCGAACATAGCTTCGGCAACGATTTCCGAGGCGCGTTCAGGGTGGTCGAGCACCATGACCCGTTTCGTTCCGGTACCAAACCAAGCGTGTGGGTCAAATTCTTGGAAGGCTTCTTTTTCGCGGTGTTCAAAGGGAATCAGGCCGACGAACAGCACCATTGCTGTGGAGTCTTGCCATGCTGTGTGTAGGGCGACATGTGCATTGGCGGCACCTGGGCCACGGGTCACCATGGCTACGCCCGGAGTTTGGTTGAGTTTACCGTCGGCTTCGGCCATGTAGGTTGCGCCACCTTCGTGGCGGCACACCACATTTTCGATCGGCGAATCAGCCAATCCATCAAGAACGTCTAAGTACGATTCGCCGGGCACCGAGTAGACTCGTTCGACCCCGTGCGCCACCAGAGTGTCAACAATGACGTGTCCGGCGGATTTGCGTTGACCATTACTGTTAAGTGGGTAACCCATGAATATAGTGCTCCTTGACTGAAATACTTTGCGTTCAGCCCAGTCGCCATTGACCTATGGGCAAGCGCTAACCATCTCAAAATACCAGGCCAGCGCCGACTCATTGAACTGTAACTCAACGTTTCACTCCGCCACGTCCTTACATACTCAGGTCAGGTCACGCCCGTTGGACTCCTTTGCACACAGCACAGCGATCGTACCGACCAAGATAATTGCGGCCCAGAAAGCACCCACTAGGTAGGTTGCTCCACCACCGACAATTACCAAACCGGCGGCAATCATTGGCGTGAAGCCAGCACCCAGTACCGAGGCTCCCTGGTAAGCCAGTGACGCGCCGGTATAGCGCACTTTTGCCGGGAACTGTTCGGCAACAAACGCGCCGATCGGGCCATAGAGCAGCCCCTGGACGACGCCGTTGCCCAGTATCATGGCGAGCGCAAAGCTCCACATGGCTCCGTGACTTAGCAACGTAATGAGTGGAAAGGCAGCCACGATCCCGATGACACCGGCGATAACCAGCATCCGACGCCGGCCGATTCTATCGCTCATTCGAGCGGCCCAAAAAGTCACCACTAAGGTGAGCGCAGCGGCAACGGCCTTCCAGTTGAGCACTACGGAACGGTCTAAGCCTTGATCGACTGCCACGGATACTCCCCACACCGTAAGAATTGCCTGGCAGACGTAAAAACCCATCGTGGCGCCTAACGCCATAAGTACTGCCCGCCAATGTTGTTGAAATACCTCAACGATCGGCATCCGACGCGAGTCGCTTTCCTCCGACAACTGCTGGAACACAGGAGATTCCGATACCTTGAGCCGGATTACCATACCGACAAGAATCAATACGGCGGATAACAAAAATGGAACACGCCAACCCCAGTTTAAGAAGTTGTCTCCGGTCACAGCGGAGACTGCTGAGACCACTAGAGTCGCCAAGATCGCTCCGGCGGGGCCACCTGCATTAGCAAATGACGTAGCAAACCCCCGAGACCGCTTCGGAGCATGTTCTAACGCCATAAGCGCTGCGCCACCCCATTCTCCGCCAACTGCAACACCTTGGATCATACGTAAGGTGACCAAGATGATTGGTGCCGCGACCCCTATAGTTGCCGTTGTTGGCAGCAGCCCGATCAGTACCGTGGCAATTCCCATGATCATCATGGATAACACCAACATCTTTTTCCGCCCGAGACGGTCACCGAAATGACCAAATACAATGCCGCCGAATGGGCGAGCTACATAGCCCGCAGCTAAGGTTGCGAACGAAGCAAAGGTTGCCACCGCCGGTTCAAGACCGATAAAGAATACTTGATTGAATACGACCGACGCGGCTGTAGCGTATAAAATGAAGTCGTAATATTCGATTGCCGTGCCGATGAAACTGGAAGTAAGGATCCGGCGCATTTCCGGTTCATTCAAAGACGTTGCCGTCTTTGCACTATTTACCGGTCTGGTAGTCGTGGTCTGATGAGTCATGGTGCCAGTACTTTCTTGGTTTCGACAGTTAAATTAGCGTTATCTTCTGGTTGACCAACGGCATCGTCAGCAGCAAAAGAGATGACGTCAAGATCTTCGGGAACGTGAAATTGTCCAGCGAAATAGTCCCGGCCCCGTAACCAGATATCGTCATTTGCGCTTCCCGGCACCAGATGGTGTAACGCTAGCTGCCGCGCTCCGGCGGCTGTGGCCACACGAGCAGCACCTTCTACTGAAGTATGCGATTTGTAGTGGTGGTCTCGAGAAGCTCGGGAACCTTCATCGGTCTTGTTGGCATAAATCGATTCGACAAAGTCGAAGTCAATGGCTTCATGCAGTAATAAGTTCGTATCCCGCGCCAGCCGAATCATATTTGCCGTCTCGGTTGTATCCCCAGAGAAGGTTACTGATCCGGCTTCTGTTTCGAAACGGAACCCAAAAGCCGGTGCAATAGGTGGATGTTCCACCAAAATGGCGCTAACTGTTACTAGCTCATCTTCGTAGATGACGAACGGTTCCATATCTGGAGTCGGGTTCTCATTGGGATGATAACCCGTGCCGTCTGGGATAACGATGTCTTCAGCTTGGAATAAATCCAGCGGATTCGGGCGAAGACTGTCCAGAATCCGATCGTTGAGATCGGTAGCGTGAGCGTGCATTAGCGTACGGAACATATCTCGGGTTCCCGGTGTCGGATTAGCTGGGTTTAGCGGTTCCGGGGCAACATCAGTCCGGGAGGAAACTTGTGGCAGTACCCCACGATCACCTGGACCAAGGATTTTGACAGGTGACCCCGAGCGTTCCAGCATTTCATAAAGACCAAACAGCGCAAGCCCACCAAGATCCACGGTGTGGTCCGAATGCAGATGGGTCAAGAACACTGCCCGGAGATCTTTCATATCCAGCCCAGCTTCGTTTATACGACGTCCGGTGCCATGGCCACAGTCGACAAGATAAAAAACATCTCCAACCACGACGGCGGTAGCGATTCCACTGCGGCGCTGCGGTTGACCCTTCGTCCACCAGCGAGGGCCGCCCGCGGTTCCCAACGCAACGATTCGTGGCTGCAGATCGGCTGCAGCGAGTGACTTATCCACGACGTTTTCCTCCTTATGGTGAGCGCTACTAATGGATCAAGTATGATCTGAGACACACCATGAGGCAAAGTGATTTATTTGATCAGGCTTATCAGGAGCGTTGATGACGGATGTAACCCTGCGACAGATGCAGTACTTTTTGGCGGTGCTCGACACCGGTTCAATGACCAAAGCCGCGCAATCTTGCCACGCCTCACAGTCGGCAACGTCTATGGCAATCGCGCAATTAGAAAAGATTCTCAAGGCACCGCTTTTCGTACGAAGTAAAAACTCCTCGCTGACACCGACATCTGTTGCCTTAGCCTTCGCCGAACATGCTCGCAGTTGTCTTCAGTCAGCAGAGGCCGCTCAAGCTGCAGCTACCGAAACCCTGCTAGAACTCTCAGGAACACTGCGTATTGGTTGTCTGCACAACTTAGCTCGCCTGGTACTACCACCATTGGCCCAACTCTGCGATGAACGCTATCCACACGTCGATTTGCAACTCGTTGAGGCTTCGGCGGCCCAACTTCAGAATGAAGTACGCCAAGGTCGAATCGATTTAGCGTTGGTGTACACACTGCAGGTTGATACAGACCTACCGCTGACTCAACTAGCAACGGTACGATTACACGCAATGCTCGCTCCGGATCACCGTCTTGCGCAAGCGGATTCGATCAGTTGGAAAGAGCTAATTGGCGAGCCGGCAATTTTATTAGACGCCCCGCCAACGGTGGAACGCATTCGCTCCCAGGCACACCGGCTAGGTTTGGAGCCAAACATTCGGTGGGCTTTATCATCCATGGAGTCAATACGATCGTTGGTAGCCCGAGGTCTTGGTTATTCCTTGACTAATACTCCGCCAACGGTTGGGACAACCTCCGATGGGCTAGAAGTGATCTATAAACCTCTGGCAGACGATCTGTTGCCTAACTACATTTGTGCATTAAACGCGCCCGGAGCCCACCATTTACGCAAGGTACGCGCAGCCCTTGAACTCATAAAAGAAACCACGCAACTCCAAAGCTAAATAATCTAACATGCGAACCGGTGTGTTGTAGCAGTCAGTGGCGTGTGAGTTTCGGGGCAACCGGCTGGATGGGATGTTTCAGCTGTTTTGTTTTGCGCGCTGAATTGAGACGATGAAATTACTAGGAAATCTAGTGTTCGTCAATCCACAAAGGGTGATAACAATGACGATGCGTGCAGCACGTTACTACGATCAAAAAGATATTCGTATCGAAGATATCGAAAACCCGACCGCAGGCCCCGGTGAAGTACTCATTGATATCGCTTGGTGTGGCATTTGTGGCACTGACTTGCACGAATACCTCGATGGCCCCATTTTTATCCCTGGCAAGGGCCACCCTCATCCCATCACAGGCGAAGAAGCTCCCGTTACCTTGGGGCACGAGTTTTCTGGCACAGTAGCTGCGCTAGGCGATGGTGTTGACGACCTCGAAGTTGGCCAGCATGTCGTTGTTGAACCATATGTGATCCGTGAGGAATATTGGGGTAAAGAAAACTACCATCTCAGCCCGGACCAGAATTTCATCGGTCTAGCTGGCCACGGGGGTGGGCTCGCTGAGCAAATTTCTGTATATCGGCACTGGGTCCATCCCATCCCGGATAGTATTGCACTCGATGAGGCTGCACTGATCGAACCATTAGCCGTTGCGTATCACGCCTTTGAGCGCTCAGGTGCCAAAGCAGGCGATGTCGCACTCATTGGCGGTGCAGGTCCAATCGGTCTTCTGACCGCGGCGGTGGCCAAAGCTAAGGGCGTCACCACGGTTATCTCTGAACTGTCCGAGATCCGCCGTAAAACGGCCACAGACACCGGAGTCGCCGACCACGTATTTACTCCAGCAGAAGTTGACGTCGTGGAGGAAGTCCAGAAACTAACTGACGGCGCTGGCGCCGATGTGGCTTTCGAAGCTGCTGCCGTTGATGCGGTGCTCAATACGTTGATTCCAGCCGTTAAAAAAGCCGGCGTGATCGTCAACGTTTCAATTTGGGGGCATCGTCCCGAAGCTGGTCTAGTCGATTTGGTGACTCGAGAGCAGGATCTGCGCGGTACTATCGGCTATTACTTTAGCCACGAACCGACTATTGAGCTGGTGGCTTCAGGAAAGGTCGATCTCAAACCGTTCATTACCCATAAAATTGGGCTAGACCATCTGATCGACGAAGGCTTCGATACCCTCATTCATCACAACGACACAGCCGTAAAAATCCTCGTCTCACCAACCGGTGAAGGCCTAGAGAACGCTTAGAGCCCGCTGCGCCGACGCGACGACGAATCGAGATCCATGACGCCGCCGCGATCCCGACTCCGGGTGCTCTATCCGGTAGCGCTGCTGTGGCTCAGTGTCACAGCAGCACTGTATATCCGACCAGCGATCGGCACACTTATTGGTGCTGTGGTGATCATCGCTGTGGCCGGTAGCCGCAGCTTCATACGGCGTGATCCATGGACTTTAGCCGACCACATCACCACCACGCGGTTAGGGCTCATCATCATCTTTTGTGCAATGACCCTCACAGCGCCCGGGTTTAACTGGCCGGCCACCACAGTGGGGGCGGCGGCACTGGCTCTAGACGGTATCGATGGTGTTGCTGCTCGCTATGTTGGAACCACTGCCTCCGGTGCGGTGTTTGACGAATCCGTGGATGCCTTATTCATTTTGTTATTAGGGCTGGGGCTTATACCACTGTGGGGCGTCTGGACCATACTGCCCGGTGCCATGTACTACCTGTTCCACGCAATAGCATTCTTTCGCCCAGCATGGCGACGCCGACTAGCACCCTCACGGTTACGTAAAGTCATTGCTGCAGCTCAAGGGATCCTGTTGTTGTCGGCTGGTAGCCCGGTGGCCCAAGATTACTGGTGGTTTGGGATTGGCTGTGTGGGGCTTGCCCTCGTGGCACTGCTGTTGTCATTTGGCCGAGATGTGCTGTGGTTAGAACACGCACAACGCCAGCCGGCACCCCGGTAGTGGCGCCTGGTCACTTCCAAGTTGTGCTGCGTACACTTGATCCATGGATGCACCGAACACCAACGAAACAGCTGCCGAATTTACTGCCGGACCACCCAGCGCACTCCCAACGGATTATGGCGCATTCACCATTCGGTCCTATACACACCAGGGCGTCACGCATGTGTCTATGGCGCTGGGCGAGCCTGGGCTTTCTGAGGCGCCGCTAGTACGAGTACATAGTGAGTGTCTCACCGGGGATGCACTCGGTTCGCATCGTTGTGATTGTGGTGACCAGCTAACAGCGGCCTTGGCCGCAATTTCGTCAGCCGGTACGGGCATGCTCATCTATTTGCGCGGTCAGGAAGGTCGCGGCATCGGGCTAGAAAATAAACTGCAAGCCTATGCACTGCAGGATGACGCTGGCATGGATACAGTCGAAGCCAATATTGCTCTTGGATTACCTGACGATGCAAGAACCTATGATGCTGCCGCGGCGATTCTGCAATATGAAGGCTGCTCTCGGATCCGGTTACTCTCCTCAAATCCAGCAAAATCCACGGCACTGCAATCATCCGGGATTATCGTAACCGAACGATTGCACCTGCAGTTGCCCGATCGGCCCGAAAATTCCGCGTACTTGGAGTCCAAACGCCGTCGAATGAACCATGACACCCCCAATGGTCACCCCGATTTGCAGCAGGGTGACCAACTGGAGATGTACCGAACCATTTCGGCCTTCGATGAAGTTGTAGCCCAGCTTGCTCAAAGTGAGGATGGATTTATCGCGACTCGTACCGGTGACGCCGAATTCGTTTCGGGGCGATTAGATCGTCGTCACTTACACCAGATTCGCGCTATGTGTGGTGCAGTAATGGTGGGGGCTGGAACCGTGATCGCCGATGATCCACAACTGACAGTGCGCGCGGTAAAAGGCGATAATCCCGTACGTGTAGTGTTGGATCCCCGCGGCAGAATTCCGGTGGATTCCGGGGTCTTGCAACACCCTGATGCACCCACCCTGTGGCTGATAGGCCAAGATACCCAGGTCAGTTGCCAGATCGGTGCTCACGTTCAAGTGGTTCGGTTACCACAGGCTGCCGGTGCGACCATGGATCCACACGGGATTATTGCGGTGATTCGTGAACATGTTTCCGGGTCGATTTTGATTGAAGGCGGCGGACAAACCGTATCGGAATTTTTGACCGCCGGAGCCTTAGACCGGCTCTTTTTGACTCGGGCACCTGTACTACTGGGTGAAGGGGTCCCCGGCATCCGATTCTTTGGGCCGGCTGTGATGTCGGATGCGTTGCGACCTTCATTTCGTCGCTATAGTTTTGGCGAAGATGTTTGCACCGAATATGTGCTTAGTGCTGCTGCGCGGCATCATTCTGCACAGACCCCTGCCCGGTTGCGCCCCGACGCACAATAGCCTGTACTAACAGAGTGCCCAGCCCCGGCAGCACGGAAATGAGGGCCAATAAACCATAACCGGTTGCGGTACTGACCGCTGCATCGACCGAGACTGCGGCACCGGCGGCAACAATACTGACACTTATTTCACGTATTCCCCAACCACCCACCCCGATGGGGAGACTCATAGATGCCAATCCGGCGATGGCCAGCACCGGAACCACCGGGCCATCCAGGGCCAGCATGGCTATGATATATAGCAAGAACAATGCGCCAACGCTAGTCACCGAAGTCAACCACACCACCAGTGCAGCATTGAGCCCTATTTTGCGCATGCCATACAGTGAGAAAACCAGGGCCGTCAAAGCAATAGCCCCGGTCAGCAGCGCCAATGGGGCCGAAATGCCCGCTAGCGTGAAGGTTGCGATCGTGAATAGCAGGGCCGTAACGCTGAGGCGTTCTGCTGCCACCACTGCCAGCGGTGACCACCATTTGTGTTCGCCGGTATGACGGTAGACGGCGACACGAGCCAAATCTCCGCTTAATCCACCCGGTAACACCGCGTTCAAAAAGCTTGAAGAGTAACAATCCGCTGTGGCCCGCAGCCAGCCTAGCCGGGTTCCTCGGCTGTGCAATAACAGTTTCCAGCGCATTGCTTGAGCCGCCGTGGTGAGCAGTCCACAACCTAGAGCAGCCACAATGGTCCACCAGTGCAAAACGCTGGTGCCAGCCAGCAGTGCTTGGGCCCCGACGAGACGCGCGGTCAACACGAGTAATCCAACGCTTACGATGATCATCAGGGTGCTTTTGAGCCACCGCATGTCTTGCCTACCCTGTGTTCTTGGCTGACTGCCGGGCGTCCACGGCAATGTCCTGATGGTCTACTGCCACCGTCAGGTTTTCGGCACTGTGTTGCAAACGACGGTGTAACCATCGGGTGGCTACCGTCTGGAGCTGGGGCTGCTGTTCGGTTGCTGCCGCGATACGTTCAGTTAAGAATCGTTCGATAAAAGCTTGGTCGTAGGGCGCGGTCAGCTGCCATGCAGCCGGGGCGGTAGTCACTTCAGCGTCTGCTTCCACTGCTAGCTGGGATAACACTTCTGGAGCGATGGGACCGAGTTTGCCGTCTCGTCGTTGATGCTTACAAAACGCGTCATTGATCTTCGCGTCGTCGCAATCGGCGGGGCTTAGCTGCCATTGGCCGGTGACGCTGAGTAAGAATAAGCCCAGTCCCCCGTGCTGTACCAGGGTAGCGATGATTGCTTGGAGATCACGTGTGGTCAACACGTCCAGAACCGCGCTTCCAGTAACCAGTAACCGGCCGGGTGTTGATGCCAGAAGGTCATTGGCAATACTGGGCAGTTGGCGAATGGTTGCGGTGACGGTTTCAACGTCGGGCAGCGTCGCCACGGCGGTGTCTAGTGCGGCCTGGTCAGTATCAATCAGTACCCACCGTAAGGATTGGCCGGGTAACAAGTCGGGCAGGTGCTGACGGAACCAGCACGCAGAGTTTCCAGTACCAGCTCCAATGTCGATGACGGTTACCGGTTGTAGCTGGCCCACCGTTGGACTGCGCAACGCTGGGCCAAGCTGGTTGAGCAACGATAAGGAGTGCTGCCTGGCGGCATCGTCGTAGGGTACTCGCAAATCAAGCCAGTCATGGGCTGCTGTCATAACACCTCTTTCAATACTCGCAGAATACGCTGTGCGGTGGGTTCCCAGCCATACTGCAGCTGCTCGCGTGCCCGGTGGGCTTGGTGCTGCAGGGCGGTGCGGTAGGGCTTATCGGTTGCCCACCGGTGCAAGGCCGCGGCCCACACGTGTTCGTCTAATGGCAGCGCCTCACCAGCGCCCAGGGCCTCTTCGGCACCGGTACCAGCGGTAACAAAGGCGGGGATTCCAGCAGCTGTGGCCTCATCGACCACCAGGCCATAGGTTTCCGCACGCGATGGTAACAGCAACAGATCAGCCCGATAATACAGTTCGGAAAGTTCGTTGGCGTAAAGTTCCCCGGCCAGGGTGGCCTGTGGGAAAGGTTCCAGGGCTCGGCGTACCTGTTGTGCATAGGCCGGATCGGTCAGTGGCCCAGCAAAAGTGCACTGCCATACAATATCGTCTCGCTGACCGAAGCGGTCCAGCACATCCGCTAAGAACAACTGGTTTTTATTAGGCTCAACCGCTCCCACA
>Ga0079225_10002150_pt1 | contig 11252 bp, 12 predicted proteins | sample Poulit2012_FD_76344 | JGI IMG/M metagenome (GOLD analysis project Ga0079225, IMG submission 76344) | Agricultural soil microbial communities from Georgia to study Nitrogen management - Poultry litter 2012 | ecosystem: Environmental > Terrestrial > Soil > Agricultural land | place: USA: Georgia...
CCCTTGATGTACTTTACAAAAACCATTTTTGTGTTTGTCAGGGGCGATGGCGGGTCATTTTCTATCATCAAAATTCTATATTTTATTTTTCAGCTCTTTTCATAGAACTTTTTACATTACCAACAAAACCATCACTTGTTCTATTAAATAACTAAATTGATTATATTAGGACAGTGAATTGTCATTTAGTAGGAATAGAGAGATTTTCCAGTCTAAATTTTATAGCTGTGTCGTGATTCTCTTTTCGTTTCCCTTCAAGTACATTCTAACAAATGACAGCAACTTTGGTGCCATCAGAGAAGCCCTTTTGGAGCCATTTCTGTATCATCTTACCAAAGAAGCCCAGAGTCTCAGAATCAAATTTTACCGATTGTACAATTTGCTAATCTGAAACCAAGTCTAAAAATTTCCTTTGGGCTACATCGGTGTTTTCAGAAATCTTTCCAGGATTTGAATGATCCATTTCATACGTAAGGGTGACCCTATAAGAGCCGACTTTGCGGGGGTCAAACATATCAATTTGACCAGACATTCCTTTCTACTGAAGCCACGTAACCAATGATTCTTGGTTAAAAAAGGCCTGATAGAAGATTTGTGGTGATACCATAATCTGAATCTATTCTTTTGTTACCAGAATCATTTTCCATAATAAGATAATCCCTCTCATATTGGTGTCTGTCCTTTTTGTAACCTTATCGTATAGGAACACTAAAAAGTGCTCTTCCCGATTGTGGCACTATTGGTGGGCAATTTTAATTAATTTCCTACCCATGACCAGGATCACAAGACAGGTTATCCATAAAATCAACATGGAATCAAAGCCGACCGACACATGCCCACCATGCGTTAACTTGGTGCCCGCCGATACTAATTTCTAACGGTACAAAAAATAATATCACTACTGCCAACAGACAAAGAAGCGTTCCTGTAACATAGTAAACACTGACTTGAAAGATGTCTGCCAGTGGAAAGAAATGAATACCAACAATAATAGCCATAATAGGAAAGAACCAATCAAAGTGCCCTATTTTCTTGGTTACAATTGCAGCAATAATAATCAGTCCAAATTCAATTGCGAAAACGAGATTAAACCATTTGTAAACATTCTTACCATTACGATTGTTTGTATTAGAAATACTTCGAGAACTTCTATTCATTTTAATTCCACAGAAAAATAAAACAGCACCGGTCAATATTGCTAAAATCAGTAACCATACAGCACCTGATACCTGCAAACCTCCAATTCCAACGTCAGCCCACACTGTTCCAAAAAATGCCATAAACATAACGCCTGAAGCCGTACCACGCACATCCGCTTTCGTAACAACACTTTCCGCCATATTAACCCCCTCTTTTTACTGTATTATCCCAAAAACATGCTGAATAATATGATTTCAACACAATGTTTATTGCAATTACGCCTTATTCAACAATTTGTAAAAAACAACTATAATTAATTTGGAAAGCAACTTTTGTATATTTCCATGTATATCCTTTGTTGAATTTTTTCAAATTAGAGTTTATATAAATGATTGGAAAGTCTTTTCCATCAAATTTCTTCTTAACAGTAAATACAAAGATATCTTTTTTTCATCATCATTATGTATCAAGTCGCTTCACCAAGTTCAATTTCTTATTTTTTAAAATTAACTACCATAGATTTCAAGGAATTACTCTTTCATTCATGAATTCAGATTTGCGGGAGCATAACAGTGAATGTCGTCCAATTATTTTCTTAGCTAGAAACATGGATTTCTCCTCCTAGTCCACTGGTGATTGATTTTGCAATGGATAAACCTAGACCAAAGCTGTTTTTATCAATATAACGGGAATGAGCCCCACGATAAAATCGGTTAAATATCTTTGGTAAATCATCCTTCGCTATCCCTTTACCAGTATTTCCGACCCGAAAAATAATCATCCTTTTATCTTTTTCTAACGTAATGTCAATCTTTCCTTTTTCATTTGTATACTTATAGGCATTATCAAGGAGGATCATCACTAATTGTTTTATTTTGTCGGAATTACTTTTCACCATTATTTTTGACTCAATTGAATAGGTGACATTAATATCCTTTTCTTTCGTCTTTGCTTCCATAGAATAAAACATCTCTTCCAACATACTGCTAATATGTATCTCCTTCATTTCTAGGTTAGAGTTGACCTGATCCAGCTTTGCCAACTCTAACAAATTGGTTATCATTACTGTCATTCGATCAGTCGCAATTTTCATATTACCAAGCCATTTCAGTTGATTGTTAATTATTTCATCCCGATTATCCATCAAAACGTCGTAATTTGCCTGAATGATTGAAAGTGGTGTTTTGAGCTCATGCGATGCATCTGCAACAAATTGTTTCTGGTTTTCCCATGCTTTGGCAATAGGTTGCACTGCACTATTTGCAAAATACATACTAATAAAGAAAATAATCACTAGCAAAATGAATCCGACAACAAGTAATGTAATCGACAGGTTCCGTAAAGTTTGATTCGCATCTGTCACATCCAAAAAGGTCATTTGATAAACGTGATCCGTGGTCATGAGTTGCTCACTATTATTTCGAATCACATTCACTGATAAAGGCGTAATCTCATATTGCCACTGTTTATCATTAAAAGTAATCGTGTTTTTTTCTTTCATCTTCCATGCAATTTCTGCTACCTTCATATATTTTTCCTTAGGTAACTCAATTGGCGATTGAATTTCTATAACTTCTCCTTGATCATCTACTATTAAAAAAAAAGAGGAAAACCCACTCGTTGAGAGTGTCTGGCTAAGCGAATACGGCGTATCCTTGCTACCATTGTCAAATAGGTCATCTCCATAAACAGTCATTTCCGTTGTAGCACCCTTGTTTAGTTTTTCCTCAATGTCTGAAGAGATATTATGATAAATAATCCAATAGATGATTACAAAAGCCACTATGATTACCAAAGAGGTGATCGACATATTTAAGAAAAGGAATTTATTGCGAAATTTAGTAAACATCATAATGATTCATCCTTTTCAGTTTGCAACAAGTAACCTGCGCCACGAATTGTTCGTATCGTAACAGTGGAAGCTACCTGTTTTAACTTTTTTCGCAACAAAGAAATATGTATTTCCACACGGTTGTCATCGGCATCGGTGTCAAAACCCCACACTTTTTCAATCATCATTTCTTTAGAGATAATTATATTTTTTCGCTTCATTAACAGTTCTAGTAATTGAGCTTCCTTTAGCGTGAGGGATACCTCCATTTTATTACAATAAAGTATAAGCGTATGCTGATTGAATTCAATATCCCCATAAATGAATGTATTGTTATGAGCCAATTCAGTAAATCGCCGTCCCAATGCACGCAGACGTGCTAGCAATTCTTCCGTTTCAAATGGCTTTGCCAAATAATCATCTGCCCCACTATCGAGCCCTGTTACCCTATCTTCGGTATCACCTCGTGCGGTTAGCAAAATAACTGGTGTATGAATCCGGTCTTGGCGTAGCTCTTTAAGGACACTTAAACCATCCATTTCTGGAAGCATAATATCCAAAATAATGACATCATAAATGCCGGAAAGGCCGTAACTTAAACCATCTGTCCCATTATCGACAAGATCAACTGTATAATGATGTTTTTTCAGAATGTGAACGATGGCCTCTGCCATATATGTTTCATCTTCCACCATGAGAATTCTCAAATTGAATCCCCCTTTTTTTACTATTCATTACCCGCCACAAGACATCTGCTTATACTTTTTCGTGGCGGGTGCTTTTATGACACACATGATTGGTTCTTGTTAATCTTAATTAGCAGGATCAGTAATCCAAGTCTTTCCTCCATCAGTAGAATACTTAAGGATACCATCTACTATTTTCGTTTCAATGCTGCCAGCATTTTGTTCTGGGTTAGACTTAGTCACAATCCATGTCTCTCCGCCATCTAATGAATAGCGAATTTCACCTTCCTCTAAAGGTGTCATTGCATCATTTCCGGAAACATCAAAAAAATCGCCCTCCGTAATAATTTGTTGATTCCCCTCCTCAATGACAGTCAATCCTTCGGGGATTTCTTCGCTCCATGTTTGTCTAGCATCTACAGAAAATTCAACCACACCATCATCTTCTTCTATCGATATGGAACGATTAGATTCTGCTGCTAGAACGGTGCTTACACTCAGGAGCCCAATCGACAATCCAATGACTAAAAACGTTCCAATCTTCTTTTTTGTTACATGTGATTTTGAAATAGGATTTATATTCATATTTTCCATACCTCCTATAATTCTAATATGCAGATGTCTTATATTAATGATTGTAGGAGATCAACCTTTAGTGAACCTTTAGTAAATTATAAAAATGGTCTTATATATTTCACTTTCCTTCTCTCCAATACCTTGTACCAGCTTTCACACCTTTATAATTACAACACACTTGTACTTCAAAAGTGCAAAAATCAACCACTTCACAATTCGACTTGCAGATGGTATTCCTTTTCCAGCCTATTACTATGATGATGTCTGCATGGTCTAGCAGTATTAGATTGCTGCTAAGAGATATAAGAGGTGAATCGTAGTTTCTGTCTTCCGAATGGTTGATTAGGATCATCACCTTTCGGAATTAGCTCAACCCAACACAAACACTATTTTTGCAAATCAATTGCTACAAACAATTTTAATAGGTTAATTCAACCCCTTATTTTTTAAAAAGTTAATTATTACGGCTATTAACTCTTCTATGACACCGACTACCGTTCCCACTACAACACTACTTATGAAGCTGGAAACACGTGTAATAATCAAATTGAATATCGGCAGTATTTCGTTTAAAATCCATCCCAAAGTTGGTGGGCGATCCCTGGGAAGGCGCCATAAAATATTTCAATAAATAGAAATAGCTTGAAAGGTTTATTTGTCTTCAAAGAAAAAAGTCTAGCAAAATGAGTAATGGTATTATGGCAGGTAATGAATTCACCAAACTACCTTGTTCCATTAACTTTAAACCGTGTGCCATTACACAAGAGACCCCTCAACAATACAAGAAAGAAATTTAAACAACCACCTGCTAAAACAGGTGGATTTGGACATAAATGTCAGCGACTAAAGTTGCTTTTCAGGCTGAAGCCCTGCCCAAATCCGTTATGCCTGAAGTATAGTCAAGGTCTGACTAAACTCATTCTTCAATCTTGAAAATGTCATCTTTTCTTTCGTTGAATTGATTGTCTATATAATTCCTTATTACCTCATCCGTTACTGTTCCAATCGTAGCGAAAAAATAGCTTCGTGCTCATAAATGCTGCCCCCAATATCTCTTCTTTAGTTCTGGAAATCCATCCTGTAGTAACCTTGATGAGCGTCCTTTTAAATATTGCATAATTTTACTCGGGACAAAACTTGGGGGGCATGATATTAACAAGTGAATGTGATCGTTACCTACACTTTCTTGTAAAATTGTTATGTTTCTTGCTTCACAACCTTGCCGAATCAACTTTCTTGCTCTTATCACTATGTTTCTCTTCAATACTTTACATCTATATTTCGTTACCCATATGACAAGATGATATTTTATATCATAGACTGCATGACTAATTTTTCGATATCCGTCCATACTTTCACCTCTCACTTTAAGTATGGACATTTAGGGACAAGGCTAAAAGCTGATACCGTCTAAAGACGGTGGATTTAGACCACACATTTGTAAGTTAAATTTTAACAATAGAATCCAATTATTGAATAATAACAAACTATGAAAACAATATCTGTTTACTGAGTGATTCGTTTATGTTTTTAGTAGAGATTCTTATAACGAGAGATAGCGAATCAATCCTAGTACAGCAAAACAAAACAGAGCCATGCCGGATCCAATGCCAGTGACTGCACTGTTAGCTACATCCAATTTTTTGGATATCCTTGGTGATAGTACAGCAATTACTATCATAAGGATTGCTAATATATACAAACTGGGATCCTTAAAAACGTCTACTAACCAAAAAAAGTGAGTGCCTACGACAAAAGCAATCCATGGAGCAACATAGCCCCTTTTTTTCTTTCGAATCAAGAAAAACGCTCCAATACCACCTATAATAAATTGAGCATAAAAGACAATGATATATGTAGTTAACGATTCCTTTTCTGACAAAGCGGTAGACGCATTCCAATGAATCATACTTAAGTACACGCCTATCAAGCATACTAACAACGCAATTCCGGAAGCAACTCCAATATACTTGCGCCAATGTTTTCTAGGATCCTCCTGAGCCCATCCAAACCAAATAAAGCTAAACATACCAAAAACTGCTGCGTACATCGTATAATCTCTTATATATTCCAGTTCCATAATCAATCCTCTTCCATTTTAAATTTTGTAAACAATCTAGTCGACTCATTTATTGAAAAATCACCTAGGGGTGTGTCTGGCTAAAAACAGTCATGGTTGTTTAGCATATATAAATCAGTTAACTACTTTTTGAATACTCTAATTTAATAACCTATTTGATAGGAAAATACAAAAAAGGCTGTCCAGCAGTCTTTGGATTACATGAATATTGTAACTTGGATTAAGCAATAGTAATGCCAATCAAACTTGACATTATTCAGAACATATTAAGTCACAATAACATCATCCTAATATCTTTTAAACGCTTGATTAACAATGTTTACAAAATCACTACTATACGTCTTCAAATCAACTTTTTTGTTATATTAGTATTAAACATTCAATTGCTCCTTGAATCATATTGGCAATAACATCCATGATGAATTTCTCAAGTTCCTTTTTGTTTGGCCATCATGCATGATTAATCGAAGCCCATTCATAATCAGGTCTTCATCTTCATTGTTACCTAACTTATAATACGGAATATTATCGAGTGTTCTGGCATTAAAGATAATTTCAATTTCTATTAAAGCCGTAATACGTGCAGTGCAACGATCTCTTCTTCTCGATTATTTTTTCAAACAAATTCAAATAATTTACTAGAAACACATAGATTTAGTCCATTTTCTACCACTGAGAGGGTAGACTAAAAAATCACCCCCATTTCTCGCCGATTTTATGACTAAGGAGGAATACCGGGATGAAAAATGCCATAACAGCCATTGCACCAATAATGGAGCTAATTGCGAACATATCAGTATTGTAGTAACGATAGAAAAACAAACAATAATAAGGAATGATCAAAATTAGTGACGTCAAGACTCCTGGAGTGTAACACCTCAAATACAAGGACTGTAACGGGTGAGTGAAAATATTTAAAGCAAAAAAGAAGCTCACCCCTAAAAATATATAATAATGTTGTGTAATGATTGCTATCAATATTAATGCAGAAACAAATACAGAAAACACAAAGATGACAATGGAAAATTGCACAGATGTAGTATCCTTATAATTTCTTAATTCCTTCTGGACAAATGCAGGGATCCGATTTTCAACCCTAGGAAATACTTTTTGAAACCATCTTTCAATCGTTATAATTTCCTCTAGATTGTGAAGCATAAATATAATTAAAAAGGCCAAAACCCATACATAAATATCCAATGTTTTCCCTCCCCCTTACGCTACAATTTGGCTCTATTCTGTATTAATCGATTGTTGAATATTTTTATTCTCGAAAAATTTTATATACACTCATAAAAGGCATTTCGTAATGCTATTTCCCTAGGGTCATCGAACATATACATTCCTACCTTTGTCATAGCATAAGCAAACCCCACTTTTTCTTCTGGATCTGCAAAGCAAAATGATCCCCCAGCTCCTGGATGGCCAAAACATTGGGCGTTACCATAATTCGAACCTGTTTCTAGTGGTTTGAAAAAGCCTACATGAAATGAAGTATCAACAGTCTGCACTACATCTCGATAACCATTTATGGTTGGTTCAGGACTCTTCTTTAACTCTTCAAACGTATCGGGATCTAATTTCAGGCTGATTGCCCCATTAGAAAACTCGCTATATATCTTAGCCATATCACGAACTAACCCAATCCCATTACCAGAAGGAAATTCAATTTGGCGCATCTCTCTCGTATTAAAATTGGAATGTGCTAAAAGGTTTTTCGAATCTACCATACTTTTACTTGTTAGTGATTTAGGATTTATAAAAGCAAATAGTAGGCTTTTGGGAAAACTTCGGAAGCTTTTAAACAAATCAAAAACAGAACTAATACCTTTAACGTTCGCTACTCTAGTGTTATCTATAGATTCGGGTAAACCAATATAAAATTCTGCTTCCAGTGGCTCTGCAATCTCTTCACGAAAAAAAACACTTAATGAACGATTATGAGGGTCCGTTCTTTTGATTAATTCGCTCATTAACCAACCAATTGTCCAACAATGGTAGCCATGTTTCGCCCCTGGCTCCCATACAGGTCTCTTTATTTCCAATTCATCTATAATATTACTAGTATCAAAATCACTTATTTCATATATCGGAAGGTCTTTAATGGTACTTAACCCGGCTTGATGATTCAACAATTGCCTAATTGTAATATTTTCTTTCCCATTCTGACCAAACTCTTCCCAATATGTCGATACTTTTTCATCATAATCAAAGTATCCTTTAGAATGTGCTATCGCAATTGCCAATGCCGAAAAACCTTTTGTGGAGGAGAAAACCGTTACCATTGTATCCTTTTCCCAGGGTTCCTTTGTTTGGTGATTCTTAAAACCACCCCATAGGTCCACGACTTTTTCATCTTTTAAATAAATGCAACAAGCTGCACCGAGTTCCCCACGTTTTTCAAAGTTTTTAATGAATTCACTTTTCACTTTCTCAAAACCAGGCTTAACGTATCCATTTATTGAAGAGAAATTCAAATTTTCTTTTTTCAATTTATGCGTTTCCTTTCTGGATAAATTAACTTTTAAACAGTTGTATATCTTATGGCTTTTTTACACTTGTTGAATCCGAATAAACAAGTATTTTTATTCTTCCAAGCACCATAACCGATTTCAGTGCCATACGACTGATCGGTTTACGCTCTGTGGCAAGTAAACTGGATTCATCACCTTTGTCGTGGACAATTACGGAATTCCCCATGAAATTAATATTATCTCCCGATATAATTTCGCAACTTCTCTTACTCAAGAAAAGCGCCCTATTCTTGAATAACAGCAATATAAATATCAATATCTCCATCTGGATAATTTTTTTCAAAATCATAAGTATATGCCCTTTTTAACTGGCTTTCATCTTCCTTTTTCCATATTTCACTCCACGTATTAAAAATACCTTGTTCATCATTAGTGTTTACTTTAAAAATTTCATATTTTGTATTATTAGGAATGAGTATCGAAGGTTCATCTTTTCCTTCAACAGCAACAAATAGCGTATAATCCCCTTTGTAATCGGATTCATATTCATGATACAGACCATAGACATTCTCATCCTTGTTAGATAAAGCAGTTGATACTTTTTTCCACATGTTTGTAATCTTTTGTATAACCTGCTCATCATTAAAATTATTCAATCTAATTTTTTCAATTATTTTTAGTCCATATTAATCCCGCCTTCGAATTTTAAAAGAACAAAATGACCCGTTAATGGAATATCACAAATACCTTATTTCTGTATAATCTGAATAAGATTTCCGCATGTATCATTGAAGACAGCTATTGTAAGCTCTCCCATCTTTATTGGTTCCATAGTAAATTTCACACCTCGTTCTAATAACTTTTCATACTCTTTGCGAACATTTTCAACACCAAACATTGTTGCTGGAATGCCTTGTTCAAATATCTTTTTTTGATATTCTTTGGTAGCCGGATTATCATTTGGTTCGAGTATAAGCTCAGTGCCATCTTGATTTTCAGGAGAAACAAGTGTTATCCACCTATATTCTCCAGCGGGAACGTCATGCTTTTTTACAAAGCCGAGCGTGTTTGAATAAAACTTCAGTGCCTTATCTTGATCTTCTACGAATATGCTAGTAACAATAATTTTCATACTGTTTTCATCTCCTTTAAAATTCCATAAAAAATATAATTTAATACCTCACAATAACTTTGAGCCCATCTTTATAAATATCATTAATTGTTTTACCAGAAGCTAAATACTCTTCTGCCCCCTTTATCATCAAAGGGAATTGTTTTTTGAATTCTTCTATATCGACGTTTTTTATTTCTTCTGGCGAGGGTGACATTTGTTCTTCCGTAACAAATCCAAAAGTGTAACGGATCGCTGTAAGAACAATCAAACGTGAACGCTCAAGACTAATACCAGCATGGACTAGCACGCTTATTGCCTCTTCAGTTAGCTTTGCCATCATAAACGATAACTGTGATCCAGCAACTACTCTAGCACCATCTCTATATGAAAGCAGAGCATCTCGTAATGTGTTAAAAAAATGTATAATCCAGTCCTGCCAAGTTTGGTTTTCTCTCTGTTGTTCTATTTCAGAAAATTCCTTCTGTAATATAGCTTCTGCCATTTCATTTACTAGAGCCTCTTTATTTTTAAAGTGCCAATATAGGGCTGAAGCATAGACATCCAACCTTTTGGCTAATCTCCTTAAGGTCACACCTTCAAGACCATTTTCATTGAGCAGTTCCAGAGCTTCCTCGATAATTATTTCTTTTTTTAATGCCATCTAACTTCTCTCCTTCATATTGAGTCGATAAATATATTTGACATTATATCATAGACCCCTTAAACTGAACAGTGTACAGTTATTGTACACTGTTCAGTTCCCTGAAAGGAGGTATTAACAATATGGATCATAGTAAAAAATACGATGTTACTGAGATGAAGGCGATAAAGAACCAGAAGAAATGGTTCAATTTATCTTCGCCGGTTGGATTTGTGATATTTATAAACGGGCTACTAATTTTTGCTATATTGATTCGCTATTTATTTTGGGTATTCGGATTATAGTGTGGAATCTTCATTTTATTACCTTAAGATTCGTATTACGCTGATTCGGATAATCGTGTGGAACTCAATCAAATAAAAGTATGTATTGTAGCATAATCCTTACTAAAGATTAGCAACCCCCTTAAATTTTTAAATTAAGGGGGTTACTTTAACTGGGAAAATGTATATTTAAAGAAAATTCTATAAATATCCTGCACTGTTTATATGTAAACTATTTCTAAAATGTTACCCTTTAAGTTGGATTGCTAATAGAGTCTTCGCATCAATGTAAACAGATAGTTGTCACATGTAAATCAAGGGTTTATCGATTTTTTATGATTGTTCCTATAAACTAAAATCAAAGGAGGATGACAATGAAAATCGGTGAACAGATTCGAATGTTACGTAAAAATAAAAACCTTTCTCA
>Ga0079225_10002151_pt1 | contig 11251 bp, 9 predicted proteins | sample Poulit2012_FD_76344 | JGI IMG/M metagenome (GOLD analysis project Ga0079225, IMG submission 76344) | Agricultural soil microbial communities from Georgia to study Nitrogen management - Poultry litter 2012 | ecosystem: Environmental > Terrestrial > Soil > Agricultural land | place: USA: Georgia...
CCACGCGGGTCACGGAGCCGGAGCCCACGCGTGACTACACCGAGCGGATGCTCGCCGCCTTTGGCTGGCCGGTGGAATTTTCCCCCGGGCGTGCCGCCCTGGCTGGCGGCCACCGCCTGCAAGCCACCGACGTGGTGGTTCCCGCCGACTTCTCTTCCGCAGCTTTCTTCCTGGTGGCGGCGACGCTCGTCCCGGGATCGAGACTGCTGCTGCGGCAGGTGGGAATGAATCCCCGCCGCACCGGGCTGCTGCAGGTGCTGCGCGCAATGGGTGCACGGATCGACGAACATGCGGCCGGGGAGCAGGGCGGGGAGCCGGTTGCCGACCTGCTGGTCCGCCACGCGCCGCTGGTCGGGGTGGACGTGCCGCAGGAGATCGTGGCCGACATGATCGACGAGTTCCCGGCGCTGTTCGTCGCGGCGGCCTGCGCCGCCGGCACCACGGTGGTGCGCGGGGCCGCGGAACTGCGGGTCAAGGAATCAGACCGCATCACGGTGATGGCGCAAGGCCTGCGCGAGCTCGGCGTGCATGTGGAAGAGACTCCCGATGGCGCTGTCATCCATGGTGGCAGCCTGCGGGGCGGGCGTGTCCACAGCCGGGCGGATCATCGCGTGGCAATGGCGTTCGCAGTGGCTGCGCAGGTCTCCAAGGGGCCGGTGAGGGTGGAGGATGTCGGGAACGTCGCCACTTCGTTCCCGGGCTTCGCCAGGCTTGCCCAGAAAGTGGGTTTCCGGCTCGGCTGAAGGCGGCCGCGCTACTCGACCTGGAAATCCACCGGCACGGTCACGGTGGAAGCGACGGGAACCCCATCCTGGATCGCCGGCTGGAATGTCCACTGGCTCACCGCATCGCGCGCGGCACGATCCAGCTCCCGCGAACGGCTGCTGCGCTCGACCTCCACTGCAGCTGCGCGGCCCTGTGCATCCACTTCCACCCGCAGCAGGACCGTGCCCTCCTGGCGCGTACGCAGCGCTTCCACCGGATATTCCGGCTGTACCCGGCTCAGGGGTTCGGCGGGGCGATCGGCGGGACGGGGCTCGGGCGGCGGATCCGGCCGCGGAGGAGGCTCGGAGGACGCCTCTGGAGGCGGTGTCTCCCCGTCGGCGGCTTCGGGTTCGACGGCTTCCACGGCTTCAGCCGCGGGCGGCACCTCAACTGGCGGCGGTTCCTGATCGCGATCCCGCGATACGTACCAGAGCATCGCCAGCAGCGCGATCGCCACGAGCAGCCACACCAGCGGGCGCGCGCTCCGGCGGCCGGCCTCGGTGTCGCCAGCCGGGCCATCGTCGTCAGGCCCGAGCTCCGGATCGGATGGTGCGGACATGCGGATGGACTTCCTCTGCAGGGTACTGCCGTTCAGGCTCCCACAGCATTTGTTTCGTCCGCGTCACGGCCGGTCGCGCGCTCAGGGGCTGAAGGTGATCGGAATGAGCACCCGTTCGGCCACGACTTCGCCACGGCGCACCGCGGGCTCGAACCGCCATTGCCGCACGGCCCGCAGCGCGGCCTGGTCAAGCGCGCCGTGGGAACTGCTGCGGACGACCTCCACCTGGCGGGGCCTGCCGTCCGGGCCGACCAGCGCCTGCACGATCACTTCGCCGGCGTGACCGCGCCGCTGTGCCCGGCGCGGGTAGGCGGGTGCGGGAGCGTGCACCGGCAGCGGCGCGCGGTCGAGCGCGCTTGATGCAGGCTCCGATTCGGCATCCGCAACCACATCATCCGCCTCCACCGTCCGATCGGGAGCAGTGCCCGCCACCGGAGCCGGTGGCTCCGCGGGTGCGTCGGGCAAGGCGAATACGCCGCCGGCGTCGCTGTCACCGCCGGCTGCATCCTGCTCCTCCGGGAGCTGGGGCGCGGGCAATGTGCCGCCATCGGCGGCATGCTCCGCTTCCACCGGGGGAAGCATGCTCGGCGGGGCATCGTCCACCGCCTCGCGCTGCGCCCATACGATGATGAAAAGCAGGACGCCGGTTGCGACCGCAATGGGGACGAGCAGCCAGCTTGAAATCCAGTGCCGCCAACGTGGATGGGCAGCACCGGCGCGGGATTTTTTTCCGGGCATGGGATGGGACCGGTCACGGATCGCCCCGATTCTTGCACACGCCACCGCAGCAGGCGCTGCAGGCGCACTCGGGCGATAATGCCCGTCCACGCAACGCGACGACCCTTCCCATGCTTGATCCGAACCTGCTGCGCAACGACCTTCCCGCCCTCGCCGAACGCCTGCAACAGACCCGCGGCTTCACGCTCGACGTGGAGGGGCTGCAGACGCTCGAGGAGGAGCGCAAGCAGCTGCAGGTGCGCACCCAGGAGCTGCAGAACCTGCGCAATACCCGCAGCAAGGAGATCGGCAAGGTCAAGGCGCAGGGCGGCGACGTGCAGGCGCTGCTGGCGGAAGTGGCCGGGTTCGGCGAGGAACTCAAGGCCAACGAGCAGGCGCTGCAGGAAAAGCGCGACGCGATCGAACGCATCGCCCTTGGCATTCCGAACCTCCCCGCCGACGACGTGCCCGCCGGCAAGGATGAGGACGACAACGTCGAGGAACACCGCTGGGGCACGCCGCGGACATTCGATTTCGCCGTGCGCGACCACGTCGAACTGGGGGCACGCAACGGCTGGCTGGACGGAGACACGGCCGCCAGGCTGTCCGGCGCGCGCTTCACGGTGCTGCGCGGCCAGCTTGCGCGCCTGCACCGTGCGCTCGCGCAGTTCATGCTCGACCTGCACGTCGCCGAACACGGGTATGAGGAAACCAATGTGCCCGTGATCGTCAACGCGGACGCCATGCAGGGCACGGGCCAGCTGCCCAAGTTCGAGGAGGACCTGTTTTCAACCATGGTCGGCGATGCCCGGCGCTACCTGGTGCCCACCGCCGAGGTGCCGCTGACCAACATGGTGCGCGAGCAGATCGTGGAGGCGGAGGCGCTGCCGCTGCGCATGACCGCCCATTCCATGTGCTTCCGTGCCGAGGCCGGCAGCCATGGCCGCGACGTGCGCGGGATGATCCGCCAGCACCAGTTCGAGAAGGTGGAACTGGTGGCCGTGGCGGCCCCGTCGGAGAGCGGGGCCGAACATGCGCACATGCTGCGCGCGGCCGAAGTGGTGCTGGAAAGGCTTGGCCTGCCGTATCGCCGGATGCTGCTGTGCAGCGGTGACATGGGTTTTTCCGCGCGCAAGACGTGGGACCTTGAAGTCTGGCTGCCTTCCCAGGATCGCTACCGGGAGATCTCCTCGGTCTCCAACTGCGGCGATTTCCAGGCCCGGCGCATGCAGGCGCGCTGGCGCAATCCGCAGACGGGCCGGCCGGAGCCGGTCCACACCCTCAACGGTTCGGGCGTGGCCGTGGGCCGGGCGCTGGTGGCGGTGATGGAGAATTACCAGCAGGCCGACGGCTCCATTGAAGTGCCGGAAGCGCTGCGGCCCTACATGGGCGGCCTGGACCGGATCGCCTGAGTTATGAAAATGGGACGAAAAAGGTTAAAATCCTCCGATCGTTCCACTTAAAGGCACCGCCATGCAGGACCTCAACGACCTGTATTACTTCGCCCTCGTGGTCGAGCACGGCGGGTTTGCAGCCGCCGAGCGCGCACAGGGCATCCCCAAGTCACGCCTGAGCCGGCGCATCAGCCAGCTCGAGAACGAACTGGGCGTGCGCCTGCTGCAGCGATCCACCCGCCGCTTCGCGGTCACCGACGTGGGCCAGAGCGTGTACCGCCACGCCCGCTCGATGCTGGCCGAGGCCGCGGCCGCCCGCGAGGTCGTCGACCGCCTGAGCGCCGAGCCGCGCGGCGTGGTGCGCGCCAGCGTGCCGGTCAACATCGTCCAGCAGTTGATGCCCAAGCTGCTGCCCGATTTCCTCGCCCGCTATCCGCAGGTGCGCGTGCAGCTGCACGTGAGCAACCGCCGGGTGGACCTGATCAACGAGGGCTTTGACGTCGCGATCCGGGTGCGCTCGAAGTTCGACGACGATGGCAGCCTGATCATGCGCAGCTTCGGCCAGATCCAGGAGCTGCTGGTGGCGAGCCCGAAGTACCTCAACGGTGCCGGCCGGCCGGTCGAGCCCGAGGACCTCGCCGAGCACGTCACCATGACGATGGCCGAGGACGAGGTGCGCCAGCGCTGGGAGCTGCAGCGCAACGGGGAGACCCGCCGCATCGACCTCAAGCCGCGCATTTCCGGTTTTGATTTCCCGATGCTGATGTCCCTGGCCAAGCAGGGCCTGGGCATCACCATGCTGCCCGAGACGGTTTGTGCCGACGCCGTGCACAGCGGCGAGCTGGAGGTGGTGATGCCCGAGTGGCGCCTGCCTCAGGGCGTGTGCCATGCCGTGTTCGCTTCGCGCAGCGGCCTGCTTCCGGCGGTGCGGGTGTTCATCGACCATCTGGCCGAATACATGCCGCGCCTGCTCGAGCAGTCCAGCCTCAACTGCAAGTCGGCCGGGCTCGAGGATGCCGCCTGACCGCGAGGTCTGGGATAATCATTGCGACGGATGGGTGGCCGAGTGGTTGAAGGCACCGGTCTTGAAAACCGGCAACGGGAAACCGTTCGTGGGTTCGAATCCCACCCCATCCGCCAACCCAAGCAGGCCCCCGGATGCCTCTACCTGCAGCGCAAGCCCGCCATTCCGTGACGCCCGTCCGCTCCGGCTTGCGGGCCCGCCGGCCTGCCGCTAGCCTGAGTTTCGGGGGGATTGATAAGGGGTACAGGGAATGACCATACGGGTCTTCATGGTCGACGACCATGCACTCGTGCGCACAGGACTGCGCATGATCCTTGCCGGCGAAAGCGATATCGAGATCGTCGGCGAATCCGACTGCGGCGAAGACGCGCTGCCCAGGATCCGGCAGCTGAAGCCGGACGTGGTGCTGTGTGACCTCCATCTTCCGGGCGTCAGTGGCCTGGAGGTGACCGAGCGGATCGTTCGCGGCGACTACGGCACGCGCGTGATCGTTGTATCGGTGCTCGAGGACGGGCCGATGCCCAAGCGCCTGATCGAAGCCGGTGCATCCGGATACGTGGGGAAGGGCGGTGATGCCAGCGAGCTGGTACGCGCGGTCCGCTCCGTCGCCACCCGCACGCGCTACCTGTCCAGCAGCATCGCGCAGAACATGGCGCTTTCAGGCCTGACTGGCGAGGACAGCCCGTTCGACGCGCTCACCGCGCGCGAGATGGAGATCGCCATGCTGCTGATCCAGGGCTTGCGGCAGGAGCAGATCGCCCGCCGCCTGTGCCTGAGCGCGAAGACGATCAACACCCACAAGACGCGCCTGTTCGAGAAGCTGCAGATCAACGACATGATCGCGCTGGCCCGCCTGGCGAGCCAGTACGGGATGATGGATCCCGCGCAGACGCTGTAGCACTACAGCGTCGCGCGGGCCCTGCCGCAGCGTCAGGCGCTGCGGGGTTCGTCGGCAGGCTGCTCCGGGCCGGAATCACTTCCGGACCTGGCGGGCTGCTCCGGCTTTGAATCCGCGCCGGCCTTGGCGGTGGCGTCCTGATGGGGCCTGTCAGTGGACGGACGCGCGGGGGCAGGGGTTTCGAACAGTTCCTGGGTGGCGCCGGGTGTTGCCGGACGCCCGGTGTTCGAATCCCCCCGATTGCCCGCCACCGCGCCCGCAGCCTTGACCGGGCCGGCGTCCGCCGGTGCTGCCGGAGCAGCGGGCGCAGCGACCGTCGAGCGTTCTGCAGCAGGCTTCGGCGCAGGTTCCGCTGGCGTTGCGGGCGCCGGTACGGATGCCTGCTCACGCGCCGGAGCGGCGTCCGCCGCCGCCTCAGGTACAGGCGATGCAGGCACGGAAGCCCGGGGGGCCGGCCGTGCGGCAGGCGCAGTCTGCTGCTTTTCAGGCAGCGGATCCCGGTTGGCGGGGGCATTGCCCGGGGCATTCTCCGCAGCGACCGGGGCCGCGGCTGCAGCCGGCTTCGGATCCGCGGACGGTGCCTTGGCATCCCCGGCGGACGATGCCGCATCCGGCTTCGCCTGCGGTTGACCGGCTTCAGCCCGCCCGGCGTCCCCACCAGCGTCCTGAGCCTGGCCAGCGGTGTCCGAAGCGGCTACGCGCGGCTTGCGCTGGCGCTTGGCCGCATTGTCCGCCGTGCTGGCCTGGCCGTCGTCGAAGTCGAACTCGGGCTGCGACGCCTGGGCAGCCGGGATGTCGGCGGCATCCTCGGCAGGCGCATTTGGTCCGCCGTCGGCGCCGGGCGCAGCGTTTTCCCCGCCCTGGCCGCTGCGGCGCCGGCGGCGACCGCCGCGACGGCCACGGCGGCGACGCCCCGTGCCTTCGCCAGCTGCGGGTGCGCCTTCGCCACGATCAGGCTGCTCGCTGCCATCGGCGCGCTGGGTCTGCGCAGCCGCCGGCTCGCGCTCGTCGGCGGACGGGCGGGTTGCGGTGTCCTGCGGGGTGGCAGGCGCCGCGGCCCGCGGTTGCGCATCCGCGTCGTCCTGCCGGTTCCGCTGCCCGCGGGGCGCCTCGGTCGCGGCCTTCTGCTGCCGGGCAGCCTCTTCCGTGCGCACATCCGGCTGGTCGGGGGATTGCTTCTGGCGCTCACGCCGGGGCTGCTGCGCCTGTTTCTGGCCGCGGGCCTGCTTGGCCCGGGCAGGGCGGTCCTGCTTGTCCTGCTGGTCGCGCTCGCCGTTGCCCTGGCCCTGGCCACGGGCCCGGCGCGGCTTCTGATCGCGCCGCTCGCCATCGCGGCGCTCGTCGCTGCGCCCCTGGCGGCCGCGTCGCTGCTGGCCGCTGCGCTCACCGCGTTCCTTGCCGTCTGCGGACGGACGGCGCTCCTTCGGGGCCTCTTCTGCGGGCGCCCCGACGATGAGCGATTTCAGCCAGCCCATGAAGCCCACGGCGGCCACCGGCGCGGCAGGGGCCGGAGCGGGGGCCGGCGCCGGTGCCGGGGCAGGCGCTTCCTCGCGCGGCTCGCGCACGGGCGCAGGCTGGGCCGGTCGCACGTTGCGCACGGCCGGCGGCGGCACGTTGAGGTTGGACTTGTTCAAGGCGATGGTGTTGACCTTGCGCGGAGTGCCGCGCTGGTAGCTCGGACGGCTGGTTTCCTCGCCAAGCTCGTTTTCGCGGATCCGCGTGACCTCGTAGTGCGGGGTCTGCAGGTGTTCGTCGGCAACGATGACGATCGGCGCCTTGTGCCGGCTTTCGATCTCCGCCAGCGCGGCGCGCTTCTCGTTGAGCAGGTAATTGGCGATCTCCAGCGGCGCCTGCACCAGCACCTGGCCGGTGTTGTCCTTCATCGCGTGCTCTTCTGCCACGCGGATGATCGACAGGCTCAGCGATTCCACGCTGCGCATGCGGCCGTGGCCCTCGCAGCGCGGGCACACGATCTGGCTGGATTCACCCAGCGACGCGCGCAGCCGCTGGCGGCTCATCTCCAGCAGGCCGAACTTGGAGATCCGGCCCAGCTGCACCCGCGCGCGGTCGTACTTGAGCGCGCCCTGCAGGCGGTTTTCCACCTCCCGCTGGTGCTTGTTGGAGGACATGTCGATGAAATCGATCACCACCAGTCCGCCAAGGTCGCGCAGGCGCAGCTGGCGCGCCACTTCGTCGGCCGCCTCCAGGTTGGTGTGGAATGCGGTTTCCTCGATGTCACCGCCGCGGGTGGCGCGCGCCGAGTTGACGTCGATCGCGGTCAGGGCCTCGGTCTGGTCGATCACCAGGGCGCCGCCGGAGGGGAGGGTGATGGTGCGCTCGTACGCGCTCTCGATCTGCGATTCGATCTGGAAGCGGTTGAAGAGCGGCGTATCGTCGGTGTAGTGCTTGAGCTTGCGCAGGTTGTGCGGCATGACCTGCTCGACGAAATCCTTGGCCTCCTCGTACATCTCGGGGGTATCGACGAGGATCTCGCCGATGTCCGAGCGCATGTAGTCGCGCAGGGCGCGGGTGATCAGGCGCGATTCCTGGTAGATCAGGAACGGCGACGGCTTGCTCAGCGCCGCGTCACAGATCGCCTTCCAGATGCTCAGCAGGTAGTCCAGGTCCCACTGCAGCTCCTCGGCATCCCGGCCGACGCCAGCGGTGCGGATGATCACGCCCATGTCGTCGGGGATGTCGAGCGCGTCCATCGCCCGCTTCAGCTCGGCCCGGTCCTCGCCCTCGATCCGGCGCGAGACGCCGCCGGCGGTGGGGGAGTTGGGCATCAGCACCATGTAGCGGCCGGCCAGCGAGATGAAGGTGGTCAGGGCGGCGCCCTTGTTGCCGCGCTCCTCCTTCTCCACCTGCACCACCACTTCCTGGCCCTCGCGCAGAAGTTCGCGGATGCCGGCCTTGTGGTCGACGCCGGCCTGGTAGTAGTCGCGGGAGATTTCCTTCAGCGGCAGGAAGCCGTGGCGGTTGCCCCCGTACTCGACGAAGGCGGCTTCAAGCGATGGTTCCAGCCGGGTGATCCGGCCCTTGTAGATGTTGGACTTCTTCTGTTCCTGGGACGGCTGCTCGATGTCGATGTCGTACAGGGTCTGGCCGTCCACGATCGCCACGCGCAGTTCTTCGGCCTGCGTGGCGTTGATCAGCATGCGTTTCATTGTTGCGTTCCTCGCGCGCTGCTACCGCGCGGAACGCCGTGGGCGTCTCGTCTGGTTGGCTGGAGGCTGCGCCAGCGGGGCGAAGGATCCGCTGCCGGGACGGCGAACCGCCCCGCGCCGCGGCGCGGCCGTCAGGTTGTTCCAGCGCTACGACACCACGGCAGGCCGCGGGAGCGCTTGCATTGCATTGTTCGTGTTGCAAGGACCGGCGGCAGCCTGTGGAAGACCGCAGGCGCCGCGCGGGGCATGTTCAGCACCGTCTTGCGGGGTCACCGCGGAAACGGACGATGGCCGGGCCTGCCGATGAGCCGCTAACATGTCCGCCCCGGGGGCGGTGGCCGCGCACTGCAAACGGGATCGCGGGAGCCGGGCTTTCGGCCCTGTTTGCCGGTTCCGCCGGTCCCGAGGCACCAACGGGGCAACTCCCTGCGAAATCAAACCCTTATATCGCGACGCGAGTGTAGCAGATCAGGCACCTGGAATGACCCCTCCCCAACGTCCCGAACAGCAGCCGGGCGGGGCCCGCATCGTGCGGGTCCCGGACGACCGGGACGGCCAGCGCCTGGACAATTTCCTCCTTGGCCAGCTCAAGGGTGCGCCGCGGAGCCTCGTCTACAAGCTCGTGAGATCGGGACAAGTCCGCGTCAACGGCGGCCGAGCCAAGGCCGAGCGGCGGCTTGAGGGCGGTGATGAGGTCCGGATCCCGCCGGTGCGGGTCGCCCGGGCGGGGGAGCGGGGCTCGCCCCCCAGGGGCCTGATGGACGCGATCGCCGCCGCCGTCGTGTTCGAAGACGAGCGCCTGCTCGCCCTCAACAAGCCCGCCGGCGTTGCCAGCCATGGCGGCAGCGGCATCGGCTTCGGCGCCATCGACACGCTCCGCGCCCTGCGCCCGAACCAGGCACTGGAGCTCGTCCACCGCCTGGATCGCGACACCTCCGGGCTGCTCCTGTTCGCAAAAAAGCGCTCGGCGCTCTCGGAGCTGCAGGCTCTGCTGCGCGAAGGCGGCGGCGATGCCCGCAGCGGGGTGGGGAAGCGATACCTCAGCCTCCTCACCGGCCGCATGCCGGACGGCACCATGAGCGTCGACGCCCCGTTGCACGTGGGCCTGCGCCAGGGCGGCGAACGCCACGTCCAGGTCAACGACGGCGGCAAACCCTCGCTCAGCCACATCAAGCTGCTCGAGCGCCGCGGCGGCCATTCCTACTGCGAAGTCGCCATCGCCACCGGGCGCACCCATCAGATCCGCGTCCATGCCAGGCACATCGGCCATCCGGTCGCGGGCGACGACAAATACGGCGACCCGGATGTCAACCGCCGCCTTCGCGACAAGGCCGGACTCAAGCGCCTGTTCCTCCACGCCGCCTCGCTCGAATTCTCGCTCGACGACGGGCGCACACCGTACCTGCTCCACGCCCCGCTGGCGCCGGAGCTTTCGGAAGTCCTCGATCGCCTCTCGGGCTGAGGGCCCGGTCGCACTGCCACCGAGCCGGACGAACGCGCGATATTTCAGCCCGCGAGCACGTCCGCCCGCGCCGCACAGATGAAATCGTTCTCGGACAGGCCGCCCACGTCATGGGTGGAATAGCGCACCACGCAGCGGTCGTAATGCACCCCCAGGTCCGGATGGTGGTCCTCCCGGTGCGCCATGAAGGCCAACGCGTTCACGAACGCCATCGTCCGGTAGTAATCCTCGAACCTGAAGGTCCGCACCAGCGCCTGGCCGTCCTCCGCAAGCTCCCAGCCCGGCACCTGCGGCAGCAGTTCGCGGATATCGGCCTCGGACAAACGGTGCTCGCGGCCCTTGCGCGGGACGCAATGCGCCTGGGCGAGGGGAATCAGGTCTGGCATGGCACACTCCTGGCACATCGGCGTGGGGCCCGGTCGACTGGCGTTCGGAAACCCCGCCTCGGGCCGGATAGAATACCCCGCATGATCCAGATCTCAGACAGCGCCCAGACCCACTTCCGCAAATTGATCGAACGCGAGAGCCTGCCCGGCCTTGGCGTGCGCCTTGCGGCGGTGCACCCCGGCACCGCCCGGGCCGACGTCCAGCTCGAGTTCGCCGAACCCGGAGACCTCCAGGGCGACGAATGGGCCGTCGATTGCGAGGGCTTCACCCTCTGGCTCGATGCCTCCAGCGTGAAGTTCCTGGATGGGGCGGAAATCGACTACACCACCCAGGCCACCGGCGGCCAGCTCCAGATCCGCGCGCCCAACATCAAGGGCAAGGCACCCGACGCATCCGCCTCCCTGGTGGAACGGGTGCGCTGGCTGATCGAACACGAGATCAATCCCCAGCTGGCCAGCCACGGCGGCCACGTGGCGGTGGAAGAAGTGACTTCAGAGGGTGTGGTGGTGCTGCGCTTTGGCGGCGGCTGCCACGGCTGCGGAATGGCCGACGTGACCCTCAAGCAGGGCATCGAGAAGGCGCTGCTGGAAAAGGTCCCGGGCGTGACAGCCGTGCGCGACGCCACCGACCACGCCACCGGCACCGCCCCATACATCAAGCGCAGTTCCGGCTGACCGGGCGCGGACTCGGGTGTTTTCCCCGGCCGAACTGATCGAGGCATTGCGGCGGCGCCTGCGGCTCTCGATCCGGCCGCTGCCGCAGGCCGATGGCCTGCCGCCTTCGTGGAAGGCATGGCTGCAGGCCACGGCCGAACGTTCCCCACCCGCCGGTGACAGGGCCGCGGGCGTTGTCGCCGCGGCGGCGGCCCGGCCGCCAGC
>Ga0079225_10002152_pt1 | contig 11250 bp, 7 predicted proteins | sample Poulit2012_FD_76344 | JGI IMG/M metagenome (GOLD analysis project Ga0079225, IMG submission 76344) | Agricultural soil microbial communities from Georgia to study Nitrogen management - Poultry litter 2012 | ecosystem: Environmental > Terrestrial > Soil > Agricultural land | place: USA: Georgia...
CGGGGGAATGGCCCGTATGATGCGTGCCTTGGGTGGGGGAGGTTTAGGCGGTTTGGGTGGTTTGCTAGGGGGCGGTGGCGCAATGCCGCCTGGTATGCCAGGGGGGGGAATGCCTAGGGCTGGGCGCAAAAATACTCGCCGTTCAAGACGCCGTAGGCGCCGTTAGCCTGTAGGCATTTTTGAGTATTTATTTTGATTTTTAAATAGATAGTTATGGTTTTTTAGCTGCGGTCAAAAACAAAGCCGCAGCTGTTATTGGTTAACCACCGCCCACTGCAACTACAATTTCTACCCGGTCTTGTCCTTTCAGATAAGTTTCGGTATGCAGGCTTTTGGGCACGATATTGCCGTTGACTTCAACAGCAACCCGCTTATCAGCAAAATCAAGTTGTTCTAACAAACTTCTAATACTTGTTTTTGCATTAATGTGTTTTACCTCACCGTTAACGGTGAGCTGGATGGTGTCCATAGTAGATTTGCTCATATTGTCTTTGATCGTTAGTAAGTTAAATTAACTAACGGGTTATTTTAACCCCTAATTAGCCATTTTAAATGTCGTTCGGTGAAAGATTAAATCCCACACTTGGTGTCCTAATTTTAAACCCCGCTGTTCAAATTTAGTTAGTGGTCGCTTGCTGGGGCGTGGCGCAAAATACGGATAGCTATTTTTCAACCATTGGCATTGGTTTAAAACTTTTAGCATATGCTCGGCATAGTTCAGCCAGTCGGTAGCACAGTGTATGTAGCCATTAGGTTGTAATCGATTTGCCACTAGATCAACAAATTGCGGTTGAATTAAACGGCGCTTATGGTGTCGCTTTTTAGGCCAAGGGTCAGGAAAAAATATATGCACTCCGGCCAGTGAAAATGGTGGAATCATATCGCGTAGCACCTCGACTGCGTCGTGCTGGATTACCCGAAGGTTGCGACATTGTTGTTCTTTTATACGGTGTAACAAGGCGCCAACCCCCGCATCGTAAACTTCAATGGCAATGTAATTGTTTTGTGGGTTTTGTAAAGCAATTTCTATTGTAGCCTCGCCCATACCAGAACCAATTTCAATTATAGTTGGTGCGTGACGCTGAAAGATGTTATCAAGATGGATTGGTGCTGGGCGGTAAGGAATACCCCATAATGGCATTAACTTAATCAAAGCACGTTGTTGCCCGGGTGTAATATGCGGGCGTCGATAAACAAAGCTACGAATATGGGTTTGCTTGTTTTGCGTTTTATTCATATACAGCGGTACACAACCTAATGGGTCAACTAGCCATCGAGCACTTTATTTGTTTTTATATCGACCGGATCAAAGTGTGTCATAACATCTAAAACAGGTAAGGTATCCATTACACGCTTTCTTGCTTCAACGGCAATATCGTGGCCTTCTTTAATGGTTAAATTGGAATCCATTTCTAGGTCTACCTCAACCCAAATCATATCCCCCATTTTTCTGGTTTTTAAATCATGTAGGCCGAGTACGCCAGGGGTCGAGGTGATAAGCTGTTTAATTTTTTGTTCAGTGTCTTCATCGACTGCCCGGTCAGTTAGATCGTGAAAGGCCTCTATAGAGAATTTCCAGCCCATGCGAAAAATCATCACACCAACCAACATGGCCGCTAAAATATCGGCCATGGGTACCCCAACAAGGTTTGCTAAAATACCTACGGAAACAACCAGTGACGAGGCTGCGTCGGAGCGTGCATGCCATGCGTTAGCCACTAACATGGTTGATTTCACTCGCCGAGCCACGCTTAGCATGTAACGAAATAGGCTTTCTTTGACAATAATGGCTACTACCGCTACTGGTAATGCGATGACCCCAACTGTAGGTAAAGAGTCGGCCATTTGTAGTTTATTAATGCCATTCCATACCATGCTTAGACCGACAATGACTAAAATGGCCCCCACTGCAAACGTTGCTGCCGTTTCATAGCGTCGGTGACCATAATGATGGTCATCGTCTGGCGCTTTGGTGCTGTATTTATTAGCCCATAGGACAATGCCGTCGGCGATTAAATCGGAAAATGAATGAATGGCATCGGCAATTAAGGCTTGTGATTTGGCCACAATACCAACCGCTAATTGTAAGCCAGATAACAGCACATTAACATAAACACTAACCATCGTTGAACGATGGGCCGCCTTGCTGCGAATTTCATCTGAAACTTCGTTGTAGGTCATTGTTTTGTCATAAATATGCGGTAAATTACTTAATTCGCAAACCAGGAACTACACCTTCATGCGGTTCAAGTAGGTAAATGCCAGAATGTTCTTTTTCATTGGCATGGCTTGCTGCCAATACCATACCTTCTGATACGCCAAAGCGCATTTTTCTGGGTGCTAAATTAGCCACCATTACAGTGTATTTGCCGGCCAAACTTTCAGGTTCATAAACGCCCTTGATGCCAGCAAATACTTGACGTGGCTTTGGCTCGCCTATATCTAGTAGCAGTTTAAGCAACCTATCTGATTTTGGAACGTGTTCGCAAGATAAAATTTTGGCTACACGTAAATCAACCTTAACGAAGTCATCAATGTTGATGGTTTCTGCAATCGCCTCTCCACCCGGGGTGGGGATGGGTTCGGGCTCAGGTTCTAGCAACTGCTCTAATTGCTTCTCTTCGATACGCTTAATTAGATGCTTAAATGGTTTTATATGTGTTGGTAATTGGGCCGCGTCTTCCCAGTAGAAAGGGTGTTGAAGGGCAAAAAGCTCATCGGCTATTTTTTTAGAAAGATAAGGTAGCACAGGGCTGAGCATCACAGTAATGGCTTTAAACCCAGCTATTGCGCGTGAACAAATATCTTGCAACTTGAGCTTTTGCGCCTCGTTTGCATCTTTCATGCTACGGGCAATAACCCACGGCTTGGCGGTATCAAAAGCTTGATTTATTTGATCTGCTAAGCCCATTATTTTACGAATAGCGCGCCCATATTCACCGATTTCATATAGTTGGGCAACTTCTTGAGCAAGGGTGTTAAATTGATTTTGCATGGTCTGTGTTTCACCCTTATAGCCAAGCTGGCCATCAAAAAAACGCTGCAAAAAGGGCGCAGCGCGACTAGCAATATTCACATATTTACCAACTAAATCGCTATTAACCCGCACGATAAAGTCTTCGGTATTAAAATCAATATCCTCTACGCGCGAATTTAATTTTGCCGCAATGTAGTAGCGCATCCATTCAGGGTTCATGCCCAATTCTAAATACTTCAGCGGGTCGATACCGGTGCCACGGCTTTTCGACATTTTTTCACCGCTTAAGGTAATGAAACCATGCACTCGTAAAGCGTCGGGTGTTTTGCGCCCAGAAAACTTCAACATAGCAGGCCAAAAAAGAGCATGGAAATAAACAATATCTTTCCCAATAAAATGAACTTGTTCAGTATTGCTATTGGGATCAATCAATGCGTCGAAGTCAATCCCTTCCTGCTTGCAATAAGATTTTAAAGAGGCCAAATACCCAACAGGTGCATCGAGCCATACATAAAAATATTTACCCGGTGCATCAGGAATGGGAATACCAAAGTAAGGCTCATCACGGGAAATGTCCCAATCGGCTAGTTTGGCTTTACTGTCCTCATCTAACTGTAACCATTCTTGTGTTTTGGCAAGTACCTCACTTTGTAGTCGAGCACGCCCCTGAGGATCTTTGCCCTGGGTCCATTCTTGTAGAAATTGAACACATCGTGGGTCTGAGAGTTTAAAGAAAAAGTGTTCTGATTCCCGCAGCTCGGGCTTAGAGCCGCTTAAGGTAGAATAGGGGTTAATTAGCTCGGTTGGACGATACACAGCACTGCATGCCTCGCAGCTATCACCATATTGCTCTTGTGCACCACAGGAAGGGCATTGCCCCTTAATATAACGATCTGGCAAAAACATTTTTTTTGCCGGATCGTAGAATTGCTCAATAATGCGTGACTCAATAAAGCCAGCTTCTTTTAAATCTAAGTAAATTGACTGTGAAAGCTCAATGTTTTCTGGTGAGTTGGTGCGGTGCCAGTGGTCAAAGGCAATATGAAAACCATTTAGGTACTTGGGCCGCTCGGCAGCGATGCGCTCCACTAATTCTAGTGGGGTAATGCCTTCGCTTTCTGCTTTCAGCATAATGGGGGCACCGTGAGCATCATCGGCGCCTACGAAATAAACGGTATGGCCAGCCATTCGCATGGCGCGTACCCAAATATCGGCCTGAATATATTCCATGATATGGCCAATGTGAAAAGAACCATTGGCATAAGGTAATGCGGTTGTTACAAAAATTGTGCGCGACATGTGTGAATATTTATTTGATGAAAGCAGATAAGTCGAAATAAAAATAGTCGAATTGCGTTATTTCAATGTTAGATTAGGTAAGGCGTTAAACGCAGCTACGCTAAGAACAACACATAAACCACATAAAGTAGCTGCGTATCGTTGCTGTAAAAGGTAAAGCCTGCCATGATGGCAAGCACATGAGCATAGCAGAATTACTACCTAAGCGTTAGTTTAAGGTTAAGGTATTTCACGCATTTCAATATCGGTGACATCATCGTTTGTGCGTTTGGCCGAGGCCGGACGACGCGAATAGTTTGGCTTAAAACCTTGGTAGGCGCGGTGCCTACGGCGTTCTGACCAATAGGTGCGTGCAGAAAATGGTCGCCCGCTAAGGCGTGTCACAATGTATAAAATACCCATGGCAATGATTGTGGTAATCATAAATACCAAAGCCATGACCATACCTAAAATGGTTAAGGTAGCGAATAATATTGTACGAAGAATCTGTGTAAAAGTTTGCATAGGTGCTAGATTCGTGTTTTGGTTTAGGTGGTCTATTCAGTTATTCTTGTGACCGTGATACGACAATTGTAGGCTGTTTTTTTATAGGTGTATGAATGATGATATCAGTTAAACAGGTTTTGGGGGCACTTGCCCAGGTTATTGACCCAAATACTCATAAAAAAATTAACGTTACCCAGGAAAACAGCCAGCTGCAACTTGATGGAACGCAGTTGGGTTTAAGTTTAACCTTGGGTTACCCTTTTGATGATAGGCAAGGTGCCTTTCGTGCCCGTATTGAAAAGGCCTTAGCGCCTTTAGGGGTAACATTAAAATCGCTGAATTGGCAAGTTGATATTAAAAAACACGCAGTTCAAGGCGAACTACGGCCCCTAGAAAATGTTAAGAACATTATAGCGGTTGCATCAGGAAAAGGGGGCGTAGGTAAAAGTACAACTTCTGTTAATTTGGCCTTGGCGTTACAGCAGCAGGGCGCTAAAGTAGGGTTGCTTGATGCCGATATTTATGGCCCTAGTGTGCCGACCATGTTAGGTATTAATGAAAAACCGCGCTCTTTAGACGGTAAAATGATGAAGCCGTTAGTAGGGCATGAAATAGAAACAAACTCTTTAGGTTTTCTATTGGATGACGATGCGCCAGCTATTTGGCGTGGGCCTATGGCTACACAGGCACTTACACAATTGGTCACACAGACAGCTTGGAGTGATTTAGACTATATTGTTGTAGACATGCCACCGGGTACAGGTGATATTGCCTTAACCATGGCCCAGCGTGTGCCTTTAGTTGGCGCAATGATAGTTACAACACCCCAGGATTTGGCGTTAGTTGATGCGCGTAAAGGGCTTAGAATGTTTCAGCAGGTTGATGTGCCCGTATTGGGTATTGTCGAGAACATGTCGGTGCATGTGTGTAGTCAATGCGGCCATGCTGAACCTATATTTGGCGAGGGCGGTGGCCGACAAATGGCAGAACAATATGGGGTTCCGTGGCTGGGTGCGCTACCGTTGTCCATGTCCATTCGTGAGCAAACTGATTCAGGTCGCCCAACTGTGATCACCGCACCCGATAGTTCCGAGGCACAGCTTTATCGCGATATTGCTACAAAACTCGCAGCGCGTATTTCGTTATTACCCGAAGATACATCGTGGAAGCGACCAAAGGTAGTGCCTCGTCCTTTATAACAATGGATGAATACTAAATAAATTAAAGGTTAATGATGCTGTTGCGCTTATTCGCTTTTGTGATTGCAATTAGTTTAGCAACGGCTTATGCAGCACAAGATGAAATAGAAAGGGCCAAGCCTGAAGTTGTTATTGATCCCGGTGGGGTAGGGCCTGAGTCTATTAAAGCTATTTATGGTGCGGTTGAGGCGATTACTCGGTTGGCTGAAGATCAAGACCTGCAAGAGGTTTCTCGATTGCGTCGCCGTGCCTATGATGCAACTTTATCGGCTTTAGAAACTGAAGGGTATTTTGACCCCGTAGTGACCCTTAAGGTGGGTAAAGACTATCAAGGTGGGGAAACGTGGGATATTACCATTGAACCCGGTCAACGTACTCACGTGCGTGAAGTAAACATTGATTTTAGTGGCCAAATTATGCGGCCTCAATTTCAGGAGCGGGTTGAGCATATAAAAGCCGACTGGCCTTTAAAAGAAGGCGATTTGTTTTTAAATTCAAAATGGACGAATGCTAAAGCTGATTTATTAAATGCAGTAAAAACAAAGGATTTTTATTTCGCTCGTTATAAACGTACACGCGCCACTGTCTACGCTGAGCAAGCGCAAGCTGATCTTGCATTAGCGGTGCGTAGTGGGCCGCGTGTGCGCATGGGGAATTTATATACCAGTGGGTTAAAAAGGGTGCCTAAGTCGCTTATTGAGCGTTATGTGGTTTATCAGCCTGGCGATCCTTACGATCAGGAAAAACTAGATGAATGGCAGCAGGCTTTGCAGTCGACCACGTTTTTCCGTGGCGCTTTTGTGACATTAGATGAAGAATCTTCAGACCAGCATGTTGATGAAGATGGGGAAATTGAAATTCCCGTGCTTGTTCGTGTTACTGAAGCGCCGGCAAAGCGTTTTACTGGTTCTATTGGTGTAGAAAGTGATTATGGTTTACGTATTGAAGGGCTTTACCGGCATAATGTAATCTTCGGTATGCCCCTTTGGTCGGAAACGGGGTTAGGCGTTGATAAGAAACGTCAAAGATTTTTCCACGATATTCATTTTCCGCCAACCGTAGGTGGGTTTAAAAATAGTTTAGGAACGCTTTACGAGCGGCATAATATTGAAGGTGTGCGCCAGACGCGTGCTGCTGCGGGTTTGAAAACCCGTTATGACTTCGATGGTAAAGGGCGGGTTGAGTATGAAACTCAAGCAAGTTTAATGGCGGTATGGAACAAAACCCATATTAAAGGTATCCAAAAACGCCAGGAAGGCACAGCTATTGAGGCGTTGGGGCAAATTTTACGCCGCAGCGTTAATGATAAATACGATCCGCGAGAGGGCAATTTAATTGATTTAGATTTAGGGGTGCATTATCCCTTAAAAAATAAATATGAAACTTTGTATCGAACTGGGTTGCGTATACAGCAGTGGTTCCCAGTGGGTAGGCGCGATGTTTTCACTGTTCGTGGCGAAGTTGGCCGCGTATGGCCGCGTTCTGACTACATTCCATTAGGTTTTGGTTTTAGAACGGGCGGCGCGCGCTCAATACGTGGTTATAAGTATCAAAGTATTGGACTGCATCGAGGCCGTGCCGTAGTTGGTGCACCTGTGATGGCAGTGGCAAGTATGGAATACATACGCTATTTCACCGAGATGTTAGGAATGAGTGTTTTTGTAGATGCGGGGGATGCGACCTCGAGCTTCAAAGATTTTAAAACCCATTTAGGGTATGGGGTGGGTGCAGCGGTTCGAACGCCAGCTGGGCCATTTTTTGTTGATCTTGCCTATGGACAGCGAGATAAAAGTATTCGCCTACACTTTTCACTGGGGATCGCGTTTTGAGCAAAGCCTGGGTTTGGTTGCGTAGAGGGCTTTTCTGGTTAGTTCCTATCGTTGTTTTGCTAATCGCCCTGTTGTGTGGTTTTTTGTATTGGGTCTTGGCTACACCCGCGGGTACACGCTGGGCGTTGCATACTGCTGTTCATTTTCAAAAAGGCCAAATTAGTGGCATTAAAGGTAGCTTATGGCATGGCTTGGAATTTGCTCAATTGCATTTGCCACTGCCCGAAGAAATTGAAATTGATGCTCAAGGTTTTGTGTTAGAGGTCGATTGGCCAAAGCTTTGGCAACAGCGTACGCTCGATGTAAAACAGCTAAAAGCTGCTCATATCGGGGTGTTTTTACCAGAAAGCAAAGAAAAAGAAAAAGAAGATGAAGCACCTTTCGAAATGCCCGCATTACCCATTGCGGTACAAGTAGAAGCGCTTGCAGTTGGAGAATTTGCTTTGCATACCGATGCTGAGCCTTTCTTTTTGGATATTGGCCACTTACAAGCGCAACTTAGCTTAGCTGATAGCCTTGATGTTCAGCTGCAGTCATTGCATATTGGCTATGAAGAAATTCAAGCAGAAATTCAAGCACAAGCCCATCTGCCTAAAATAGCAGCGCCTTGGCCAGCCGATGTAAAAGCGCAAGTAACTGTCTCTAGCCAAGATGAAAATGCCCCTATTTGTGCTAAGCAATATTTACCTGAAAAACTGCATACGCAGCATTTGCAAGAACATGCTAATTCGTTATTAAGTCAGTATGCAGTGATTGCGCAGCAACCACCTATTGGGTTGCGGGCAGGGCAAAAAGCACCATTCAATCAAGGGGAAAAGCAGTCATGCCAAGTGGCCTTAGATCTCGCTTGGCAGGGCTCTTTAGCGCAGTCTACTTTTAATATGACGGGGCAAGGCCAAGGCTTTCATTTGAATAGTTACGCCGACTTACAACTTGAATCGAATATCCCTGTTACTCATGCTGTACTTAATGCACAACTGCCGGATGGTTCTAGTTTAGATTTCGACTTAGATTGGCTACCAAACCCGCTTAGTGAAGAGCGCACGCATATTTTTACAACATTGAAAACCCACGAGTTCGATGCGGGTGCGTGGTTAGCTGATTTAGGTATCGAAAGCATTTTAAATGTTGATTTGGATGTTAATGCTTTGGTTGATGTTCATACACCAGCGCTATACCAAGCCAGTGTGGGTTTCAATTTGCGCGAAGGAAGTATTTGGAATGGTCAGCCTGCAAATGGCCATATTGCATTGGATACTGCAGTTAAACCAGATACCACAACAGCCAAGAAAGGAATCGATTTTGCGCAGCCTTGGTGGTTAGATTATGTTTTAACTTATGCCGATGCTGATTTGTCGCTTGGCAATAACCAAATGGTGCTTTCTGGCCGCTGGGCGCAAAGCCCAGACGACACCCTAAGCTTAAATGTTAATGGGCCTAGTCTTGACGAGCTTTGGCCTGGTTTAGAGCCGATAGGGCAAACAGAGATAGCATTAAAGTTTAGTGGCGATTGGGCTAGGCACCGTTTGCAATTAAATGCGGGGTATCGGTTAAGTCCTGCCGAAGTGCAAACCATAGCGCCAGCCGAGCAGGCCATTGAGCAAGATGTTGCTGAACGCTCTGGGCAGCAGCCATTAGGTACCGGTTGGGTGCGTGCCGAGGTCGATTTAACGGGTGGTATCACTTTTTTAGATTCGATGCCTAGTAAAGCATCCGGTGTACCTTTTGATTTATGGCACATTGATATTCAAAAGCTTAAAGCTCAACATGCTGCTTTTACCGTTTCAGGCCAAACCCCTGGAAGGGTGAAGGTGTATTTTGATCAGCCAGATAGGCCCATGGCTGTTGATGTAGGTGCTTGGACGATTCTTACCCAAGTAGAAGGCCATGATTGGCTTACGATTGTGCATGAACACAGTCACTGGCAAGGAGCACAATGGTCGACCAAAGGCCATACAGAGCCAGTGCGTTTTTCTGCTCGTTTTGTCGATTTGTTAATGCGTAATATTGGCTTGCAAGATCAGCACCCTAAAAAAGGGGGCATTGTCTTTACCGATGAAACAATCGAGCCTTTAGCCGATATTGAATTACAAATGGGTTGGGATCTTGTTTTTAAGGAAGCATTAGGTGGGTCATTGTACTTACGTCGCGTGTCGGGCGATATTATGGTTCCCGATGAACCACCGGTACCGCTGGGGTTAGAGCAGGCCGATTTAACCGTTAATTTAACTGCACAAGGGGCCGGTCGTACCGAGGTGAATGCGCGCTTAAGTTTACATACAAAAATGATGGGTTATTTACAAGCCGATTTACAAACCCCATTTTATTTCAGTCCAGACCATGGGTTTGAAATACGTGAAAACGATTTAAAAACAGTGACGGTCGATGCTCAAATGGATGATCTAAGTTGGACACAGCTTATTGTGGGTGACGCAATGGAGCTTCGTGGCGAATTAGATGCTCATGTTGAAATACAAATGCGCGAATTAGACAATTTGAGTATGCGTGGTGATATTAATGGGAATCATTTGCGCGTGACTCGTTTAGATGATGGTGTTCGTTTGCTAGATGGTACTTTAAGGGCCCGATTGGATGAGCATCGTTTTATTATCGATGAGCTTCATTTCCCTGCGCTGCTTCGGGTAGAGCCTAAAGAATGGAGAACTGCTACGTGGATTACTGAAGAAGAAGATGCTCAAGGAGGGTACCTTGATTTAACCGGTTATTGGGATTTAGAAGAAGAAACTGGTCATTTCAAGGTTATTTTGCATCGTTACCCCATTTTGCAGCGCTCGGATCGTTACGCAATGATGAGCGGTGAGCTGACGGTTGATGCCTTATTGCCCCAAATAGATATTAAAGGCAAGCTAACGGCAGATGCAGGTTGGTTCGATTTAGATATGCTCGGTGGCATTCCAACGATAGATAGCGATGTGGTTGTTATTCGCGCTGGTGATGAACCGCTTGACGAGGAAGAGGCCCCGTCGGCGATCGATATGGCTATGGATATAGAAATTGATTTGGGTCCTCGCTTTTATTTAACTGGTTACGGCGTGAACTCGGGGTTAGTGGGTCAGTTACGAGTGATGATGGTAGGCGACCAATTAACTGGGCTAGGTGCGCTGCGAACGCGTGGTGGTGCGATTGAAATTTATGGGCAGCGCTTACAATTACGTCGCGGTACGATTACTTTCCAAGGTGATATCGCAAACCCAATATTAAATATTGAGGCTTTACGTACTGGTTTGGCGGTTGAGGCGGGCGTTCGGGTGGCTGGCACGGCCAGAAAGCCAAAAATTGATTTGGTTTCTTATCCCGAGGTGGATGAGTTAGAGAAACTATCTTGGCTGCTTTTTGGGCACGGCCCTGATGAAAGTGGGGGTGATGTTGCCTTGCTGATTTCTGTAGGAACATCTATGTTAAGTGATGGCGAGCCCTTCTATAAGCGCTTTGGTATTGA
>Ga0079225_10002153_pt1 | contig 11249 bp, 9 predicted proteins | sample Poulit2012_FD_76344 | JGI IMG/M metagenome (GOLD analysis project Ga0079225, IMG submission 76344) | Agricultural soil microbial communities from Georgia to study Nitrogen management - Poultry litter 2012 | ecosystem: Environmental > Terrestrial > Soil > Agricultural land | place: USA: Georgia...
CTCTTATATGCTTCATCGTTTAAATCTTTATTAGCTTCATACATTAAATATGCGTAAGCAATTCTATCACTTCTTCCTACTCTACCTCTTATTTTATAAAGTTGAGAAAGACCAAGCCTATCTGCATCATGAATTAAAAGTGTATTAGTATTTGGAATATCGATACCAGTTTCTATTATAGTGGTTGCTATTAAAACATCATAATTTTTATCAATAAAATCATTAATTGTATTTTCTAATTTCGCTTTTGTCATTTGTCCGTGAGCAAAAGTAATATTTGCTTCTGGCACTAACCTTTTTAATTTTATCACTAATGATTCAATATCCTTTACTTTATTATATAAATAAAATACTTGTCCACCTCTAGCAAGTTCTCTTCTTATAGCCTCTTTTATTAATATATCATTTCTTTTTATAACATATGTTTGTACTGGATAACGATTTAAAGGTGGTGTTTCTATTGTTGCTAAATCCCTTATCCCCATCATAGTCATTTGCAATGTTCTTGGAATTGGTGTTGCACTTAACGTTAATGAGTCTACATTTACTTTAAACTCTTTAATTCTTTCTTTATGCATAACTCCAAATCTTTGTTCCTCATCAATTATTAACAATCCTAAGTCTTTAAACTTTACATCATTTGATAATAATCTATGAGTACCAACTACTACATCAACAAATCCTTCTTCTAAATCTTTTAACGTTTTAGTTTGATTTTTTCTACTAACAAATCTATTCATTAATCTAACTACTCCGCCGTATTTTTCAAACCTTTCTTTAAAGGTATTGTAATGCTGTTTAGCAAGAATAGTCGTTGGACATAAATACAACACTTGTTTGCCTGATAAAACCGCTTTAAATGCAGCTCTTAAAGCAACTTCAGTTTTTCCAAATCCTACATCTCCGATTAAAACTAAATCCATTGGTAAAGGTTTTTCCATTAATTCTTTTACTTTTACAATTGAATCTTCTTGATCTTTTGTTAATTCATGTAAAAAGTCTTGTTCGAACGCTTTTTGTAATTCACTATCTTTATCAAATGAAAAACCTTTAGCTTCACTTCTTAACGCATATAAATTTATTAATCTGTCTTTAAGCTCTAATATTTTCTTTTTAACTGAAAGTTTTGTATTAGACCATTTTTTGCTTCCCATTTTTGATAACACAGGAACCATTCCATCTTTTGTGCTATATTTTAAAACTAAATTTATTTGATCAACTGGCACAAAAAGCTTTTCGTTATCTTTATAAAGTATTTCTAAATAATCTTTTTTAATGTTACTTAAATCCATCGTTTTAAGTCCCATATACTTACCAATTCCAAAATCATAATGAACAACATAATCTCCAACATTTAACTCATCATGGTGAGATACTTTTGTTGTTTGATTTAAAACACTTCTATAAGAAGCTTTAGTACTTAGCCTTTTATTAAATATTGTATATTCGTCTAAATACAATACTAATGATTCTTTTAAAACCATTGAACCTAAATATGTATTATCTACTATATTATATTCATTAAAGTTTTTTTCATTTAAATAGTTTTTTAAAATATCTTTACTATTATTATTACTAATTATAAAATTGATATTATATCCTTTATAATAATTTTCTAATTCATAATAAAGTAAATCTAAATTATTGTTATAATTGGTTGGATTATATACATTTAAATTATAAGCATCTTTATAATAATTTCCTAAATTATCAATAAAAATATTTGCTTTTTTCAACACATCTAAATAATTAGTATAATAACCTATATTACTAAATGTATTACCATTCATACTTAAATTATATGATTTAATATCATCTAATTTTTGTTCTTCATTTATATGCATTTTTTCTTCATCTATAATATATATTTTTTTATTTTCTTTAAAATCTAAAAGAGTTGTCTTTTCCTGGTTGAAAAACGGAATATATATATTAAGTGTTTGAAGCTTTTGTCTTTCTTTTAAATTTTCTATATCTAAGTTTAACTTTTTCTCCTCTTCATTTGAAAGTTTATTAATATCAATTTCATTATAAATATTTTTTAATGCTTCGTCTAACATTTCTTTCGTATAAAAAAGTTCGTATAAAGGAGTTATTTCAATATTATTTACTTCACTAAAACTTCTTTGTGTTTCAGGATCAAATACTTTAATGCTTTCTAAATAGTTATCAAAAAAGTCTAATCGATAAGGGTTATTGTTTTCTCTTAAATAAATATCTAATATACCACCTTTGACACTAAAAGTTCCTGGTCTTTCAACTATGTATGAGTTTGTATATCCACTATTAACTAAATAATTAGTAATATCTTTTATTTCATAAGTTTTATTTTTTTCTATATTAATACTACTATTTGTATAATCTTTTGGTTTTAATTGTCTAACCTTAGCACCGTCTAGCGTTGTTACTACAATAAATTTATCGTTAGTTAATAATTTTTTTAATGTATATAATCTTTCACTTTGAAACTCAAAACTACCAAGAGACATAAGAGTTGTTAGCATTTCATCTAAAGGATAAAATAGTACATTATCCTCTTTTATGATCATATTTAAATTATCATAGTATTTTTCCGCTAATGATAAATTAGGAAGTATAACGAAAATAGAAGAATTTCCTTTTAAGAAATCTTCTTTAATTAAATGAATATTGTAATAATCATTTGAGTTTTTAAAATGTTTATTATTTATTTTACTTAAATTTAATATATTCATTATATTTCCTTTCTAAATTAAAATTCATAAGGGTTTAAATCTTAATAGACTTAAACCCTTATTTAATAACTATTAATATTTATTTTTTAATGTCTTTCTTATACATACTAATTATTAAAAATACGAAACTTATAACCGAAAGTATAAAAAATATACCGGAAAAATATATAAAAGCTTCTTCATAATCAATTTTAGACGATGTTATTGTAAGAATAAAAGACAATAAAAATATATTAAATGAAAATCCCCAACCTATCACTTTTTTCAAGTTATCCATCCCCTTTTTATTTAATTCATACTATTATATTTAGTCATAATGTCTTTAAAATAAGTTCCATCTATAAACATATCAATAGCGTCCATACTATAAATAACTGGTGTTTTAATAACTTCTAATTCATTTTTAGAAAATTTTCCTAAGACATAATTGTCAAGTGGCATAGTATTATCTAAACCTATTCCAATTCTAATTCTTTTAAAATCTTCAGTTTTTAAATGATTTATAATATCTCTTACACCATTGTGTCCACCATGTCCGTTAGTCTCTCTTATTCTTATATATCCAACATCTAAACTTATATCATCATATATTACTAAAATATCTTCAACATCTATTTTATAATAATTCATTATTTTAATTAAAGCATTACCACTTAAATTTACATATGTTGTAGGTTTTGCAAAAATAGTTTTTTTACCTAGTATATTTTTCTCAGCAATAAAAGCTTCTAATTTTTTGTCATATTTAAAATCTAAATTATTTCTATGAGCATATTCATCTAGCACAATAAATCCTATATTATGTCTAGTTAAGTGGTATTTTTCACCTACATTACCTAAACCAATAATTAACTTCATATAATCACATCTTTATTTATTATTTATTACTTCAAAAGTTTCAATCTTATCAAAAATTTGGCTAATAGGTTTATCTTTTATAATATGGATAATAGATTGACCTAATAAATTACCAATACTTACTTGTGTAATTTTGCCACATTCTCTTGCTTTTTCTCTTAATTTAATTGAATCAGTTACTACAATTTTTTTAAACGGAGAATTTTTAATATTTTCTATCGCATTTCCTGAAAGAATTGCATGGGTTGCGGTAGCATAAACTTCTTTAGCCCCACGTTCCATTATTGCTTCTGCCCCGGCTATTAAAGTTCCACCAGTATCAATTATATCATCTACTATTATACAAGTTTTACCTTCAACATCACCTATTACACTCATAACTTCTGCTTTATTAGCTTCCGGTCTTCTTTTATCAATAATTGCTAGTGGCGCATTTAATATTTGAGCAAATTGTCTAGCTCTTGTTGCTCCACCATGATCAGGTGATACTACGACAACGTCGTCTAGTTTTAACCTTTTTAAAAAATAGTTAGCTAATAATGGCCCAGCTGGGAAGTTATCAATCGGTATATCAAAAAAACCTTGAATTTGTGCCGCGTGTAAATCTAATGAAATTATTCTATCTATTTTAGCAGTTTCCAAAAGGTTAGCAACTAATTTTGCTGTAATTGGTTGTCTAGATTTAGCTTTCCTATCTTGTCTAGAGTATCCATAGTACGGCATTATAACTGTTAATGATTTTGCAGACGCTCTTTTTACGGCATCAGCAAATATTAATAATTCCATTAAATGTTCATTAGTTGGATATGATGTTGTTTGGACAACAAACACATCATGTCCTCTTACACTATCAATAATATTTAATCCGATTTCTCCATCTGAAAATCTAATTAAATCAATTTCACTAAGTGGTATCCCTGCTGTTTTTGAGATGATTTCAGCAAGTTCGGGATTAGAACTTAAAGCAAACAACTTACTCTTTTTTACTTCATAAGTTTCTTTCATTTAAAACAATCCTTTCAATTTTACATACTTCATTTCTATTATACATTATAATAATTTAATTTAAAGGATTATTGTAGTATTTCCATAATTTTTATTATCTAATTATTTTAAAAGCGATTTCTTCTTTTTATATTAAAAAAAAGACTACAATTTAGACAAAATCTAAACCATAGTCCAGTTTCAATACTTTGATTTAAAATAATCATTTACACCTTTAAGCGATTTAACTAACACTTTATCTTCTTCTAATTTTAAATCTTTAACCGCAGCTTCAATCATTTCATCATGGAAGTTGTCATGTATTTCTAACACTTTTAAAGCACTTCTTGTAAGTGATAACAATACTACTCTTTTATCATCTTCACTTCTTCTTCTTTCAACATATCCTTTTTTTACTAAAGTAGTTACACTAGTTGTGAGAGTTCCAACAGTTACTCTTAATTTAGTAGCAACATTCGTCATAGTTGGATTGTCACTATTTCTAATCGCTTCTAAAACATGTACTTCAGTCATAGAAAGAAGTACTCCTTCTTTTCTTAAAACTTCCTCTTCGATTGACAATATTTGGTTAAAAACTTTAACTAATAATTCATTAATTAAATCTTTAGTCTTACTCATCAGACCACTCCTTTTTAATCTAATTCTATATATCCAACACCTAATGTTCCAGGTCCCGCATGAGCACCCACAACTGGCGTAAGTGGAACAATATTTACTTTAAAATTAGGATTAATTTCTAAAAATTGCTCTTTAATTTCTAATGCTGTATCTTTATTGTTTGTATAAGCAATAAATAATTCAACATTTTTCCCTTTTATTTCTTCTTCTATTATATCAAATAATCTCTTTCTTGCTCGTTTTGTTGTTCTAATTCTTTCATAAGGTACTAAACTACCGTCTTCAATTACTTTTAAAAGTGGTTTAATTCTAAGTAGTGATCCAATAAATCCACTTGTTTGAGATAATCTTCCGTTTTTAACTAAATATTTTAAAGTATCAACTAAAACATAAATATTTAATTTTCCTCTTAGTTTATCTAACTCATCTTTAATTGTTTTAGCATCTAAACCTTCATTAATTAGTTCTACAGCTTTTAAAACTAAATAATATTGACCATAAGAAACCGACTTACTATCAACTACATAAACATTTAAATCATCAACTAAATCTTTAGCAAGTTCTGCTCCTTGATAAGTACCAGATAATTTAGATGAAATTGAAACAACAATAACGTCTGTATATCCTTCTGATTTAAACTCTTCATAAATTTCCGCTATTTTTCCGGTAGAAATTTGTGAAGTAGATAAATCAACATCTGGATTTTTAACTACAGCATCATAAAACTCATCAGCTGTAATATCAACAAAATCTTCATATTCTTTATTGTCTAATAATAGTGTTGATCTCATTACTTTATGAGGATGTTTTAAATCCATATAATCTACTCCTGAATTTCCACACACTAAAAGTCCTACTTTTTTACTCATATTATTCTCTCCTCAATTTAATTAATATCAAATAATCATAATCTATAATAACACAATTACTTTGAATATGGAAGTAAATTAAGTTAATCATTATTATTTATATTTTTCAATATTATGCTAAAATATTAAAAGAGGTGAGCTTATGCAAGATTACGCATTAATATCAACAGCATATAATAATGAAATAAGAATTTATGTATCAAAAACAACTAACTTAGTAGAGCAAGCAAGAAATATTCATAAAACTCTTCCAACCGCAAGCGCTGCATTAGGTAGATTTTTAACTGTTTCTGCAATGATGGGTTTAATGTATAAAGATAAAGACCGATTAACTTTACAAATAAAAGGTGATGGACCTATTAATACAATGTTAGTAGAAACAAACAGCTTAGGAACAGTAAGAGCTGATATAACAAATCCAAATGTTTATATAAGAAGTGAAAAAGAAGGAAAGCTTGATGTCGGTAAAGCCGTTGGTAAAGGCTTTTTACATGTAACTAAAGATTTAAATATGAAACAAATGTTTACATCAAGTGTTGAATTAGTATCTGGTGAAATAGCCGAAGATTTTGCTAACTATTTTTTAAAAAGTGAACAAACACCAACTGCTGTATCTCTTGGTGTTTTAGTTGAAAATGATCAATCTATTAGATCAAGTGGCGGATTTATAATTCAAGTTATGCCTGACGCTAGCGAAGAGACTATAAATAAAGTCGAAAAAGCGATTTATGATGTCGGTCCAGTTTCTAGATGGTTTGATGAAGGACATTCGTTAGAAGAATTATTAAAAAAGTTATCTAATAATACATTTAAACTTTTAGATAAAAAAGAATTGAAGTATTATTGTCCTTGTTCAAAAGATGGTTTTTCAAAATCACTTTCTGCATTAGACGATAATACTATGGACGAACTTATCGAGGATAACGGTATTGAAGTTGTTTGTCATTTTTGTAAAAGTAAATATAACTTCACAAAAGATGATTTAATAAATATAAAAACTAATAGATAAATATAAAAAGGCTTTGTTTAGCCTTTTTATATTATTCAAATAACTTTAATTTTTCTAAAACATCTTTTAACGGAAGCCCAACAACATTAAAAAAATCACCATCATAAGTATCAATTAAATTTTTTCCAATTCCTTGAATTGCATAAGATCCTGCTTTTCCAAAAGGCTCTTTTGTATTAATATAATTTAAAATATCAAAATCACTTAAATTTTTAAACGTTACTTTAGTAGTATTATAAAAGAGCTCTTCTCTGTTTTTACTTTTAATACAAACTGCTGTAATTACTTTATGTGTCTTATTGTTTAATTCTTTTAACATATTAAAAGCATCATCATTATCTTTAGGCTTACCAAATATTTTATCATCATACAATACTATCGTATCTGCCGCAATAACAATTGCTTCTTTATTATTTTCAAATACATTTAAAGCTTTTAATTTTGCTAAATTTAAAACATTTTCAAGCGGACTTAAATTATTGTCTAAGTTCTCTTCTATATTGCTTGAAACAACTTTAAAATTTACATTAGCATCTTTTAATAATTCAATTCTTCTTTCTGATTTACTCGCTAAAATTATCATAATATTTTATTCCTTTTGTTTTTATATTATTTATTATATTATAAGCTTTCTTATAAATAGATCTCATTCTATCTTCACTAGTTATATTAACCATTTCATCAATATCAATCCACTTAACATCACTATTTTCATTTTCACTAATCGTTAATTTTTCACACTCATTACCAAGAAGAAAATATGTTAAGTTAAAATGAAGATGATCTGGAATATATTCGCCATTTTTATAATGATTACTTACATGTATTATATCAAGCATAAGTGGCTTGTTTGTAATTGTGTTTAAAGTTTTTAAACCTGTCTCTTCACTCGCTTCTTTTAAAGCAACATTTAAAAAATCATTATCTCCATCGTTATGCCCACCAATCCAACTCCAAGAGTTATATATTAAATGATAAGCAAATACTACTTTAGTTAATGATTCATTTAATATAAATGCTGAAGTAGTAAAGTGTGCAACTTTATTTTCTCTTAGTAAAGTATTATCATTGTTTTTAATAAAATCTAACATTACTTTTCTTTCTACTTCTTCTTGCTTGTTTAAAGCTTTGTAATTATAAATTATATCATATGGCATTTTTTCACCTACTTTATTTAATTATACACCGAATTACTAATATTGAAAATAAAAATATATTATAGCTTAATATATATATGTTATAATATAAATTGAATAAAGGAGAGTTGTTCTATGAAACTAGATTTATTAAAGAAATTAAATATAAACAAAAACAAACCTTTAATTTTAAGTCTTAGTGGCGGTGTTGACTCAATTGTATTATTAGATCTTTTATTAAAAGATAATTACAATGTAATTGTTGTTCATTTTAACCACCAAACTAGAAAAGGTAATGTTTTAGAAGAAAAACTTGTTAAAGACCTTTCAAAAGAAAACAATTTAAAACATTACGTTTTTAACTTTAAACATAATAATTTAAATAATTTCCAAAATGAGGCTAGAATTTTTAGACATGATAAATTAAAAGAACTCGCAAACATTCATAAAACTCCCTATATTTTAACAGCTCATCATTTAGACGATTTAGCTGAAACTGTTTTAATGAAAATAACTAGAGGTTCTAATCTTTATGGTTATGCTGGTATTCATGATGTTTTAATAAAAGATAACTACACTTTTTTAAAACCATTACTTTTTTATAGTAAAGATGAAATAGTAAAATATGCTACTTTAAATAATTTAAAATATTTAACCGATGAATCTAATTTAGATACAAAATATTTAAGAAATAGATATAGACATACTATTTTACCTATTATGAAACAAGAAAACCCAAATCTTTTAAACCAATTTAAAGACTTTAATACAATATTAACTAATACATTTAGCTTTATTAGATCTTACTCTAAAAAATTTATTAAAGATAATGTTATAAACGTTAAAAAATTAATTAAACAAGAAATCATTGTAGTTAATGAAACAATAATTATATTATTAGAAAATTATAATATTGAATTTAATAATAATTTAATAAATGATTTAACAAATCTTTTATTAAATAATAGACCAAATTTAACATATACTTTAAATAAAGATTATATATTTGTAAAAAGCTATAATAATGCTTATGTTCAAGAAAATATTACTAAGAAAGAATTTAATCTAACATTAAATGAAGAAACAAACATTCTTCCTAATATGAAAAAAATCACATTTTTAAATAATGTTAGTAATAAGACAAAAAACATACATAAATTATGCTATAATGAGATAAGCTTGCCACTAATTGCTAGAACAAGAAAAGCAGGCGATATTCTTCATTTTAAATTTGGTAGAAAAAAGTTAAAAGACTTTTTTATAGACGAAAAAATACCAAAATTAAAAAGAGATAACTTAATAATTATTACTGATAGTAATAATATAATACTTTGGGTTGAAGGTATATATAATAATGATACCTTAGGAAGTTTAAATGAAATTTATTTTGAAATAGGAGAAGTTTAAATGGAAGAAATTATTGAAAGTGTGTTAATTAGTGAAGATCAAATAGAAAATGCTTGTAAAGATTTAGGAAAACGCATTACAAAAGATTACAAAGACAAAGATTTAGTTTTAGTAGGATTATTAAAAGGTTGTGTGCCTTTTATTTCCGATTTAAGTAAACATATTAATTTGCCTTTAGAAACACAATATATGGTAGTAAGTTCATATAGAGGTACTACTACTAGTCATGAGTTACAAATAAAATATGATTTAGAAACTCCTGTTCAAGGAAAAGATATTTTGCTTGTAGAAGATATTGTTGACTCTGGACAAACTATTACTACTATTATTGAGATGTTTAAAAGACGTAAAGTTAATTCTATTGAAGTAGTGTCACTACTTAACAAAACAGCTAATAATAATTTAAATCCCAAATATGTTGGATTTGAAATTCCAAATAAATTTGTCGTTGGATATGGTTTAGATTTTAATGAAAAATATAGAAATATTCCATATGTAGGAATACTAAAAAAAGAATATTATGATTAATAAGGAGATGAAATAATTATGATGAGACAACCAAATAAAAAACCTGCTAAAAGAAGACCCGATTATTTAGTTATAATCGTTAGTATATTAATAATTATTGGTGTATTTTATTTTGTAAGAAACGCAATGAATCCTGTTGAACATTTAAATCAAACAGAATTAACATATGCTATTGATAACGATCACGTTGAGACTTTTCAATATACTCCAGTTGGTGGAGATAACCAAGACTTAGTTACTGTTACTGGAAAGTTTTTGAAAGAGCACCGTCATTTATACAACAATAAAGTTTCATATAGCGCAACAGTTAGAATAGATAAAGCTGAAGAATTAAGGGCGAAAGTTGAAGCACATGATCGGGAAACTAATGTTGAAATAAAATCTGGCGTAACATTTTGGTCGGTTGTATTAAGTTTATTACCGATTGCTATTAGTATTATGATTTTATTATTTATTTTTAGAAATGCTGCTGGACAAAATACTAGAGCATTTGATTTTGGTAAAAACAGAGCAAAACTTTCACGTGGAAAAAGCGTGACATTTAAAGATGTTGCTGGTGCTATTGAAGAGAAAGAGGAACTTAAAGAAGTTGTGGACTTCCTAAAAGCGCCAAAAAAATATCACGACATGGGAGCGCGTATTCCAAAAGGTGTTATGTTAGTTGGACCACCTGGTACTGGTAAAACATTACTTGCTAGAGCCGTTGCTGGTGAAGCAGATGTTCCATTTTTCACAATTAGTGGTAGTGATTTTGTTGAAATGTTTGTTGGTGTTGGTGCATCACGAGTTAGAGATTTATTTAAAATTGCTAAAGAAAACTCACCATGTATTATATTTATCGATGAAATTGATGCGGTAGGTAGACAACGTGGAGCAGGTCTTGGTGGCGGTCATGATGAGCGTGAACAGACATTAAACCAGTTACTTGTTGAGATGGACGGGTTTGATGCAAACGAAGGAATTATCATGATTGCAGCAACAAACCGTCCCGATATCTTAGACCCAGCACTTTTACGACCAGGGCGTTTTGACAGACAAATACCAGTTAACCGACCAGATGTAAAAGGTCGTGAGGCTGTTTTAAAAGTCCATGCTCGCAATAAAC
>Ga0079225_10002154_pt1 | contig 11247 bp, 11 predicted proteins | sample Poulit2012_FD_76344 | JGI IMG/M metagenome (GOLD analysis project Ga0079225, IMG submission 76344) | Agricultural soil microbial communities from Georgia to study Nitrogen management - Poultry litter 2012 | ecosystem: Environmental > Terrestrial > Soil > Agricultural land | place: USA: Georgia...
CCAGCCTGTCAAACTGGGGTACCCATTTTGTTATCATTGCTTTGCCTCCATACTTCTGTTTCCTCCATTATAATCCAATTGTACATACCCTGTAAAAAATAAGCAGCATGAAAAAGACACCGGTACCCCGGTGCCTCACGCGCCACTCTATTCAGTGATCACCTGTTTTATGAGTGAGATGCTCACTTCTTTGTCTCCTATTTTGTAGTTGTCGAGAATTTTACGTTTGACATCCTCTACATCCTTACGGTTCGAATGGATGACAGCCAGTGTTTCACCTTCGTCCACCCGGTCGCCAATTTTCTTCTCGAGCATCAGACCGACCGCAAGGTCGATGATGTCATCTTTTGTCTGCCGGCCGGCACCCAGCATTGCCGAAGCGACACCAAGTTCCTCAGCGGCAATCTCTTCGACGTACCCTGAATTCTCCGCCTTCACTTCAATCTGATACTTTGCCTGCGGCAGTTTTGAAACATCGTCAGCAACAGAGGCGTCACCGCCCTGATTGGAGAGGAACACTTTGAATTTCTCAAGTGCGCTGCCATCATCGATGACCTGGTGCAGCTTTTCTTTCGCTTCATCGAGCGTTTTCGCCTTGCCGCCGAGTACTGTCATCTGGGCGCCGAGCTCCATGCAGAGGGCAGTCAGATCTTCAGGCCCTTCTCCGCGGAGCGTTTCAATCGCCTCTTTCACTTCAAGGGCGTTGCCGATAGCATGACCGAGCGGTTCCTCCATACTTGAAATGATTGCCATCGTCTTTCTGCCCACGTTGTTACCGATGGATACCATTGCCCTGGCAAGTTCAACAGCATCCTCTTCGCTCTTCATGAAGGCGCCGTCGCCGGTTTTGACGTCGAGGACGATCGCATCCGCCCCTGCAGCGATCTTCTTGCTCATGATCGAACTTGCAATCAGTGGGATCGAGTTGACTGTTGCGGTCACATCACGCAGCGCATAGAGTTTTTTGTCGGCAGGAGTCAAGTTGCCGGACTGGCCGATTACCGCCACCTTATCCCGGTTGACGATATCTGCGAATTCCCGCTCAGTGATCTCGACATGGAATCCTTCCACTGCCTCGAGTTTATCGATCGTGCCGCCGGTATGGCCGAGTCCGCGTCCGCTCATTTTCGCTACAGGTACATCAAGTGCCGCCACGAGCGGTGCAAGGACGAGCGTTGTTGTATCGCCCACACCGCCTGTGGAATGCTTGTCCACTTTAATGCCCTCAATTGATGAAAGATCGATTTCATCCCCGGATCTGACCATAGCCATCGTCAGATCGGCCCGCTCATCCTCGGTCATGTCCCGGAAGAATAAAGCCATCATCAGACTGGATACCTGGTAATCAGGTATATCATCATTCGTATAACCATTGATGAAGAAATCGATTTCCTCTTTCGTCAAAACTTCACCATCGCGCTTTTTCGCTATCAAATCTACCATTCTCATTACTTACACATCCTTTATCAAACCATTTTGTCACCCGTCGAATGCCTGTCTCTCGCATCCATATAAAAATCAATAAGTCTCTGTGACGTATTGTCCCATGCGTAACCCATCGCTTCCCTGCGGGCATTCCGTTTCATTTCAGCAAGCTTCTCTTCGTCTTCCAGCACTTCCACCGCCCTGATCATACTCTGTAGATCCTCGTTCTCAAAAAGCATGCCGTTCATACCGTCAGTGACCTGTTCGTTGGTCGGCCCGCTTTTGGCGGCGATGACGGGCAGGCCGGAAGCCATGGATTCAAGTATGACGAGTCCCAATGTCTCCGATACGGAGGGAAATATGAATGCATCGCCGGAGGCGAATGCCTTTGACAGTTCTTCACCATGCATAAAGCCGGTGAATACGGTATTCGTACCTTCAAATTTCTTCTCGATTTCCTTACGTGCAGGACCATCGCCGACAATCGCCAGGCTGATGTCCTTCCGCGCATCGAGAAGCGGCAGGAGCTTATGGATCTCCTTCTCCACGGCAAGTCTCCCTATGAACACAAGCAGCTTGTTTTCCGGTTTCCCGCCACTCAGCCTGTCGCGCATTTCACTGTCCCTGAAATCGGGATGACGGTTGATTACATCCACTCCACGCGGAATGATGTCCAGGCGTTTTATCCCTTCGGCATCCAGTTCATCCCTGATTGCACGGGAGGTGACCAGGTTAATGTCTGCATTTTTATGGTTGCGCCTGATGTACCACCAGAGCAGAGGTTTTGCAGGTTTATAGACTGTATAGTAATCCAGATACTTCGGCAGGTGTGTATGGTATGAAGAAACGAGTGGTATATTGAGTTTCTGCGCTGCCCTGACAGCACTTGTCGCGAGCAGGACAGGGTTGACTGCATGGACAACATCCGGTTCAAAGTCTTTCAGTATATGATATACCCTGCGGGAAGGAAAACCCCATTTGCGGTATCTGTAGAAAGGGAAAGTGACCGGTTTGATACCGGCCACTCTGGCTCCCTTATAATCATGTACACCGAGATCAGGTGCGATGACAAGCACCTCGTGCCCTTCCCGCATGAAGTAATCAATGGCTTTTGTCAGTCTTGTAACAATACCATCTGTCGATGGTAAAAATGTTTCGGTGACAATCGCAATCTTCATGCCATTACCTCTTTCTTTATTTCCACGTAACTGTCGGCAGTACGTTGTCCACGATGATGCGGTCTTTATGTTCGAGCGCTTCCTGAAGGATTTCCTTCAGCACATCCTGTGTCAGAAGGTGAGGCTCAAGACCAAGGTCGATCAGGTTGGTGTTGACCGCATTATAGTAATGGTCTTCTTTTTCAACACGCGGATTTTCGATATTTGCAACTTTGGCATCAAGGCCGAGCCCTTTTGCAGCATCCCTTGTCTTTTCAGCGAGGTCCTGTACAGAGAAGGATTCGGTGAACTGGTTGAACACGCGGAACTCGCCCTGATCGGCAGGGTTTTCCGCAGCAATTTCAATGCAGCGCACAGTATCTTTGATGTGCAGGAACGCACGCGTCTGACCGCCTGAACCATACACTGTCATATCGTGGCCAATCGCCGCCTGGATGAGGAAACGGTTGAGCGCCGTTCCGAATACACCATCATAGTCCAGTCTGTTCGCAAGTGCAGGATCTTTTTTCGTTTCTTCAGTGTTGAGTCCGTAGACGATGCCCTGGTTCAGATCCGTTGCACGGATACCCCAGATTTTGCACGCAAACATGATGTTGTGTGTATCATGCACTTTCGTCAGGTGATAGAAGGAACCCGGCTGTTTAGGGAACGGCAGCGTATCTTTCCTTCCTTTATGTTCAATTTCAATGTAACCTTCTTCGATGTCGATATTCGGCTGACCGTACTCTCCCATCGTACCGAGCTTGATCAGGTGGCAGTCAGGCTCGAATTCCTTGATTGCATATAGAACGTTGAGGTTGCCCAATACGTTGTTCTGCTGCGTATAGACCGCATGTTCACGGTCGATCATAGAATAAGGTGCTGAACGCTGTTCTGCAAAATGCACGAATGCTTCCGGGCGTTCGTTTTTGAATACGAGGCTCAGGAAGTCATAGTGGTTGAGGTCGCCTTCATAAATTTTGATATCCTTGCCTGTCAGTTCTTTCCATTTCGCCACGCGTTCCTCCAAAGAGGCAATCGGTGTAACAGAGTTGGAATGCAGTTCATTATCTATTTTACGACGTACCATATTGTCCAGGATTGTTACTTCGTGACCTTTTTCAGATAGATAGAGCGCAGTCGGCCATCCGCAGAAACCGTCTCCCCCAGCTACAATAATTCTCATTTGAACTTCCTCCGCTTCAAGTGTTAGTTGATTTATACATAGTATACCGCAAGTATACATATAACATTATAAAGATGTTTGCTGAATGTCACAAATTTTTTATGATTTCACCATGGTAAATTGCGGCAGGAACGTAAAAGGTTTCACTCAAATCAAAAGCAGCACCCGGTTTTACAGGTGCCGTCCGGTCACTGTGCACTCTGTGCTGTCTCCCTTTTCTTTTTGTAGATTTGGAAAATGATAACAATGATGAACAGGCTGAACGCCATCGCGTCAGTGGCAAAATCGCTCTGGATGAACAGGAGGGCTGTAACGAGGGTGATCATCCTCTCAATGATGTTCAGCCTGGCGAACATATACCCTTGTATGAATGCCGCAAAAGTCGCCATCCCGACAGCTGCGGTGAGGACCGACCAGACCATCTCGAATGCTGTGGCATCGGTGATAAGCAGTATGGTCGGGTTGATAGCGAACATGATCTATTTTTTCATCCTCGGCATTAAAAAAACACCTGGAGCTCCAGGTGCTTCCTCTGTCATTTTGCAGTTGCCGTCCACTCTTTGCTGTTCCGGTACCTTTTTACATGGGCATATATGTTTTCCGCCGCATAGTCTTCGTTCGTATAAACAGTGAGGTCGAAGTATTTTCCTCTGTCGGAAAAGTTTTCAGACAGATAGACATCCTTCAGATGTTCAAACAGGTTTCTCATGCCCTCCATCTTCAAACCGGGATACTCCCTGAGCACCCGCTTCTGAAGCTGTCCCTCCTGTTCGGTCACTTCCTGCACGACGATGACGAATGATTCGTCCTCCTTCATTACATCATCAAATATGTTCGTCTGGCCGTAATCCCTCATGTCAGACCTCTCCTTGTCCTATTATAGTTCTGTGCGCAGTTCCCACAGTTCCTTGAAGAAATAGTCATCAATCACGCGCTTCAGATAGTTGACACCCGAGCTGCCGCCGGTCCCTTTCTTGAAGCCGATGATGCGTTCCACGGTCTTCATGTGCCTGAAACGCCACTGGCTGTACAGATCTTCAACATCTACAAGTTTCTCAAGCATCTCGTACAATTCAAAGTACTCATCCGTATTGAGGTAGATCTGCCTGAACGCCTCTTTGACCGATTCGTTCGGCACATAATTTTCGGTGATATCACGTGACAGCACTTCCCGGTCTATGTGGAAACCCTGTCTCGCAACGGCACGGATGGCCTCATCATAAATACTCGGTGTTTCGAGCTGTGTTTTGAGCTGGCTGTGGATGTCCTGATTCTTTTCATAGATGCTCAGCGCATGAGTGGTCTTATAGCCGAGACAGTACTCCATCATACGGTTCTGATAGGACTGGAAGCCGGACGCATTGCCAAGACTGTCCCGGAAATTGAGATAGTCGCTCGGTGTCATCGTTGCCAGCACACTCCAGGAGTTTATCAGCTGGTTCTGGATATTCGTCACACGTGCCAGTTTCTTGAAAGCCATCCTGAAATCATCGTGTTTTATATCTTCTATGGCGGAATTCAATTCGTGGATGATCAGCTTCATCCACAGTTCTGAAACCTGATGGATGATGATGAACAATTTTTCGTCATGCTGATCCGTCAAAGGATTCTGTGCTGTAAGTATCTGATTCAGATTCAAGTATTCACTGTACGTCATGTCCTTTAAAAAGTCTGTTTTGACATCCTCACCGGCAAGCGTATGATCCTGATAGTCATTCATAGTCCATTTCCTCCTTCACTCTCAATACAGCGCGCACTGGAGAACCGTCAGCCCCTCTGATTTTCAGCGGCAGCGCTATAAAGTCATAATAGCCTTCGCCGACTTCCTCAAGCACCGTGTTTTCAATGATCATTATATCGTTCTCATGTAGCTGATGGTGGTTGTTCAATGTCTTTGAGTCCACCGGGTCGACCGATGTCACATCCACGCCGAAAAGACGGACCCCCTTGCCGGCGATATATTCGACCGCCTGTTCATCAAGCACAGGTACAGTGTCCGGAAATACTTCCTGAGCCGTCCGTTCTTTTGTCTTTACGAGCAGTACCGGCCCCCTGATGTCAAACCTTCCGAGATCCTCTTTTGTGATGACTTCCCTGTCCATCACTTCTATGACCGTTGCATCGCCGATATAACGGTTGATATCCAGTTCATCCACTTTCGCTCCGGCGTCATCGAAGTGGAAGGGGGCATCGATATGGGTGCCGATATGGGTGCTCGTCTCAATCTTACCGATATTGACGGAGCCGCTCTGCCCTTTCGTCACAGGCGTCGTATAACTGAATGGTGTATCTTCCGGCCAGTGTGCAATGGAGTGTTCAAGTGTCTGCGAAATATCAATCCACATCAGGCAACGACTCCCCGTTTGTTATCAAATTCATCATACAGACGGTCATCCATTATTTCTTTGAGGACCACAACTGCATGATATACATCTTCGAATGAATTATACAACGCCACCGGCGCAATCCTGACATAGCCCGGAGCCCTGAAGTCAGGGATCACCCCTTTGGATTTCAATGCTGCATTGATGCCCGCCGCCTTCTCATGGCCAATCAGTATGTGGCCGCCGCGTGATTCGTGCGCTTTCGGTGTAACAATATCAATATCATAGCCGGCAAGCACATCTTCGATCATCGCAATCATGAAATCAGTCAGTCCGAGGGACTTCTCACGGACGTTTCCAATGCCTGCCTCCTCAAATATCTCCAGTGCGCCATAGAGCGGCGCCATGGAGAAGATATGCGGTGTCCCCACCTGATACTGGCTGACATCCGGCGCCTGATCGAAATCGTGTGACATATCGAACTGTGTTTCCTTGTTGTTGCCGAACCAGCCTTTGAGACTCACACTCTTCTGGTGATGCCTTTCATGGACATATAATCCGGCGACCGATCCCGGTCCACCGCTGAGATGTTTGTATGTGCACCACACAGCGAAATCCACACCCCATTCCTTCAGCTGGTGCGGCACGGCTCCTATGGAGTGGCACAGGTCAAATCCGACGATGATTCCTTTATCATGGGCAGCCTCCGTGATTTTCTGCATCTCCAGCACCTGACCGCTCCGGTAGAGAACGGATGGCAGCAGTATGAGCGCGATGCTTTCATCCATCATATCGATGATTGTTTCAGTATCAAGAAGATGTCCGTCTTCTGACGGCACCTTCACCATTCCGTCACTGTAACCATAGTCATCCAGGACGGACTGGAGGGCATATATATCTGATGGGAAATTCAGATCATCCGCCATGATCCTGTACCGCTCCTCTGTAGGCTCATACAGTGTTCTCACGGTTTGATGTATATTGTTCGTAGTCGAATTCGTTGCCAGCACTTCATGAGTGCCGGCACCGATGAGCTGCGCCATCTTCTCCCCGATGGCCTCGCTCATGTAGAACCACGGCCGCTCCCCTTTCACCCAGCCGTCTATGCCATGGTGCTTCCAGTCATCCATCACATCAAGGAGTGACTGCTCCGCACGCTTTGACATCAAGCCGAGGGAGTTGCCGTCCATATAATAGACATCCTCTCCGATATAAAACTCATCCCTGAAGTGTCCGAGTGCATCCTTGCCATCTTTCATCTTCGCTTCCTCCAACCATTTCTCCATCAAATACCTCCTATGTCGTCATAACGATTGTAAGCCTTTTCTATTTTCATTATACAACGATTCCCGCAAATAAAAAGCATCATCAATGATAGTGTCCGCCTATCTTGCTACAATGAATATAACATCATATGAAAGAGGAGCGCTAATTATGCAGAATATCAAAGGCAAGAATGCAATCATTACAGGCGGCACACGTGGCATCGGCCTTGCCACAGCCCACGCATTGGCAAACGAAGGCGTCAATGTAGCCATTATCGGCCGCAGCAGGGAAACGCTTGATAATGCTGTGGAGGAACTGAACAAATACGGTGTGCAGGTCATCGGCGCGAACGGCGACGTATCCAGCCGGGAAGAGGTCGGGAGCATGATCGCTTCCATCAATGAGACATTCTCCACCATTGACATCCTGATCAACAACGCCGGCATCATGAGACACACCCCTTTCCTTGAATCCAGTGAGGATGAATTCAGGAATATGATGGATGTCAACGTCTTCGGCCCCTACTACACGATGCAGTCGGTGCTGCCGCAGATGACAGCACAAAAGAAAGGTGACGTCATCAATATCTCCTCCATGTCAGGCTTGAAGGGGACACTTGGTTCTTCCCTTTATTCAGCCACGAAATTTGCAGTCATCGGCATGACGGAAGGCATCATGCAGGAGATGCGGAAGCATAACATCAGAGTGTCCTATCTGACCCCTTCGGCAGTATTGACAGATATGATCGGCGAGACAAAACTCGAGGAGGATTCCATGACCCACGCAGAGGATATCGCCGACATCATCGTGAGCCAGCTGAAACTGAATCACAGGACGTTCATCAAAACGAGCCAGATGTGGGCCACCAATCCGATTCCAAAGGAAAAATGACAGTTTTGATATGAGGAGGCGGTGAAACAGATGGACAATCTGCCGCTCAATGATTATTCAGCACACAAAGATTTGCATGACGAAATACTGGGAGGTGCAGAGGAACAGCTCGAATCCATGAAAACCCTGCTCAACAAACTTGAACATAAGGAACTTGCAGACGAGATGGAATCCTTCATTGAATATGTCGAAGAGCGTGTACTCGGTCACTTCGATGAAGAGGAAACAGACAGCGGCCTGTACGACAGGGCCGTCGGCCGGGAACCCGCCCTGCACGATAAAGTGCAGAGGCTGAAGCGGGACCACGAGCTCATCAGAATGATGGTCGGCTGCATGAAAGAGGAACTCTCAAAAGATGAAGTCGACTTCCAGAAGCTCATCGATCACTCCGTCTCCATCATTCTGGTGGATGAACTCCATTCAAGGGATGAGGAAAACCTCCTGCTCGGCGGCAGTGAATAAGTAATATGACAACAGCCGGTACGGGCATCTGACCCCGTACCGGCTGTTGTCATATTATTGTTTTTTGCTGATGTGCCAGATTTCACCGGCATATTCTTCAATTGTCCTGTCTGAGGAGAACTTCCCTGCATTAACCATGTTCATATAGCCTTTTTTGTAGAATGCTTTTTTGTCCTTATAGTCATGGGCGATCCTGTCCTGCGTTTCTCTGTAGGAAGCAAAGTCCTCCAGCACAAAGTACTCATCGCTCTCCACAATGCTGTCATACAGAGCACGGAGCATCCCTGTCCCGTTATCCTGATAGGTGCCGTCAATGAGTGATTCCACGACCGCTCCGAGTCCTTCTGTTTCCCGCATCGGTATTTTCGGATCATAGTCCGCCCGCTTTGCTGCGACGGCGTCAACTTCCATCCCGAAGATATAATTGTTTTCCTTCCCCGCCTCTTCGACGATTTCAACATTTGCGCCATCCATCGTACCGACGGTCACTGCACCGTTCAGCATGAATTTCATATTGCCGGTGCCGGAGGCTTCTTTGCCGGCGGTTGAAATCTGTTCCGATACATCGGCTGCCGGGAAGAGCTTTTCAGCATAGGATACGCCGTAGTTTTCAACAAACACCACTTTGATGATATCTTTCGTGTCGACATCCTTATTTACCCGGCCGGCAAGCTCATTGATGAATTTGATGATCGCTTTCGCCATGTAGTATCCCGGTGCCGCTTTTGCCCCGAAGATGAATGTGCGTTTCGTCCACTCCGCCCCGGGGTCTTCTTTTATACGGTTGAACAGGTCAGCGATATAGAAAGCCATCATCAGCTGCCGCTTGTATTCATGCAGTCTTTTGATCTGTATGTCGAAGATCGATTCTGGATCGGCATCCACTTCTTCGTGGAACTGTATATAATCCGCGAGTTCCTGCTTCTTCTCTTTTTTGATTTCGATGAACCGCTCAAGCACTGCGTCATCCTCATGTCTGTCCTCAAGATTTTTGAGCAGGCTCAGATCGGTGATCCACTCATCACTGCCGAGCAGATCTGTAATCATCCCGCTGAGCCCCGGGTTGGCCTGGAGCAGCCACCTCCTCTGGGTGATGCCGTTTGTCTTATTGACTATGCGATTCGGGAACAGTTCATCCCACTCATGGATCACTTCCGTTTTCAGCAGGTCAGTATGGATTGCAGCCACACCGTTCACTGCACGTGAGGCATAGATTGACATGAATGCCATATGCACCGAATCGTTCTGGAGGATGAGGAACTTATCCCACAGAGCTTCGTCCACCTTCCATTCCTTCAGCTCCCTGATGAGTCTTTCGTTGATTTTTTCGATATACGGCATCAGGTCCGGGAGCACAGATATGAAGAGCCCCTTATCCCACACTTCCAGCGCTTCAGCCAGAAGTGTATGGTTTGTATAGGCCATAGTCTTCTGCACAATATCAAATGCCTTCTCAAATTCCACCCCTTCCATTTCCAATAAACGGATGAGTTCTGGAATCGCCAGTGCCGGATGGGTATCATTCAGCTGGATGGAATGCAGTTTGGAAAAGTCATCAAAGCTTTTATGACCCTCTTTCTTGAATTTCCGGACCAGGTCCTGGAGGGAGGCTGATGTGAAGAAGTACTGCTGTTTGAGCCTGAGACGCTTACCTTCATCTGTGGAATCGTTGGGGTACAGTATCCGGGAGATCGTCTCCGCTTCATCCTGGGCCTTTACGGAATAAATGTAATCCCCTTCATCAAAAGCCCTGAAATCGAACTTCTCGATCGCTTCGGCACTCCAGAGTCTGAGAGTATTGATCGTCTGTCCGCCGTATCCGACTACCGGCATGTCATATGGTACCGCCTCTACCTTGTCTTCTCCACTGAATTCGACAATGACCGTATCATTGCTGTCTTTGACGAGCCAGGGGTTTTCGTATTCCAGCCATGGATCTCCCTCTTCGACCTGGAAGCCGTTGACGAAGTTCTGTTTGAATATGCCGTACTGGTACAGTATTCCGTATCCCGAAAGCGGGTAGTCGAGCGTCGCCCCGGAATCGAGGAAACAGGCGGCAAGACGTCCCAGCCCGCCGTTGCCGAGACCCGCATCATCTTCTGCATCCTCCAGGACATTGTAGTCGATCCCCATTTCACGAAGTGTTGCCTTCACTTCCTTTTCTATTTCCAGATTGGCCAGGTTATTGCTGAGCGCACGTCCCATCAAAAATTCAGCCGAGAAATAGTACGCCTGCTTCTGAGTCCTGAATTTCTCTTTGGATCGTATCCATTTGGGCACAAGATACTCCATCACTGCATTTCCTACTGTGACAAACTGTTCTTTCTCATGTAAATCATAAAATGACCGGCCATAGCTTTTATAAGCCTGGGCTTCAATCCTGTCCTTCAATTCAATTGATTTCATAATGACCTCCCGTAAAGTCTGTTCAACTGTTTCAGTTTTTTTAGCGTGCGCTTTTTCAGAGCATCTTCGGTCATCCGCCACTCCCAGTTGCCGCCGATGGTGGATGGTATATTGAACCGTGTTTCATCCC
>Ga0079225_10002155_pt1 | contig 11246 bp, 11 predicted proteins | sample Poulit2012_FD_76344 | JGI IMG/M metagenome (GOLD analysis project Ga0079225, IMG submission 76344) | Agricultural soil microbial communities from Georgia to study Nitrogen management - Poultry litter 2012 | ecosystem: Environmental > Terrestrial > Soil > Agricultural land | place: USA: Georgia...
ATATTCTAAGGCACCAATATTTAGCAGTTTGTGGAAATCATTCGATCATTCATATTAATTCATTCGACTAAATCCCTAATTGCACCTTGCACTTGAGCCAATTAGAGAAATATAATATTCAGGATATGGCAATTCTTGCGTAAGAGAAAAAGGATCTTCTGTTATTTACTTTTAATTTCTAAACGGAGCTTGTTTTTAATTGAGGTTACAAAATAAAGTGAACAACATTTAAGGAGAAACCCTTCCTGCTTAGAAATCAACAAGTTGATTTCTAACCGGTCCTTCCCTTGAAAAAAGGGAAGGAGCTTTTATCAGCACCTACTAAGACTTTATTAGAAAAATTGCTCTGTACTTCACTTCTGGATATTCCGATGATACTGACCCCATTCAAAGCAAAAACTATCTTATTAATTCAAGTTTTTTTTATTCCGATGGTAGTTTTAATCTCTTGCTGGAAAGGTTTAATATTAATCAAATCTCCACAATTCATATTCGTCCCACAGTTTCTCGGCGGGTTCGAAACCACTTTGACGAGCTTTTTTTATCCAAGAAGTCCCTATTTTTTCATCTTGAGAAACTCCTATTTCTTGAAAATAAAACACTCCTAAATTATATTGCGCTCTTGCATCTCCTTGCTTTGCTGCTTTCTCCATCCAATGAAAACCCTTTTCCTCATTCTGTGGAATCCCTTCACCCTTCATATACAAGGTGGCTAAGTCATATTGAGCTTGTACAAATCCCTGTTCAGCACTTTTTTTAAACCATTTGAAAGCCTCTTTTTTATCTTGAGCAACTCCTATTCCATCGATATAAAGCAGCGCTGCAGTGTACTGTGCATTTTCATTTCCTTGCTCGGCTGCTTTTTCCATCCAATAAAAACCAACTTTTTCATTCTTTGAAGTGCCAATTCCTCTTAAATACATATTACCTAAATCGTTTTGTGCAATTCCATACCCTTGTTCGGCACTTTCTTTATACCATTTGAAAGCTTCTTTCTTATTTTCTGCAACTCCTTTTCCATGGAAGTATAATTCCCCGAAAGCATATTGTGCATTTTTATTTCCTTGTTTTGCCACTTTCTCTAACCAAAAGAAAGCTTTCTTTTCATCTTGCGGGATTCCATCTCCCTTAAGATACATATTGGCCAAATTGTTTTGTGCGGGAAGAAATCCTTGTTCAGCACTTTTTTTATACCACTTCAAGGCTTCTCTCTTATTTTGCGTAACTCCTTTGCCTTCAGCATAATTAAGAGCGATGTTGAATTGGGCTTTTTCATGACCTTGTTCTGCTGCTTTCTTCATCCAATAAAAACCTTCTTTTTTATCCTCCGCAATTCCACTGCCATTTGAATACATATTACCTAAATTAATTTGCGCATCCACAAAACCCTGTTCAGCACTTTTTTCATACCACTTTAGCGCTTCCTTTTTATCTTCAGCTACCCCTATTCCGTTTTGATAAAAATACCCCAAATCATGCTCTGCAGGAGGAAAACCTTGCTTAGCACTCTTTTTAACCCAATGAAGAGCTTTGTCCTGATCTTTTTCCACCCCAAATCCTTTTCCGTACATAACACTGAGATAATATTGACCGAATGGGTCTTTCTGTGCTGCACTTTTTTCAAACCAATACAAAGCCCGATCATATTCTTCAGTGATATAAAACATCGAACCCAATTTACTTTGGGCAGGAGCAAAACCTTTTCGCGCACTTTTTTGTAGCCATTTTCGAGGGGCTTCTTGAGTTTGATGATTACCCTCATCCTTTTCCAAGAGTTTTATTGCCAATTCATATTGAGCAACCGCATCTCCTTGTGCTGCATTTTCTCTTATATTATCTATACTCTGAGAAAAACTAAAAGCAAGACTAAAGAAAAAGGTTGTCAACAATAAAAATATATTTTTCATAACTCTTCTAAATTTTTGGAACACAGTTTAAGTTTTCATTTTTCCTTAAAGATTTGTTTTTTCAAGGAGTTTCTAATTATAATTCACGGTTTTTTTATCTGTTTTTCGGATCATATCCATATTTATTAATCCCTTTAGTTCCATCTACAAATAAAATAACCAGTCCAAAAACTAAGTTGACATATGGAATTAAAAAAAGCAAATACCACCAACCACTGATATTGATATCATGCAATCTCTTTATTGCTTGAATACTAATAGTAATCCAACAAACCAATCCTAACATTCCGGCAAACACGATTAACCCATCATCATAAGAATTCTCAACAATACCAAACACTATTGCATAAGGTATGGACAGCAAAACTACTCTGGTGAAATAAGTTCTCCTTCTCAACCTTCCTTTTGCCGACCAAAATGTCTCTGTTTTTAAACCTCCGGTTGTTTTATATGAAGTAGGGTTGTGGTAAGGCTCTGAAGAGCGACCTTTACGGGATGATTGACTCTTGGCATCTTTAAATATTTTATTTTCTAAGGTGATTTGTTCGGATACATACTTTGCAATATGCGTATTTGTCGCTTTTAATTCCACAGTAATAAACCGCCTATTAACATTATTGAGTTTAAATGTTTTAGTGCCTGTTGAATTAACAATACCAAAAGGTTTAATTTCAACCAAATCTGCATTATAAGTTTTCCATTCAAATTTTATTTCATCTCCGCTATAAAACAAGGTTTTATCAGTACTAAAATATTCTATTACAGGTTCAAAATTAGTGTGATTATTCTTTTGACTTGGCTTATGGAATCGGTGGTTTTGATCATATGCATATCGTTTTTGAGCATCACCTAATACCTCATACGCTTCCTGTATTTGCTTAAACATGTTCTCAAAGAACGGATCTCCATCATTTTTGTCCGGATGGAACTTAATTGATAGTTTTCGATACGCCCTCTTAATTTCTTGTTGGGAAGCTGATTTGTCAATTCCAAGTATTTTGTAATAGTTTGTCATTTATTTCAGAAATGCGTCTCGTACATTATTGGGGAATTATTTTAAGTATTTCGCTAAACTATGCTATATATTTAAAGCGGTCACCTCCTTTGGATTTGCTCCATATTGATTTACTCCGGGGTCACTATCAGTTAACATCAAAATAAACAGCCATATTCCTCCAATCAGAGGAATTAACACAACAAAAAACATCCAACCACTTTTACCAATATCATGAAGTCTTCTCACAGTAACAGCTAATCCCGGAATAAACATAACCAGGACGAATAATCCATAAAACAATCCATAACCCATTTCCGGAATTGCTATTCCGGCGAGATTATCAATTACTGCAGCGACAAACGAAAAAATCATATTAAACAAAACAAACATCCAATATTCTTTCCTTCTGGCTCTACCATTGAACTCAGCATACTTTCTTAATCCCTTTAAATACCACTTCATATTTTTATTAATTATTCTGGTTCGACTTCTATTCTCAGTTTTTCAAATTGCCCTTTGTTCATTCAAGTGCTTTTGGATATTATCATACTTTAAAAACCTATAAATATCACTTTTTGTTTTTGATTTACTAAAACTTGATTGTTGTTCGTAATTGGAAGTTGCGAAAGACTTCTTGTTTCACAAATATTTTCTTAATTTACAACAATCCCAAATATAACATTTTTTAACAGTTAAAGGAGGGCTTTAGACTAACAATTCGTAGTTCTTACAATTTCTTTGTATTCTTAGCTGGTCGAATGTAGGGTTAGTGCGTTTTCCATCTCTTGTATTCTTAACCTCACAGATCTTTCCTAATTCTATTTGACTTTTTTAAACCTGTATTCCACCATATCTTCCAATGCTGAAATTTAGATTGAAATTTCTATTTCTTAAATCACCGAAAACCACACAAATTCGATATATTGTTGAGACGTTTTTAGGTCGGAAGAGGACAAATAAAGTGATATTTAACAATATGGAAGAAAATGTATGATAGTGTAATTATAGGATCCGGTCCAAACGGACTAAGTGCCGGTATTGCTTTAGCCCAAAAAGGATTAAACGTATTGATTATTGAAGCAGCCAGTAGCGTTGGTGGAGGCACAAGAACAGCCGAACTTACCTTGCCGGGTTTTCATCACGATGTCTGTTCGGCTGTTCATCCTATGGCGTACGCATCTCCTTTTTTAAAAGAATTGCCGTTAGAAGAATACGGATTGGAATGGATTTTCCCGGAAGCCTCTGCTGCTCACCCGCTGGATGATGAGAAAGCCGTACTTCTTTATAAATCCATCGATGAAACTGCTCGAAATTTAGGTGTGGATTCCAAAAAGTACAAGAAAACAATGACCCCATTTGCTGACAAAGCGGAAGAATTATTAGCCGACAGTTTAAAACCCCTCGGATGGCCAAAAAACCCGGGAATATTCCTACGATTCGGATTACAAGCTTTTCAACCCGCTGCTTATTATGCCAATCATATTTTTAAAGGAGAAAGAGCAAAAGCACTTTTTGCCGGTTGTGCAGCCCATAGTATCCTGCCTTTTAACAAGTTTTTCTCTACAGCCATTGGATTGATGTTAATCACCACCGGGCATATCGAAAACTGGCCAATCGCTAAGGGTGGATCTGAGAATATCGCAATAGCAATGTCTTCTTATTTTAAAAGTCTCGGAGGCGAAATTAAAGTATCGACTAAAATTGATGATTTTCTTAAATTGCCTGAGGCCAAAAAATATATTTTTGATACTGATCCCCGACAATTGGCCAATATTGCCGGGAAAAATTTAAGCAATCCATATAAAAACAAGTTGTACAAATTCCGTTATGGTCCGGGTGTGTTTAAAATAGATTACGCCTTAAACGAACCAATTCCTTGGAAAGACCCGCGATGTTTAAAAGCTTCTACCGTGCATGTAGGAGGTTCGATAGATGAGATTAAAGCGAGTGAAAAAACCATTTGGAAAGGCAAGCACAGTAAAAAACCTTTTGTGTTGGTCGGTCAGCAAAGTTTATTTGATGAATCTCGAGCGCCTTCCGGGAAACATACCGGTTGGGCTTATTGTCATGTGCCACACGGTTCACAAAAGGATATGACGCCCTATATCGAGAATCAAATTGAACGTTTTGCTCCGGGATTCAAAGACATTATTTTAGCTAAACACACCATGAATACAACCGATCTTCACGCCTACAATCCTAATTATCTTGGAGGTGCCATTACTGGCGGTTCATCAGATATTTTTCAGTTGTTTTCCAGACCGGTAAATCTTTTTAATCCTTACGCCACTTCCAATCCAAATATTTATATCTGTTCGGCCTCCACTCCACCGGGGGGCGGCGTTCATGGGATGTGCGGATATCACGCGGCCAAGAGTGTTTTAAACTCTTTAGCAGTTGAGTAATAGGCAAGAAGATACCGACTTGTTTTTTTTCAGCAAAGCTGATTAATCTATGAATTCAAGTAATAAACGCGACTAAACGATTTGAGTTGCAAGAGGGGTTTGTTTTTTTCAAATTTCAAAAAACCTCAAGGTTGACAGATTAAGCGGCTTTTCTGCTTTTGGGTTTATAGAATTTTACGCACCTAAGCTCTTTTTAAAATTACTGTCAGTTTTAAAAATATCATATGAACTTTATATACCTTCCTTCTTCACTTATCTTGGTCTGTGAAAAATATATACCCAAATGGTTCGTGATAGTTTGTAATTCAAAGTACTGGTCAAAAAAACTAATGCGCCAACTATCAACACTACAGTTAAATTAGGTAAGTCCATTAAAACCCAGAAAATTATAAAACATGCAACCATTAAAGCTACAGCAATAGCATAACTTACATACATAGCTCCAAAGAAGAATCCGGGTTCCATTTCGAACTTATAATCACACTGCGAACAATTGGGGTTCATTTTCGGAATTCTAAGAAGTAAAGGATTCCCTCTTGAAGAAAACATTTTGCCATTTCGACAAGAAGGGCATTTGCATTTCAAAATAGATAAAACTTTATCTATGTCCATAATAATACGTTCTTATTTAGAAAAGAGACAAACTTACGGCTAAATTTGATAATACTAAAATTGAAAAATATCTCTGAGTGATTAACTGATTGAAAAAAGTAAAACAATGTTAATAGCTCTAATAATAAACATCGGCAAGATGATTTTACAAAGGCGAACTGTACAGATTTTTTCATAAACCGCCAATATATTTATTAAGAGAAAACACACACTAACCTCCCTGCAAAATAAATTTGAGGTTCATCCAAATGAAGAACAAATCATCTTTAATTATATACTTATTTTTCGTAATTTTGCTCAAAACCAATGTCTTATGAAACCGACAATCTTATTTTTATGTTTAATCCTTACCCTGACGAGTTGCAGTAGTGACGATAATCCTATTCAAATTAACGATCCGAAAAGTTTGGAAGGATCTTGGACGATGGTTAATATTTTCGGTGGGTTTGCGGGAATTGACGACAACTACGAACCCGGGGAAATCATTTGGACTTTTGATCAAGAAGATCAAATGCTTATGGTCGATAATTCAGTTGGAACCGATGCTCCTATCACCAGTGGATTAAATTCCGGCACTTATGATTATCATATAGAAACCGAAGAGGAGATAGATTATTTATTTATAGATGGTTATAATTCGGGGAAATACTCTATAGATTCCGACACTTTAATCATCGATGATAATCCGGGTGCCGACGGATTCCGATACACCTTTGAAAAGTTTTCGGAGTAATTGTTTTATCGAAAAAGACCTCTCTATCATCTTTTTTGAGTAAAGTAACTTTGGTTAAAAAAATAAGCCTCTTAATCGATATATATATATATATATCCAATAAGAGGCTTTAATCATATTAAACAAATAAGGATCAAGCTTTTTGTTCCTTGTGTTTTCCTTCTTTAATTTCTTCAATCACCTTTGCATTAAAAGCTTCTAAATCTCCCGGATTCCTACTGGTTACCAAACCATTATCGACGACAACCTCTTTATCCACCCAATTGGCACCGGCATTCTCTACATCTTTTCTAATCGATTTGTAAGAAGTCATGGTTCGTCCTTCCACCACATCGGCATTGATCAACGTCCAAGCACCATGACAAATTGAAGCTACCGGCTTTCCTTGTTTAAAGAAATCTCGCACGAAAGTCAAAGCATCTTCTTCAATCCGCAATTTATCGGGATTAATCACTCCTCCCGGCAAAACCAAAGCATCATAATCTTTGGCGGAGACTTCGGTTAATGCCTGATCAACTTTATATTCCTTTGACCAGTTACCTCCTCCCCATGCTTTTATATTATCGGAAGAAAGGCTGACAATTTCCACATCAAAACCCTCCTTCTCCATCGCTTCCTTGGGAGAGGTCAATTCAATTTCTTCAAATCCGTCTGTCGCTAAAATAGCTATTCGTTTGCTCATAATTACAGTATTTAAGTGTTCATTATTAGGACATAAGATATGAATATAATGGACGGATGTCTATTAAAGGATTTGTAAATTCACATAATTATCAAGGTATAAATGAGAAGGAATTGATTATCCGGTTAATTTTTTACAACAAATTACCTTGCGCTGTTAGGAAATCGTCTTTTTAACATCCTCTTAGATTATTTCATCTTCAATTTTTGTATATTAAAAGATTATTCAATAAAATCAATCTTACCTTTTAAAACAATCGAAATGAAAGACGAAAGAGAAAAAATGATCCGGGATCAAATCGAAGCCAGAGGGGTGACTAATCCGGTAGTTTTGGAGGCTATACGTGCTGTTGACCGCTCGCTTTTTGTTCCGGAAGACAGAAAATCTCAAGCTTGGCAGGATTCTCCGCTTCCGATTGGAAAAGGTTAAACCATCAGTCAACCTTACATCGTGGCGTATATGGCCGACGAATTACAAATAGGAAAAGAGGATAAAGTATTGGAGATTGGGACAGGTTGTGGTTATAATGCAGCGGTATTGGCGCAGATGGCTAAAGAAGTATATAGTGTGGAAATTATTGAATGGTTAGCTGAATTGGCCAAAGAGAATTTGGCAAAAACCGATATTGACAACATTCACATTCGTTATGATGATGGTTATAAGGGTTGGCCGGAAGAGGCGCCTTTTGATGCTATAATGCTCACCGCTGCTCCCCCAGCTGTTCCTGAAACGCTTAAACATCAATTAAAAATTGGCGGAAGACTGCTCACACCGGTCGGACGCATTCAGCAAAAACTAATCTTGATTACGCGTACGGCAGAAGATAAATTTGAGGAAGAGACACTTTTACCGGTGAGGTTTGTAAGAATGACCGGAAAGTCTGATTAATTTTTTACGGGACAAGCTAAAACATTTCTGGTTAAAATTATGACAATCAATCGTTGCTTAATTATTGATTATCTATCTTTTACATTAATCGGAAAACACTTTATTATGAAAACTACACAAGGGAATTTTGATCACTTTGCACAAGATGCACAGAAATATGTAAACGAATTAGCCGAAGCTGTCGGCTATCCGGAGGAAAACACACGAGCTTTGATATTATGGCGTGCTGTACTCCACACGGTTCGCGATCGCATTCATTTTGGTGAATCACTTGATTTAATTAGTTCTTTACCGATGATTTTTAAAGGGATTTTTGTCGAAGACTGGAAATACACAGAAAAGCCACCACTTGATTTTGACACCATAGATAAGATGAAAGCCGAAGTCGAAAAACGACAAAAACATTATGGCGAAGAGGATTTTGATTGGGATAAATCTACTGAAAAATTAATCGGCATTATTTTAAACTCTCTACTAAAATATACTCCTGAAAGTCAGTTTCAACATGTTTTAGGACAAATGCCAAAGGAGATAAAAGAAGACTTAAAAAAAACATAACTTAATCGATTTTGAAATTCTGATACCGGATTTGAGATGGATGTGCTACATTGGCATCCCTGTTCAATTAAAGTAAAAACCACTCACTGCTGCCAATCATTTCATAAATTAAAATCCTTCGTCAATTCTTAAATCAAACTATCTCCATCAATTTCAAAAATAATTTCACAGGAAACAATTTTCTTACACAAACTTCAAAAAGAAGAAAATCAGCTTGATTTATTCGAGAATCAATTCCCCCTTCTAATTTCCTAAAATTATCTTTATTGTCGGCTAAACTCTTTGTATCTTTACCGCTTTTCAGCAAACCTTATTGGGTTTCGCTTCAAATAATCAATTAATAATCAACAAATGAATCAATTTAATAGTTATCAAGGAGGAGAGGCTCCCGAATCTATCAGGAGGATTGCGCAGGCTATTAAGCGAAATATAAAATCCATTATTTTTGGGGTTTTGGTTTTGATTGTTCTTTTTGGATCAGTTTTCCAGATTGAGCCTGAAGAATTGGGACTGATCACTCGGTTTGGAAAATTCACGAGAACAGTAGAGCCCGGGCTTAATTTAAAAATTCCTTTTGCAGAAACCTTACATAAAGTACCTGTAGAACGCCAACAAAAATTGGAATTCGGTTTCCGAACTAACGACAGACGCTCAACAAAAAGCAAAACAATTAACGAATCGCTTATGCTGACCGGTGATCTTAATCTTGCGGATGTAGAATGGGTAGTTCAATATAGGGTTGAAAATCCTTATGAATATCTTTTTAAAGTCAAGAGTCCCATCAGCACCTTACGCGACATGTCTGAAGCTGCTATGCGTCAAGTGGTTGGGGATCGTACGGTAAATGAGGTATTGACGGTCGGAAGAACTGAAGTAGCCAATAAAGTTCATGAAATAGTTCAGGAATTAAGCAATGAATATTCTTTGGGAATTAGGATAGATCAGGTCGTATTACAAGATGTAAATCCACCGGACGAAGTAAAAGCTGCCTTCAACGCAGTAAACCGTGCACAACAAGAAAGAGAGACCTTAATCAATGAGGCGGAAGCCGATTATAACAAAGTCATTCCACGAGCAAGAGGACAAGCCCAAGAAACCGTCCAAAAAGCAGAAGGTTATGCCGCTGAACGAGTAAATCAGGCACAAGGACAAGTTTCCAGATTTAATGATTTATATATGGAATACATTAAAGCTCCGGAAGTAACTCGGACAAGAATTTATCTTGAAACGATGAGTGATGTTCTGCCAAAACTGGGCAATAAAATTATTACCGATGAGACGGGAAGCAATGTTCTTCCACTCTTACAGATGCAAATGAAAAATCAACAAACGTCAAACAAGAATTAATCATGACTAAGAAGAAAACAGTAGCAATAGTTATAATTATTGGAGCGGTGCTTATCACACTTCTATCAAGTTTATATATAGTTGATGAAAAAGAACAAGTGGTCATCACACAGTTTGGTAGACCGATTGGAGATGCTGTAACCACACCGGGAATAAATTTTAAAACTCCCTTTATTCAGACGGTCAATGTTTTTGATAAACGGTATCTCGAATGGGATGGCGATGCTAACCAAATTCCGACAAAGGATAAGAAATTTATCTTTATCGATAGTTATGCTCGATGGCAAATCACCGATCCGCTTCAGTTCTATAAAAGGCTGACCAATGAAAGAGGTGCATTATCAAGGCTTAACGACATCTTAGATGGAGAAACCCGAGATTATATAGCGAATCACGATTTGGTGGAAGCTGTTAGAAATAGCAACAGAGAAGCAAGAATTACCGACACCCTTATGGAAGTTGTTTCGGACACCTTAATAAACATATCGGTAGGTCGTGAAAAGATAGAACGAATGGTTTTGAAAACTGGGAACGAAAGGGTTTCCGATTTGGGAATTGAAATCTTGGATTTTAAAATCAAAAGACTCAACTACGTTGATGAAGTTCGTGAAAATGTATTTAAGAGGATGAATAGTGAGCGTTTCCGTATTGCTGATGAATTCCGTTCTCAAGGACAAGGTGAGGCTTCTCGTATTAACGGTGAAATGGTAAGGGATTTGAAAACTATTCAATCCGAAGCGTTTGAAGAAGCAGAAAAAATAAAAGGTAGAGCTGATGCTGATGCTGCTGCAATTTATGCCGAAGCCTATAATCAGTCCAACGACTCCAAAAAACTGTACTCTTTTTTAAAGTCGATGGAAACTTTTGAAAAAACCTTCGATGGCGAAACTTCGATAATTCTTTCTACCGATAGTGAATTGTATAGATTTTTAAAATCTAAAGAATAGTTGTACTGAATCTTTAGCGGGGCGAAATTGATTTAAATATAAAAAACCATTGGTGTCCGATAAAAAAAGCCCCAAAAATTGAGGCTTTTTTTGTATAGTTGGGTTATCAACCAAAATAACACAACTATGAACAAAAATAAGACTTTTTTCGGACAGCCCATTTTCAGCCA
>Ga0079225_10002158_pt1 | contig 11241 bp, 10 predicted proteins | sample Poulit2012_FD_76344 | JGI IMG/M metagenome (GOLD analysis project Ga0079225, IMG submission 76344) | Agricultural soil microbial communities from Georgia to study Nitrogen management - Poultry litter 2012 | ecosystem: Environmental > Terrestrial > Soil > Agricultural land | place: USA: Georgia...
AATATCAGCACTATGTTACGGCCCACATTTTTAGGCATCCGTAAACCTCCATTTCTAATACGACTAACAGAAATAATACCATAATTTCACAATACTATTCCACTGTTTTGACTTATTGATAAAGTTCTGGTTTCAAAAGGCCGATGTATGGCAGATTTCTGTACTTTTCATCGAAATCAAGTCCATATCCGACGACAAACCCATCAGGTATTTCCGTCCCGGCATATTTCACATCCACATGAAGTTTGCGGTTCACGGGCTTATCCAGAAGTGTCACAATCTCAAGTGATGCTGCATTCCTGTAGGCAATCAGGTCGACGATCGAGTTCAATGTCGTCCCGGTTTCGATGATGTCTTCGACAATCAGGATATGACGGCCGTCCACTGAAGTGGAGAGATCTTTCAATATCTTTACTTCCCCGGAAGATTTCGTGCCTACATAGCTTGAAACATCCATGAAATCTATCTCAAGATGCGTATCTATGTATTTGATCAGGTCGGACATGAACATGATGGAGCCTTTGAGCAGCCCAACAAGTATGGGCGTCTTCCCTTCATAGTCCCTGGTGATCTTCTCTCCCAGCCTTTTTGCGATTGCCTGGATTTCCTCCTCGGACAATACAACCTCGCTAATGTCATTCTTAATACTCATTGCTTTACTCCTTTTTCGACACGTAATCGACTGTGATTCCCCCGTGTCTTCATTATATTATAAATTGTACCCACTGCAATAATTTGATGATCCTGTCCTGTGACCACCGGCATGGTATCCCGTTCATCCCTCGGCACTTTTTGGTCGATGAACAGGCGGGAGAGCTTCTTTGTGCCGATGCCCGGCACAAAGATCCTGTCCCCCTCCTCTCTCGTCCGCACACGGAGGGGCAATTCCGAAGTGTCCATTTCAACCGTGATTTCATATCCATTGAAATTGTACGTTCCATTTCCGGTGATGTCGAGACGGTGAAGCGTGACAGAGCTCTCTGCCTCAATGCGCATTTCGTCATAGGCGATCACGACCAGCCGGTCGCCGACGGGGAATTCCACCTGGGCGGTGCCGGATGATGCCACATCGAGCATTTCTTCAATGTATCTCCGCCTTGCACCGAGCCCACGGGATGCGAGCCACGCGTTCACTATATAGATACGGCTGATCCTGCGCCTTTTGTTGAATTCTTTTCGTGGCAGCACCTGCCGGCCAGAGATGAACCCCGCCGCCTCTTCCCGGAGCATGTCGTCCACTTCACCGAGATCCTCCGACAGCTTCAGGAGCTGTTCCGGCTGGAGATGCTCCGACGCCCTGATATCCTTCATCAGATTATGACGGATATAATTGCGGGTATAGCCGGTGCCGCTGTTGGTCTCATCTTCGAAATATATCACCCGGTGCCGGCCGGCATAGTCTTCAATTGCCGTGCGCGGGACGTGGAGCAGCGGCCGGATGATCCGGTAACTTCCTTCATTCCGCGTGTATGGTATCCCCATCTTTCCCGGCAGATACCTGCCCGTGAGCAGCTGGTGCATCACTGATTCGTACTGGTCATCCAGGTGATGGGCGGTGAGGAGCACACGGGCGCCGTGACGCGCCATCATCTCATCGAAAAATCGGTAGCGCGCTTTCCGCGCCGCCGCCTGGCTGAAATCAGCCTTTTCGATATCAAGCCGTACTGTTTCGCACAGGACATCGTCTGTTGCGGCCATGTTCACTATATGGGCCTCCTCAGCTTCCGATGCCGCCCTCTGTCCGTGATTGACATGCAGCAGTATCAGACGTCCGAAAGTATCCCGGTATGAAGTTTTCAACAGATGATAGAGGACCATGGAGTCCACGCCGCCGGAAATCGCTAGTGCCACCGTATCCCCTCTGTCCCAGGAACATCTCATTTCCATAATCCGCACTTCCCGTAAAATAAAATAAGACGATTACTGGAATCGTCTGTATATATCTATTATCTTTTACCTCTGCCGCCACGGCGTGATTCCGTCTGTCTTTTGATTGTAGACAGGCGGTCCTCACTGTCTTTTAAGAAGCTCGACAGCTTCTTCTCGAAGTCTTCCGGCGAACTTTCCCTGCGCGGTCTCGGTTTTGGTTTCTGATCTTTTGCTTTTTTTATGGACAGACTGATTTTACCATCGTCTCCGACGGATAGGACTTTCACTTCAATTTCCTGGCCCACACTGAGATGCTCATTGATATCCTCTACATACTGATCCGCAACCTCACTGATGTGCACTAGTCCCGTCTTTCCTCCCGGCAATTCAACAAACGCACCGAAATTCTTGATACCCGTGACTTTCCCGATAACTTTACTGCCCACTTCAACTGACATCTTGATATATTATCCTCCCAATTATCATTTACTATCTCTATATAATAATACCATTAAAAAGAAAAATAATCATTACAATATTGTAACGATTATTCTTCCTGAACTTCTTTTTCAGCATTTTCATCGTTCGATTTCGGCAAATTGAAAACAATCTCCCCTTCTTCAGAGAAGAAGAATTCACTCCGTGCAATCCTTGCGATATAGTTCTCATCATTCAGCTGCTTTATCTGCTGCTCAAGATCTTTTTCCTCGGTCACCCGTTCATCCATGACTTCCTCAGTCTGAACAAGTTCCTCCTGCAGCAGCTGGTTCTGGGTCTTCTGGTTGAAAGCCACGATAAGCAGGATGCCTACCACCAGCAGCATCAGACTGCCGAACAGCATTGTACGTTTTTTGGCAACCCGGTTTTCACTTTGGCGCACCTTCTTTTCGGTATCCCGCTTTTTCGTGTAACCGTTGATCATTCTGACCACTTTGTTAGCCAATGCATCACATCCCTTAATTGTGCATTCTCTATTTATAAAATACACCATAAGTGACATGTTTACTAGAGAAAATCAGTCTCCTTTTCAGTTTTCTCCTCTTTCAGCACCTTATACATACGTTCAGCATCCTCTTTTTTGGCATGGGTGCCAAGCTCCAGCACTTCGAATGTGAGGATCTTCCGGCCGAATCTTATTTCCACCTCGTCACCGACAGCCAGATCGGCTCCGGATTTTGCCGTCCTGCCGTTTACTTTCACGCGCCCTTCGTCGCCCAGTTCCTTGGCGAGTGTGCGTCTTTTGACCACGCGTGACACTTTCAGGAATTTGTCCAACCTCATTTTATTCACCCCCGTTCTTCAGTATCTCTTCCAGTGTGCGGCCTTCATGAATGGTCTCCTTCATCCAGCCAAGCACTTTTTCGCCGTATTCCTTCTCATACTTTATCTTCTCTTTTTTGCCTTCCTTTTTCTTGGCATCGCTCCATATACGCTTCAGGTCTTCCACTGATTCCGCCGATTCATCCCCGAATACGTGAGGGTGCCTTCTGACGATTTTCGCATTCAGACTTCCGAGCACATCGAAGAAATCGAAATACCCCTCTTTTTTGCCGATGGCACTGTGGAGTGCGATCTGCAGCAGAATATCCCCGAGCTCTTCAACGATTGCATCATCATCCTGCTGCTCTATCGCCTCGATGACCTCGAACGTTTCCTCGATCAGGTGTTTTTCAAGCGATTCATGGGTCTGCACCTTATCCCACGGACAGCCATCCTCACCGACAAGCGTATCGAACACTTCTGTCATATAATGGATATCGCGTTCTGCCAGCCTGACATCCTCTGTCTTCGGTATATAAAGACAGAGCAGATTGCTGCTGATATCGAGGTGGTCGATTTCATGGAGTTTGATGCCATATATCTCTTCATCCTTGCCCCCTGCTGCATCCACCAGCTTCACTTTCGTCTCCGGCGGATAATATTCCAGCAGCGTGAGTTTCACTTCCCCCAGGCTGAGCGCGTCATATACCTGGGTGATGAGCGTGTGCTTGTTGAAATCAAGGTCTCCGACTGCAAGTGCGGTACCGTCAAGCACCTGGAATCCTTCATTCACAGGGACTTTGAGTGCACCGATGACTACATCGATGAAACTCTGTCCCCCGGACACTTCCACATGGATTCCTCCTGCCTCTTGTCTCGCAAGCAGCAGTTCCGTCGTCGTTTCATAAAACATCGGGTGTCCCGGCACGGCATATATGACATCATGGGCACGGGCCGCGTCAACAAGTGTGTCCGCAATCGCCGTGTAGGTCGCTTCGAAGGTATCATGCGCCTCATAGAGATGATCGAAGCTTACAGTCTCCACGCCTTCCGATTCAAGCTCCTTTACCGCGGGATGTGCGTCTGTACGCAGATAGATCTTATCCGCTGACCTGAGACGCTTCCATACGCCGAGCGGCATCTGATCCAGATCTGATGTGCCGAGTCCGATGATTTCTATTTTATTCATATCGCTTCCTCCATCCTGCTGTCCTGGATTGCTTTCATGATTTCAATGAGTTGCGCCACATCCTTGGTTCTGAGGCTGATCTTCATCTCGTTATCCTGCACGGAAATCTTCATGATGCGGCCATATTCCGCCGTATCCATGAACAGTTTCTCCCCGTCTATCTGCTCTGTCGCATTCCGCGAGACATGAAGATGAAAGTGGCGGCTGTCCTCTTTTACCTGATAAATGCCGAACATGAGAGCATACACTTGGATGCGGACAAGCTGCAGCAGCCGTTCCACTTCAACCGGATAGTCACCGAAGCGGTCCAGCAGTTCATCTTCGATATCCTGTATGGCTTCGATGGAATCCGCCTTCCTGAGGCGCTTGTAAATATTAATCTTGGACTGCTCATGCGTAATGTAGGTCCCCGGTATATAGGCATCGAGGGTAATGTCCACAGGGATATTCACCGGTTCCGGCTCCGGTTCGATGCCCTGTTTCTCTTTGACGGCCGTTTCCAGCATTTCGGAATAAAGTTCATATCCCACAGAGTCGATGAAACCGGACTGGTGCCTGCCGAGCAGGTTCCCCGCACCGCGGATGTTCAAGTCACGCATGGCAATCTTGAATCCACTGCCAAGCTCTGTATATTCCTTGATGGCTTCAAGACGCTTTTCCGCCACTTCCGTCAGCACTTTATCCGGCTGATGGAAAAGATATGCATAGCTGATACGGCTGCTCCTGCCGACACGGCCCCGAAGCTGATAAAGCTGACTGAGTCCGAACCGGTCGGCATCCTCGATGATCAGTGTGTTGGCATTCGGCACATCCACACCGGTCTCGATGATTGTCGTGGTGATAAGGACATCGTACTCTCCATTTACGAATGCGAGCATGGTCTCCTCGACTTCCTTCTCGTTCATTTTCGCATGCATCACTGCAACTTCCGCATCCGGAACCAGCGCCTCGACATGGGCCTTCTTCTGATAGATTGTGTCCACCCGGTTGTGCAGGTAGAACACCTGACCACCACGGGAAAGCTCCCGCTCCACCGCTTCCTTGACGAAATTCGGCTGGAATTCAAGCACGTAGGTCTGTACCGGAAAACGGTTTTCCGGCGGCGTTTCAATCACAGAGAGGTCCCTGACACCTGTCAGACTCATATGGAGTGTCCTCGGAATCGGTGTTGCAGTCAGCGTCAGCACATCCACATTCGTCTTCAGCTGTTTGATTTTCTCTTTGTGCTTCACTCCGAAGCGCTGCTCCTCGTCTATGATCAGCAGGCCGAGGTCTTTGTATTCGACGGTATTCGCCAAAATCTTATGGGTGCCGACCACGATGTCGACTGTGCCCTTTTTAAGACCTTCCCGTGTTTTCTTCAATTGTGCCGGCGTTCTGAAGCGGCTCATCATCTCGACATTGACGGGGAAGTCCTCGATCCGTTCGATCAGGCTTTCGAAATGCTGGGCTGCGAGGATTGTCGTCGGCACGAGGAATGCCACCTGTTTGCCGTCCTGCACCGCTTTGAATGCCGCGCGGATCGCCACTTCAGTCTTGCCGTATCCCACATCTCCGCATAATAGACGGTCCATCGGACGGATATTCTCCATATCCTTCTTGATCTCTCCGACAGAAGCATACTGGTCGGGTGTCGGCTCGTACGGAAAGCGCGCTTCAAATGAAGCCTGCATTTCGGTGTCTTCCGAGAATCGGAAGCCTTCCGACTGTGAACGTTCCTGATATAGCTTCAGCAGTTCATCCGCAATTTCATTGACATTGGCCTCGACCCTGGCCTTCGTCTTCTTCCATTCAGTGCCGCCGAGCTTATGCATCTTCGGCTGGCCGTCATCACTTGAGACATATTTCTGGACCAGGTCCATCTGATCGACAGGGATATAGAGCTGGTCTGTGCCCCTGTACTGCAGTTTCATGTAGTCGTTATGGATGCCGCCGACCTCCAGCGTTTCGATGCCCATGTACCGGCCGACACCGTGATGGACATGGACGACGTAGTCGCCCGCGTTCAGTTCCTGGTAGGATTTGATCTTTTCGGCATTGGAGAGTTTCTTCGCCCGCTTCTTCTTGCGGGCCGTCTTATTGTAGAGTTCCTTCGAACCCAAAACAGCCACTTTCATGAATGGCAGGATGAACCCTTTACCAAGCGTACCGATCGTCAGCACAATACCCGAATCCACCGGAATCTCCCCGATGTAGCTTTGGATCTTCAGATCTTCGAGCAGCTGATGCGTCTTCGACACTTCCTCCTCGTCACGGAGGACGATACTGATCATATAGTCGTCATCGAGCATCTTATTCAGGTTGGATGCCAGTATGTCGTACTGCCCGTAGTATATTTCGGTCGGCCGGACAGAAATCTTCACAATATGTCCGATTTCCACCGGCATGCTTTTCGTGAACAGATTGAAGTATGTGCTGCCGTCAAATGTAAGCAGGCGTTCATACTGGCCTTCCAGATAGTTGCCCCCGCCTTTTAACATGCGCCCGGCTTCCACCATCGATTCATAGTAGGCGCCGACAGAATTGAATTCCGTTTCATATGCCGCCGCCATGTTCTTGACCTCATCGATGATGACGCGGTGGCCGTCCGTGATGTAGTCGAGGATGGAAATCTCATCATCTTCGAGGAGATGGCTGTACTGTATAAGATGATTGAATGTCTGGTCGGGACGGGTCACTGTGTCATAGTAGTCATCCAGTGTATCCAAGGAGGCACTGTCGAGCCCTTCTTTCGTCTTCTGATACAGCGTTTCTATCTTTCCAAGCAGAATGTCGCGCTCTTTTGGTTCAAGTATATATTCCGCATAAGGTTCCATCGTAAAGGAATCGATATTGCCGGTGGAACGCTGCGTCTCGGGGTCGATGACCCGGAGGGAATCCACTTCATCATCAAAGAGTTCGACACGTATGAGCTGCTCAGGCATATGGATATCTATGATATCCCCGCGTACAGCAAATTCCCCGAAATGGGCTGCCTGGTTCATCCTCCGGTAGCCCAGGCTCACAAGGTCTTCTATGAACCCGTCGTAGTCCAGGATGGTGCCGACCTTTATCGTCTTCTCGTAGCCGAGAAGCTTTTCCTTCGGCATCAGCGGTTTTAAGAGTGCATGTACCGGCACGACAAATAGCCCCGGTTCGTTGTGCGCCAGGGCAGACAATGCACTCATTCTGGATTTCATAAATTCCGGACTTTGTTTCGCATGGTTCTCTATCATGATATCGCCTACAGGAAAAGTATAGACGTTGTCCATCATGTCCATCAGCGGATTCGCCAGTTTCTCCATCTGATGGTTGTTCTGTACGAACAGGATGATCGGACGGCTTTCCTTCCTCGACAGCTCGTACAGGAGCGTCGGTTTGAAATCGTCGTTTATGCCGGTCACCATCATATTGAGGCGGTCTTTATGACCCGCCACTTCAAGAAACCGCTCATCCTGCTGTATCCTTTCCGATACTTTACTGTTCATTTACATCACCATTATATTCAGTCATAACATCCTGGAACGGCACAGTTACAAAATCTGCGGAAGCTTCTGCCGACCTGGCTGTCACTTTGTCGATCATCCCCGCTTCCGCCTTAGGGAATATGCCGAGCACATAACCGGTAATGGATCCACCCGGCTCCGGCCGGTCAATACCGATGCGGATGCGTTTGTATTTATCCGTCGCCAGATGCTGATTCAGCGATTTTATGCCGTTATGGCCGCCGCCAGAGCCTTTTTGCCTGAGCCTCAGTCTGCCGACCGGCAGATCAAGATCATCATAGAGCACCAGGATATCCTCCACGTCGATTTTATAATAATCCAACAGTGGGCGGACACCTTCCCCGGAGAGATTCATGAATGTCTGTGGCTTCACCAGCATGACCTTTTCGCCGTTTAGGTAGCCGGCGCCGTAGCTGCACTTGAATTTATTCTGTGAGAGCTCGATTCCAAGGCCCGAAGAAAGCCGGTCTATGACCATGAAGCCAATGTTATGACGTGTTTTTTCGTATTTTCTTCCCGGGTTGCCCAGTCCAATGATGCACTTCATCATATCACCTCATACAACGTTAAAAAAGGCGATGGGAAATCCACCGCCGTTAAAACATCATGATTATTGTTCTTCGTCTTCAGTTTCTTCGGAAACGGCTTCTTCGCCTTCTTCAGAACCTTCAACTTCTTCGCCTTCAGTTTCTTCAAGATCTTCCTCTTTTTGCGGAGGAACGATGCTGACAAGCGTTTCTTCGTCTTCATTTTCAATAGTGTAGTTGCCGCCCTCACGCAGATCGGATACATGGATTGAATCTCCGATTTCAAGAGCTTCCACGTTGATTTCGATGGACTCAGGAATGTTGTCCGGAGTCGCAGTCACCTGAACCTGGAAAGCAGGCTGCTCGACTACGCCGCCTTCTTTGACACCCGCAGCTTCGCCAACCACTTCAATTGTTACATCAACTGTAACTTCGGACTTCATGTTGATTGCTGTGAAGTCTATATGAGTGATCTGGTTTTTTAGTGAGTCGAACTGATAGTCCGTCACCATCACATTAACCGCTTTTCCGTCGAGGTCCAATGCAATTACGCCGTTACGGCCCACTTCACGGATTACTTTGATAAATTCGTTCTCATCTACTGAAACGTTAGTGTTCTCCACTTCGTAACCGTAGACGATTGCAGGGATCTTCCCTGTGGAACGCAGTTCTGTAAGCTCAGAACGTTTTCCCTTGCCTTCCCTTGCTGCTGAAGCCAATTTTGCCATGGTATATTTCCACCTTTCATTTACAGACAGTCTAATTTTGCCTAATTTAACACATAGCCATGCATAATAATAGCACATTACCCGTACATTTGTAAAAGAAACATTGACAAATTAAGTGTCAAACAGGATACTGACGGATTCTTCTTCATAAACCCGGACGATCGCCTGCGCCATCAGCTGTCCGACGGAAAGTCCCACTATCTTGTCTATCTTCTTTTCTTCGGGGAGCTGGATGGAGTTCGTCACAACCAGTTCTTTGATCACTGACTCCTCGATTCTGGAAATCGCAGGCCCGGAAAGCACAGGGTGCGTACAGCATGCATACACTTCTTTCGCACCTTTATCAAGAAGCGCCTGTGCGGCAAGCTTCATCGTGCCGCCTGTATCGATGATATCATCGATGATGATGGCAGTGCGCCCTTCAATTTCACCGACGATGTTCATCACTTCCGCAACATTCGGCTTCGGACGGCGCTTATCGATGATGGCAATCGGCGTCTTAAGACGGTCGGCCATCTTGCGTGCACGCGTCACGCCGCCGTGATCCGGGGAAACGACGACGACTTCGTCGAAGTCCAGATCTTTATGCTCAAGGAAATAGTCACTCAGGATCGGCACTCCCATGAGGTGATCGATCGGAATATCGAAGAATCCCTGTATTTGGGGCGCATGCAGGTCTAGTGAAATCACACGGTCTGCCCCGGCTGTCTCAATAAGATTGGCCACGAGTTTCGCTGTGATCGGTTCACGTGCACGACTCTTGCGGTCCTGGCGTGCATACCCGTAATACGGCATTACAATATTGATCGTTGCCGCTGAAGCGCGCTTCAGTGCATCAATCATGATCAGCAGCTGCATGAGATGCTCGTTTACCGGCTGGCTTGTCGGCTGGACGACAAATACGTCACATCCCCGCACGCTCTCCTCGATATTGACCTGTACTTCTTCGTCGGAAAAATGCTGTACCGTAATCTTTCCCAAAGGAATGCCGATATGTTCAGCAATCTCTTCTGCGAGCGGTTCGTTGCCCTTCAAAGAAAAAAGGCGCAGGCTGGAATTTTTGTACTGGTTGCTAGAAGCTAACATGTTCATCCTCCATTAATTGTCTTTATTATAGTATCCCGTCTTTGTCGTCTGTCTGTTCCTGGCGATCGCAAGGCTGTCTTCAGGAACTTCATCAGTGATCGTCGATCCCGCTGCGATGAATGACCTGTCACCAATTTTCACCGGTGCCACAAGGTTCGAGTTGCAGCCGATGAATGAATCCATGCCGATTTCAGTCTTGAATTTATTTTTCCCATCGTAATTCACTGTAATCGTTCCACAGCCGACGTTGGTCCTGGCACCGATGGTGGCGTCCCCGATATAGCTGAGGTGCGACACTTTGGATTCATTTTCAAGCCTGGATTTCTTCACTTCGACGAAGTTGCCGATCTTCACTTCCTCGCCAAGATCGGACTGCGGCCTGAGCTGGGCAAACGGCCCCACCTTGGTCCCTCTGCCCACTTTCGCTTCTGTCACCACAGAATGCTTGATCTCCGCTTCATCATCGATGAGGGAATCCTTGATTTCTGTTCCAGAGGATATGATAACATTTTTACCGATCTTTGTGTTTCCACGGATGATGGCCCCCGGATAAATTATGGAATCCGTGCCGATTTCGACTTCGGCGTCGATATACGCCGTTTCCGGGTGAATCAGCGTGACACCGTTCTGCATGTGCATCGTGTTGATGCGTCTTCTAAGTATTTCTTCAGCATTCGCGAGAGCAATTCTGTCATTTATGCCGAGTGTTTCCTCAAAATCCGGAGAGATGTAGGCTTCGACACGGGCGCCCCGGTCGCGGAGGATGGAAACGACATCCGGCAGGTAATACTCATCCTGTGCATTATCGTTGTCGACATTTTCAAGTGCGCTGAACAGCGATCTGTTGTCGAATATGAAAGTTCCGGAACTCACTTCCTTGATTTCGCGTTCGAGATCCGTAGCATCCTTCTCTTCGACGATACGCTTGACCGAGCCGTTTTCCTTCCTGACAATACGGCCGTACCCGAACGGCGCGCGCGTACGGGATGAGAGGATGGTCGCTTTTGCCCCTGTATCCAAGTGATACTTCATGAATTCCTGCATCGTCGTTTCCGTGATGAGCGGTGTATCTCCGCACACGACCATCGTGTGGCCCT
>Ga0079225_10002159_pt1 | contig 11240 bp, 8 predicted proteins | sample Poulit2012_FD_76344 | JGI IMG/M metagenome (GOLD analysis project Ga0079225, IMG submission 76344) | Agricultural soil microbial communities from Georgia to study Nitrogen management - Poultry litter 2012 | ecosystem: Environmental > Terrestrial > Soil > Agricultural land | place: USA: Georgia...
CGCTTTCGCTGGCCGCGTGTGGGGGAGATGACGACGACGGCAACGGAGCCGCTGGGGGTGTCGGAGAGCCCTGGACGCTCGGAACGACGGACAAGGTCACGGCGCTGGACCCCGCAGCCTCGTACGACCTCGGCTCGTCGACGTTGCACTACGCGATCTACCAGTCGTTGCTCACGATCCCCGCGGGCGAGAACAAACCGCAAGGCGACGCCGCCAAGGAATGCGAGTACAAGGACCCGAAGACGTTCGTCTGCACGCTGCGCGAGGGTCTGAAGTTCTCCAACGGTCACGACCTGACGTCATCGGACGTCAAGCACTCCATCGATCGCAACCTGAAGATCGCCGATCCCAACGGTGCGTCGGGTCTGCTGGCGAGCCTGAAGAACGTCGAGACGCCCGACGACCTCACGGTGAGGTTCAACCTGAAGCGTCCCGACACGACGTTCCAGTTCGTGCTGACCCACTCCTCGACGTCGATCGTCGATGAGGAGGTCTTCCCGATGAACAAGAAGGTCTCCGACGCCGACGTCGTGGGCTCGGGCCCGTACGTGATGGACGACTACGAATCGGGTCAGCAGGCCACGTTGAAGAAGTCGGAGACCTACCAGGGAGCCAACGAAGGCAAGTCGCCGCTGATCTTCGTCAAGTACTACCCGGAGTCGTCGAACCTCAAGCTCGCGATCCAGAACGACGAGGTCCAGGTCGCATGGCGCAACCTGAGCCCGACCGACCTGACCGACCTCGAGGACAACGGCAGCGTCGACGTCAAGAAGGGTGAAGGCTCCGAGATCCGCTACTGGGTCTGGCAGCTCGGCACCCCCGTCGGCAAGCAGAAGGCCGTCCGTCAGGCGGTCGCTCAGCTGATCGACCGCGAGGCCATCTCCGAGCGCGCGTACGAGGGCACGGTCGACCCGCTGTTCTCCGCGGTGCCGCCGGGCTTCCCGGGCCAGGTCGATGCGTTCAAGTCCAAGTACGGAGATCCGAGCGTCGAGAAGGCGCAGGCCATCTTGGACAAGGCCGGCGTGAAGACTCCGGTCAACCTCACCCTCGGCTACACGCCGTCGCACTACGGCCCGAACGCCGTCGACGAGGCCACCGAGCTGAAGAGCCAGCTCAACGACAGCGGCCTGTTCAAGGCGACGACCAAGAGCGCGGAGTGGACGCAGTACCAGGACCTCTACAAGCAGAACGCGTACGACCTGTTCATGCTGGGATGGTTCCCGGACTTCCTGGACGCCGACAACTACCTGTCGCCGTTCTTCGTTGACGGTGGGTTCTACGCCAACAACTACAGCAACCCCGAGGTCAACGAGCTCGTGCAGAAGGAACAGGGCACGGACGACGACAGCGCGCGTGAGGACGCGTTCGGCAAGATCCAGGAGATCGTCGCCGAAGACGTTCCGACCGTCCCGAGCTGGGTCGGGAAGAACGTCGCGGTCACCCGTCCGGGCGTCGAAGGCGTCGAGGACACGCTGGATCCGGCCTTCATCTTCCGGTTCTGGATGGTCTCGTACAACGGCTGACCCAACCGAGGGGAGGGGCGGTCCGATCCGTTCGGGCCACCCCTCCCCTCGGTACGTGAAAGGGAGGTTCGCTTGAAATCCCAGGCCGGATCGTTACCTCGCTACATCATTCAGCGGTTGTTCCTCATCATCCCGATGGTGTGGATTCTGCTCACGCTGGTTTTCCTGCTGATGCGGGTCGCCCCGGGCGACCCCGTCTCGGCATCGGTCGGAGGCCGACTGTCCGAGGAGGCCCTCGACGAGCGCCGCGCGACCCTCGGTCTCGACCGTCCGCTGATCGTGCAGTACTTCGACTATCTCGGCGGCATCGTGCGTCTCGACTTCGGCGAGACGATCACCGACAACCAGCCGATTCTGGACATCGTGAAAGAGAACGGCGGCGCGACGCTGACGCTGACCGTCTCGGCGCTGATCATTGCCCTGGTGATCGGCATCCCGCTGGGTCTGCTCGCTGGACGTTATCGCGACAGCTTCGGCGACGCCGTCATCCGGGTCTTCGGCATCGTGACGTACGCGGCGCCGGTCTTCTACACCGGGCTCCTCGCGCAGCTGCTGTTCTTGAATCTGTTCCCCGGATGGCCGCTGTTGGGTGACAGCAACACGATGACGACCTACGCCGTGGAGTCGAAGACCCACATCCTGTTGCTCGATGCCATCCTCGCGGGCAACGGCGATGCGATCGTCGACGTACTCAAGCACCTGATGCTGCCGGCGGTCACGCTGGCGCTGCTGATCTGCGGAATCTTCATCCGGCTGACACGGGTCAACGTCTTGCAGACGCTCCAAGCCGACTACGTCGAGGCGGCGCGCGCCCGAGGTGTACGTGAAGGCAAGGTCATCCGATCGCACGCGTTCCGCAACGCACTGGTGCCGGTCGTGACGATCATCGGCCTGCAGGTCGCCTTGCTCATGTCCGGTGCCGTCCTCACCGAGAAGACGTTCGCCTGGCCCGGGCTCGGAAACCGTCTGATCGACTACATCGAGGGGCGCGACTACGCCGCCGTGCAGGGCATCATCAGCCTCTTCGCGGTCGTCGTGGTGATCATCAGCCTGCTGATCGACATCATCAACGCGATGATCGACCCGAGAGTGAGGTACTGAGTCATGGACCTCTGGAAGCGTCTCACCGCGCCGATCCGCCAGACGAGCGGACTGGGCCGCTGGGTTCTGCTCTCCGGCCTGATCATCGTCGCGGTGTTCGTGATCTTCGCGGTCTTCGCCGACATCATCGCGCCGTACGGCTTCGCACAGAACTCCCTCGACGGGGTCGACTTCCCCCAGAAGGGCAAGCCCAGCGGTGACCATCTGATGGGCACCGACGGCTTCGGCTACGACGTGTGGTCACGCGTTGTGTACGGCTCTCGCACCGCGTTGATGGTCATTTGCCTGGCCGTTCTCGGATCGCTCGTCGTCGGCCTCACCCTCGGTTTGATCTCGGGGTACGTGGGTGGCTGGCTCGACCGCATCCTGGTACTGATCATGGACGCCCTGTACGCGATCCCGTCGCTGTTGCTCGCGATCGTCGTCGGCTTCCTGTTGAGCGAGAAGATCGGCGCGGGCGTGATGTCGGCCGCGCTCGCCCTGACCGTGGTCTACATGCCGCAGTATTTCCGCGTCGTTCGCAACAGCACCGTCAGCGCGCGCGAGGCGACCTACGTCGAGGCGGCCCGTGCCATGGGCGCACCCGGGCGTACGGTCATCACGCGCTACCTGTTCGGCAATGTGATCCAGAGCGTTCCGGTGATCGGCACACTCAACGCCTCCGATGCGTTGTCGACACTGGCGGCGCTCGGGTTCCTCGGGCTGGGTATCCAGCCGAGCGAGGGCGCGGACTGGGGGTACGACCTCAGTAGCGCTCTCGAGGACGCGAGTTCTGGCATCTGGTGGACGGGCGTCTACCCGGGTCTTGCGATCGTGCTGTTGATCGTCGGACTCACCCTCGTCGGCGAGGGACTCAACGAGACGATCAACCCGACGCTGCGCAAGCGCAAGCTGAAGCCCATCACGGCGAAGGAGACGGCGAAGTGAGCAGCGAGTCGACCACACGGTCCGAGCCGTCGGCGGGAGACGTCCCGAGTGACGCCGTCCTGTCCGTACGCGACCTCCGCGTCTGGTATGGCACCGAGCTCGGTGCAGCGAAGGCGGTCAACGGCGTCAGCTTCGACATTCGCCCGGGGGAGACCCTCGGACTCGTCGGCGAGTCCGGATGCGGCAAGACCACGCTCGGGAGAGGGCTTCTCGGCCTTCTGCCGCGCGGAGCGTTCGTCGACGGTGACCTCACGTTCAAGGGCTCACCGATGCCGCCGCTCGGCAGCAAGGAGCATACCGCGCTGCGTGGGCGAGAGCTCGGGATGATCTTCCAGGAACCCATGACGCGGCTGAACCCGCTCATGCGGATCTCCGAGCATTTCGACGAGGCGCTGAAGACGCACCGTCCGGACATGAGTGACGACGAAATCCGACACGCGTCGCTGGAGGTGCTGCGGGTCCTCGGCATCCCGCCGACACGGTTCAAGTCCTACCCACACGAATTCTCCGGCGGTATGCGGCAACGCCTGACGATCGCGCTCGCGCTCGTCCTCCGGCCCGCGTTCATCGTCGCCGATGAGCCCACGACCGCGCTCGATGTGCTGGTCGAGGCGCAGATCATCCGGATCCTCGCCGACATCAGGCGTGACTTCGACACGTCGCTGCTGCTGATCACGCACAACCTCGGCATCGTCGCCGAGGCATGTGACCGGGTCGCGGTCATGTACGCCGGACGCATCGTGGAGATCGGCGACGCCAGGTCGGTCTTCCGCGACCCGCAGCATCCGTACACCCAGGAGCTGCTGCGGTCGACGATCTCGCTGCAGACGACGGGCCTGAACTTCATCCCGGGCTCGCCACCGGACCTGATCGACCCGCCGCCGGGCTGCCTTTTCCATCCGCGCTGCCCGCATGCGATGCAGGTGTGCAACAAGCAGTTCCCCGTCCCGGTGGACGTCCCACCCGACCAGCGCGTCGAGTGCTGGCTGCACGGCCCGGACGACCAGATCCCGGCCGGCGGCCGCGATCGGCTCGAGCAGGAGGAGATGAGCCTTGCCGACGAAGCATGAGCAGCTACGCGAGCCGGGGAGCTCGGCCGATGGTGCGCCGCTGATCACGATGCGTGACGTCGAGGTGCACTTCCGCCTCCAAGGCAGCGGAATCGACCGTCTTCTCGGGCGCGAGACGGGTTCGGTACGCGCCGTCGACGGCGTCACCTTGGACATCGCGAAGGGCGAGGTGATCGGCCTCGTCGGGGAGTCGGGGAGCGGCAAGAGTACGCTCGGGCGCTCGCTACTCGGTCTCGCGCCGATCACCGGCGGCAGCATCCACTACGGCGACCGGGGAATCGCGGATCTGTCGAACCGCGAGCTCAGGGCGCTGCGCCGTGAGCTGCAGATGATCTTCCAGGACCCGAGCGCGGCGCTCAACCCGGCGATGGACATCGAGACGGCAATCGGCCATCCGCTCAAGATCCACAAGCTCGCCAGCGGAGCCGCACTGCGTGAGCAGGTCGTCGACGCGCTCGAACGCGTGGGATTGTCACCTGCCGACCAGTACCTGAAGAAGTATCCGCCCGACCTGTCGGGTGGGCAGAAGCAGCGCGCCGTGATTGCTCGTGCGATCATCCTCAACCCACAGCTGTTGGTCGCCGACGAGCCGATCTCGATGCTCGATATGAGTGTCCGCTCGAAGATCCTGCAGCTGATGCTGGATCTCAAGGCCGATCTGGACCTCACCTACGTCTACATCACCCACGACCTGGCCAGTGCGAAGTTCTTCTGCGACCGGATCGCCATCATGTACCTCGGCCGCGTCGTCGAGATCGGCACGACCGACGAGATCTTCGACGATCCCAAGCACCCGTACACGCAGTCGCTGGTCGGCGCAATCCCCGATCTCGATCCCGACAGTGGCACGGTACGCGAGGTGCCGCGAGGAGAGATCCCGGACGCGGCGAGCCCACCGCTGGGGTGTGCGTTCCATCCGCGGTGTCCGAAGGCGTTCGACAAGTGCGGATGGGAGAGCCGCGACCTGCGCACGCTCCTCGAAGCACACTGGACCGAGGTCGCCGAGGCAGACTACGAGAGCGAGCGCGCCACCATCGGCGAGGTCGACGCGCTCGACGCACCCGGTCACACCGCACATGTGCCGGCCGGCAAGGACAAGACCGGTGTCGACGTCGACGAGGTCCTCGACGGTATCCAGCGTGCGGACCCCGACGAACCGTTGTGGAAGGGTGTCGAGGCGCGCGACGTGACCGGCGAAGGCGTCGACGTGCGGTTCTACGAAGGCGAAGACCCGGCACTGCGGCCGGCAGGCGGCGTGCAGGTCGCCTGCCACCTCTACCCGGAGTAGGAGCTCACGCCATCGACGGGCGGGAGCTCCTCGGCCGCCGCCGCGTCCTCTTCGGACGGAAGCGGCGGGGGTGTGCCGCCCCACTCCGGGCACAGTGCCTTGTGGTCACACCAGCCGCACAAAGGGTTCTTGCGGGCGGGCCAGTTGCCAGACTCGGTCGCCCGGGTGATCGCGGCCCACAGGGCGTTGACCTTGCGCTCGGTCGCGCGTAGGTCGGCCTCGTCGGGGGCGTACCGCAGCACCTCGCCGTTGCCCAGGTAGATCAGCTGCAGCAGCGTCGGGATCGTCGCGCGCGTACGCCACAGAACGAGCGCGTAGAACTTCATCTGGAACAGCGCCTTCGCCTCGAACAGCTCGCTCGGAGAGCGGCCGCTTTTGTAGTCGACGACACGCACCTCGCCGGTGGGAGCGACATCGACGCGGTCGATGTAACCGCGGATGAGCAGCTTCGAGTCGAGGACGTGCTCGACGTACAACTCGCGCTCGGCGGGCTCGAGGCGTTGGGGGTCCTCGAGCCGGAAGTACGTCTCCAGCAGGGAGCCGCACTCGGCGAGCCACTGTGTGTGATCGAGGGCGTCGTCGCCTTCGAAGAGGCTCGCCAGCTCCGGCTCCTCCTCGCACAGCGCCTCCCAGCGCGGGCGCAGGAGCTCGACCGCGCGTGTGAGCGTACGCTCGGGCGCCGGCTCGTCGTAGAGGCGTTCCAGGACCGAGTGGACAACGGTGCCGCGTGCAGCCGCCGAACTCGGTTTCTCCGGGAGGCGGTCGATGGTCCGGAACCGGTACAGCAGCGGGCAGGTCATGAAGTCTGCTGCCCGGCTGGGTGACAGACTGCCGAGCACGTTCACGCCGTCGACGATCGTCGGCGTGGCGACGTCGTCGGTGGGGTCGAAGAGCTGATCCATGGCCATACCGGCAGGTTAGTCGTCGCCACCGACGAACCGTGCGAAGGCGGACCCGGTAGCGTTGAGTCGTGGGACCACGAGAAGGACGTCGATGACGCAGGACGACAAACCGACGCGGCCGCCCGGCACCTTGAGGATCGGGCAGATCGCGGGCATCGACGTGTTCGTACGCTCGTCGTGGCTACTCGTCGCGGTACTGATATCGGTGCTGATGGCCGACCGCATCGACGCCGTCGCGCCGGGACTGGGCGAGCTGCGCTATCTCGCCGGTCTGGCGTTCGCCGTGCTCCTGTATCTGTCGGTGCTGATGCACGAGATCTCCCACGCGCTGATGGCGAAGACGTTCTCGATGCCGGTCCGCTCCGTCACCTTGCACTTTCTCGGCGGCGTGACCGAGATCGAAGGCGAGTCGAAGACCCCGTGGCGTGAGTTCTGCATCTCGATCGTGGGCCCGATCACGTCGCTTCTGGTCGCCGCGGCGTCGTGGGGTCTCACCTTCCTGGCTCCGGACGGTCTGCTGCTGTTCGCGTGTCAGGCGCTGGCGGTGGTCAACCTCGCCGTCGGCGTGCTCAATCTCGTTCCCGGGATGCCGCTCGACGGCGGCCGCGTCCTGCGTGCCGTCGTGTGGGGCATCACCGGCAACGACGTCACCGGCACGTTCGTGGCCGGATGGTGCGGGCGTGTCGTCGCGTTGCTCGTGCTCGGGTACCCCTCTGTGCTCTCGTACTTCCTGGACACCGAGCCGACGCTCGTCGACTACCTCTTCGCCGGTGTGATTGCGGTCTTCATGTGGGGCGGAGCGACTCAGACGATCATGTCGGCGAAGGTGCGTCGCAAGTTGCCCTCGATCAATGCCCGCGCCCTCGGGCGCCGCGCACTCACGATCGCCGATGACACGCCGTTGAGCGAAGCGGTGCGCGCGGCCCGGGAGTCCTCCGCCGGAGGTATCGTCGTCGTGGACCGGCGCGGCCAGATCTTCGGCATCGTGAACGAAGCGGCGGTGCTCGCGACCCCGGAGGAGCGGCGACCCTGGCTCTCGGTCGCAAGTGTGACCCGGAGGATGGAGTCGGGCATCGCGCTGTCGGCCGATCTCGCCGGCGAAGACCTCGTCCGTGCGATGCAGCGCACACCGGCTGCGGAGTACGTACTCACCGAAGCCGACGGCAGTGTGTACGGCGTACTCACCAGTAGCGACGTCGACCGTGCCTTCGCGAACGCATGACCGGCGATCGCGCCGAGCCGGCGTACTCCGGTGTGCGTACGGGCCCATTGGCGGCGGGAGAATGGGTTCGCCTCACCGACAGCAAGGGTCGCAAGCACAACATCTGTCTCGAGCCGGGTAAGTCGTTCTTCACCAACAAGGGCGAGATCAAGCATGACGAGTTGATCGGCCGCGAGCAGGGCTTCACCGTCGCGACCCAGGCCGGAGCGGAATACCTCGTGTTCCGCCCCGTGATGAGCCAGTACGTGATCTCGATGCCACGCGGGGCGGCGGTGATCTACCCCAAGGACGCGAGCCAGATCCTGTCGGCCGCCGACATCTACCCGGGCGCACGCGTCGTCGAGGCGGGCGCGGGATCGGGGGCGCTGACCTGCCATCTGCTGCGCGCTGTCGGGCCGAACGGCCGCGTGACCTCCTACGAGGTGCGCGAGGACTTCGCCGACATCGCGCGCCGGAACGTCGAACAGTTGTTCGCCGGCCCGCACCCCGCATGGGATCTGCGTGTCGGCAGTCTCGGTGACTCCCGTCACGAGTGTGACGTCGATCGCATGATCCTCGACATGGTCGACCCGTGGGAGTACGTCGACCTGGCCGGACGCGCCCTGGTGGCCGGCGGCTTCGTCTGTGCCTACGTCGCCACGACGACGCAGTTGTCGCGCATCGTGGAGACGCTCCGTGCCCATGGGGAGTTCACCGAGCCGCATGCGTGGGAGAGCCTCGTACGCGACTGGCATGTCGAAGGGCTCGCGGTACGCCCCGACCACAAGATGCTGGGGCACACCGCGTACCTCGTCGTCGCCCGGCGAATGGCGCACGGGGAGCGCGCACCGCTGAAGAAGCGTCGCCCCGCCCCGGGGGCGTACGGACCCGACTACACCGGCCCGCGGCCGCCGGGTGTGGGAACGGAATAGACGAAATCTGAGGTTCCAATCTCATAACCACCAGATGTCACACGACTTCCACGCCATTCGCCGGGTAGGGTCGTACTCGCAGACCGTGGATCGCTGGAGGTGCCTGATGACCGAACAGGACAACTCGCGTTCGCCTGACGCCGAGCCCGAGATCGCCTACCTTCGCGCCGAGGTCGAGCACCTTCGTCGCCGCCTCTCGTCGGGGCCGCAGGGCGGCGGCAGTGCCGAGGCGCGCCTGGCCGAGACGGAGGCACGCCTCGCGGCGACGACCGCCCAGAACGAGCGCCTCGGCGAGACGCTGCGGGAGGCCCGCGACCAGATACTCAGCCTCAAGGAGGAGATCGACCGGCTCGCGCAGCCGCCGACGGGCTTCGGCACCTTCTTGCAGGCCAACGACGACGACACCGTCGACGTGTTCACCGGCGGCCGCAAGCTACGCGTCAACGTGAGCCCGACCGTCGAGGTCGACCAACTAGAGCGCGGCCAGGAGGTCATCCTCAACGAGGCGCTCAACGTCGTCACCGCGTTGACGTACGAGACGACCGGCGAGGTCGTCATGTTGAAGGAGATCCTCGCCGACGGTGAGCGCGTGCTGGTCATCGGCAACGCAGACGAGGAGCGGGTCGCACGGCTGGCCGACTCCCTGAAGGGCACGAAGCTGCGCGCGGGCGACTCGGTGTTGCTCGATTCACGCGCGGGATACGTGTTCGAGCGTGTGCCCAAGACCGAGGTCGAGGAACTCGTCCTCGAAGAAGTCCCCGATATGGACTACACGAGCATCGGTGGCCTCGCGGGCCAGATCGAGTCGATTCGCGACGCGGTCGAGCTCCCGTACCTGCACCCGGAGGTGTTCGTCGAACACGAGCTCAAGCCGACCAAGGGCGTTTTGTTGTATGGCCCTCCCGGGTGCGGCAAGACGCTGATCGCGAAAGCGGTCGCCAGCTCGTTGGCCAAGCAGGTCTCCGACAAGACCGGCGAGGAGGGGCGCAGCTACTTCCTCAACATCAAGGGCCCGGAGCTGCTGAACAAGTACGTCGGCGAGACCGAGCGGCACATCCGGCTGGTGTTCCAGCGTGCCCGTGAGAAGGCGAGCGAAGGCACGCCGGTCATCGTGTTCTTCGACGAGATGGACTCCCTGTTCCGTACCCGCGGCTCCGGGGTGTCGTCCGACGTCGAGAACACGATCGTGCCGCAACTGCTCAGCGAGATCGACGGTGTCGAGGGCCTCGAGAACGTCGTCGTGATCGGCGCTTCCAACCGCGAGGACATGATCGACCCCGCGATTCTGCGGCCCGGACGGCTCGACGTGAAGATCAAGATCGAGCGTCCCGACGCCGAGGGTGCCCAGGACATCTTCGGCAAGTACCTCACCTCACGCCTGCCGCTGCACGAGGAGGACCTCGCGGAGTTCGGCGGCGACCCGGAGGCCTGCGTCGCGGGCATGATCCAGCGCACCGTCGAGCGGATGTACGCGGAGTCCGACGAGAACCGATTCCTCGAGGTCACCTACGCCAACGGCGACAAGGAGGTTCTGTACTTCAAGGACTTCAACTCGGGCGCGATGATCCAGAACATCGTCGACCGTGCGAAGAAGATGGCGATCAAGGACTTCCTCGACCAGGGTCAGCGCGGGCTACGTGTGCAGCACATGCTGCAGGCGTGCTTGGACGAGTTCCAGGAGAACGAGGACCTCCCGAACACGACCAACCCGGACGACTGGGCGCGCATCTCCGGCAAGAAGGGCGAGCGCATCGTGTTCATCCGTACGCTCGTATCGGGCAAGCAAGGCAGCGAGCCCGGGCGTTCGATCGACACCGTCGCCAACACCGGCCAGTACCTGTAACACCCGCCAAAACGTGCGGCTCACGTTGGGGAAGGGTGTCGTCAGCCGCGTAGTCGCTCGGTCACGCCCCGGATGCCGGAGTCGATGAGCTCGGGACGCGCGTTGTCGAGCCCGTAGATCACCTCGTGCCACGGGCCGAGCAGATGCCAGTCGGACGCCCGTCGGCGCTCGTCCGCGCTGACGCCGTACGCCTCGGCTACGCCCTCGGCGAACTCCGGCCCGGTGCCATGAAGCGCCCACGCGAGGTCGATAGCGGGGTCGCCGACGTGGGCGTCCGTCCAGTCGATCACGCCCGCGACGGCTCCGGAGTCGCACCGCACGTGGGCGGGGCCCAGGTCCCCGTGCACGATGCTCGTGCGCGGTACGCGGCGGATGCGCTCGAGCAGTTGCCGCCCCTGGGAGCGCAATTCGCCTCGAAGCCGCGGCACGACATCTCGTTCGAACCGGTTCAGA
>Ga0079225_10002160_pt1 | contig 11232 bp, 7 predicted proteins | sample Poulit2012_FD_76344 | JGI IMG/M metagenome (GOLD analysis project Ga0079225, IMG submission 76344) | Agricultural soil microbial communities from Georgia to study Nitrogen management - Poultry litter 2012 | ecosystem: Environmental > Terrestrial > Soil > Agricultural land | place: USA: Georgia...
ATCGGCGGCATGTTCGGTCAAAAGATCGAAACCCAAGCCGTCGACGACCATCACTACCCAGCTGTCAGCCGCGGGCAACTCCAGGGTATTGGCACAGGCCGGCATCCCCAGCTTGGCTGCCACCGAAGGCAGCAGGGTCTCCAGGGACCGTTGCCCGTATTGCGGCTGTATTTTCGTCATTTCCCCGTTCATGACACCGTGTAACTGTGTGCGGTGGTGGCCGCGGACAGGGTCCGCGCGAAATCCATAAGGCGGGCGACAGCGGCTCCTCCCTCGGCCGCGGAACTGGATCTCAACGTGAAGTCATCGGAGCTGACCGCGCCGGTATAACCGTGATCGGCTTCGCATTCGGGATCGGCGCACTGCGCGGGTTCGACATCTATGCGGCGCATCGCTCCCCAACCGATGCTCAACACCGCCTCGGTGGGTTCGGTGGCCCCTTCGGCGACGATCCGGGTGACGACGACCGATTCCACCTTCTCTAATCCGATCGCTTCGCAGGTGGTGGACGTATACGGACTGGACACCAACTCATCGGCGGGATGCTCGTCGGTGTGCACCAATACAAGACGCGTCGGAGTCATCGCCAACACCGTCATATGGCGTCGGATCTCGTCACGATCGAATGTGGGTTCGTGTTGCAACACGAACCGCACGACATCTTCTCCTGCCAGCGCATCGCGTAAGCCCGCCGACACGACTTCGGGATGATAACCACTACGCGAGATCAGCTCATAAAGCGTACTACTGGAATCGGCCATTTGGTCAGGGTATCGCTTCGCTCCGATGTTCTAAGCCCGACGGTTGGCTCAGCTGGCGTACGTACCACTGTCCCCGCCGGTCGGTCGTCGGCATCACCTTTGCTCGGGCGCTCAGCGCGAGCAGCCCGTTGGCATTAACGATGACCGGTTCGATGTCCAGTTCGCTGACCTCGGGCAAATCGTCTTTCAGGGACGCCAGACGCAGGATGACGTCTTCGATCGCGTCGACGTCGACCGCATCGGCACCGCGGTATCCTTCCAGGAGCGGCGCCGAATTCAGACCCGAAATCATTTCGCGCGCGTCCATATCGGTCAACGGGGGGATGCCGAACGCGCGGTCGCCCAGCAGATCGCTGGGTGCCCCGGCCACGCCGAAGGAGACCAGCGGACCGAAGAGCGGATCTTCTGTCGTGCTGAAGGAGATCGACACTCCGGCCGGTGCCTGCCTCTGCACAAAGAACCGGGTTTCGGTCCGCATGCCCGCCCAGCTGGTCAACTCATGCCACGCGCGGCGCATACCGTCGGCATCGCTGATGTGTTGCCACACATGAGCCAAATCGGGTCGCGCGCGCAAATGTTCGCTACCGGCTTTAAGTACGACATTCCATCCGAGCTCTTCGCCCGCGGCAACGGCTTCCTCGGCAGTGTGAACACTGATCCAGCGCCACAGGTCAATGCCGTAACACGCCAGCAAGCTGTGCACCTGATCGGTAGATAGAACCGCTCCGCGGGGGGCGGCAGTCAGCACTTCCCGGATCAGGGATCGAGCGTCACCCGTCCGGTTTTCCAGATCGGTGCGGAACTGCCCGTGGTCACGCGACAGCCATTCGGCGTAGCCGACAACGCGTGCCATGGCGCGTACCGCCGCTTCCGGGGCCGCATAGGACGGCACCGATCCGCGACCGGCCGCGCCGGCCAGATCGGCCACGCGCAGCAATTCGGGAACGCCTTGAGCACCCAAGAACGTCGACACGATGGGTTTATCGGACTGCTCCCCGATGGCCGCCAGCACATTGGCCACATCTTCGCCGGTGGTGTTGACCGGCGGGACGTAAACCACGACCAGCGAATCGATGTCATCGCGTGCCAGAGCCCGGTCAATGGCCAGTTCGAAATCATCGGCGCCGGCGTCGGCACCCAGCGAAAACGGTTCTGCCACCTGTAGGCCGACCGCGTGTGCGGCGTCCCCGACGAGCAGACCCATGGCGTCGGAGTTGCCTACGACCGCGATGCGGTTGCCGCTCGGAAGCGGCTGGTGCGCCAGCAACTGGGCCACGTCGAACATCTCTTCAAGGGTGTCGACCTGGATGACGCCCGATTGTCGGAACATGGCATCGACCGCCGCCTGCGGAGCCGATGTCTGACGCACGGCGTGTCCCACCGGAACGCCCTGCGTCGACCTGCCGGACTTGACCGCCACAACCGGTTTCTTGGCGGCCACGCCACGGGCTATACGCGAGAATTTGCGCGGATTTCCGATCGATTCGAAATACAGTAAGACGACTTCGGTGTCATCGTCTTCGGACCAGTACTGCAATAAGTCGTTACCCGAGACATCGGCCCGGTTACCGGCCGACACGAAGCTGCTGAGGCCCAAGCCGCGGCGCCCTACGGATTCGAGGATCGCGGTGCCCAGCGCACCGGATTGGCTGAAGAAGCCGACTCGTCCGTGCGGCGGCATGCTCGTGGACAAGGACGCGTTGAGCCGGTTATCGGGATGTGCGTTGAGCAATCCGAGGCAATTGGGCCCGAGCAATCGGAGCCCGTAGGAGCGGCACAGCCCGAGCAGTCGGCGCTGCCGTTCCTTGCCCTGGTTGCCTTCCTCGGCGAAGCCGGCGGAAACCACGATGAGGCCGTGGACCTGCTTTTTCGCGCAGTCCAGGACCACATCGGGCACTGATTCGGCCGGGACGGCGACGATGGCCAGATCAACGTCATGGGGGATATCGGCCACCGTCGGAAATGCGGGAATCCCCGAAACCGCTTCGGCGCTGGAATTCACGGCATACACGCTGCCGGCGTAATTCCCCAAGACCAAATTGCGCACCAGGATCTGGCCGACGGAGTCGGCCCTGCGGCTCGCGCCGACGACGGCCACGCTGCGGGCATGGAAGAGCTGGCGAATCGAAGCCGCCTCGGCGCGATGCTCGCGCCCCTGCATGACGTTAATCGAAGTTTCAGTGGGATCGAGGTTCAGCTGCACCTGCTGGACGCCGGATTCGATGGAGCCGCTCGTCTCGTAACCCATTTCACGGAAAATCTGCAACATTCGAGTGTTGTCGGGCAGAACGTCTGCGGTGAACCGGCCGATCCCCCGCTCCCGTCCGGCCTGGGCGAGGTGCTCCAATAACAACTGGCCGATACCGCGTCCCTGATGGGAATCCTGCACCAGGAAGGCGACCTCGGCATCATCGTCACCGATGGCGTCATAGCGTCCGATGGCGATGATCTCTTCACCCATCGTCATGACGAACGCCACCCGGCGGTTCTGGTCCACGTTCGTGAACCGTTCCACGTCCTTATCGGTCAACTTCGGGTACGGCGCGAAAAACCGGTAGTACTTTGAGCGATCCGAAACGCGCGAGTAGAAGTCGACCAAGCCCTGGGCATCGTGTGGTGTAATCGGACGGATTTGGGCCACGTGACCGTCTCGAAGCAGAACGTCGGCGTCCCATCGGCCGATGTCGGCGGCAGATTCACCGATGTCTGTGCTCACGTCTCCAAACTAGCCAATGTCCATTACGGCGCGCCACCTCGGCGGCCACGGGGCCGGCGGGAACAATGGACAGGAACAATAGGGGCGTACACGTTACCGGGGATATGAGGAGTGTCATGGCTAGCCGCACGACCACCACAGACGAGGATGATTTCAGTGAGCGCATCCTCGATACCGACGTTCGTGAGGAGATGCGGTCAAGTTATCTGGAATACGCCTATTCGGTGATCTATTCGCGGGCATTGCCCGATGCACGCGACGGTCTCAAACCCGTGCAACGGCGCATTTTGCACATCATGAACGACTTGGGGCTGCGGCACGATCGCGGCCATGTCAAGAGCGCCCGCGTAGTCGGCGAGGTCATGGGGCGCTTGCACCCCCATGGCGACTCGGCCATCTACGACGCGCTTGTGCGCATGGCGCAGCCGTGGTCGATGCGCCAGATGTTCGTTGACGGCCACGGAAATTTTGGGTCGCCCGATGACGGGCCGGCCGCCATGCGCTACACCGAATGCCGGATGGACGCCGCAGCCGAAGCCATGACCGAAGCGATCGACGAGGACACCGTCGATTTCCGCGCCAATTACGATGGCCGCGAACTCGAGCCGACGGTGCTTCCGGCGGCGTTGCCGGGGCTGCTGATTAACGGGGCGGCGGGAATCGCCGTAGGCATGGCCACCAATATGGCGCCCCATAACATCGTCGAAGTCGTCCAAGCGCTACGTCACCTGATCGATCATCCCGAAGCCGAACTCGACGAGCTCATGCGCTTTATTCCCGGACCGGATTTGCCGACCGGCGGCAAGATTGTGGGGCTGGAAGGCATCCGCGATGCCTACGGCACCGGCAACGGCTCATTTAAAATGCGTGCCGCGGCGCGGATCGAAAACATCACCGCGCGCCGGAAGGGCATCGTCATCACTGAGCTTCCGTTCAATGTGGCCCCCGAAAAAGTGATGGAATCGATCAAGAAGCTCGTTCAGTCGAAAAAGCTGCAGGGCATCACGGGACTGAAAAACCTCACCGACCGGCATAAGGGCATGCATCTGGTCGTCGAGGTGAAAAACGGGATCCAACCCGAAGCCCTGCTTGAACAGCTTTACAAGCACACGCCGATGGAATCGTCGTTCAGCATTAACGCGGTCGCCTTGGTTGACGGTCAACCGCGCACACTCACCTTAAAACAGATGCTCGAGGTGTATTTGGAGCATCGCTATGAGGTGGTGCGGCGGCGCACCCGGTACCGCCGCGGCAAGACGGCCGACCGATTGCATCTGGTCGACGGTCTGCTGATCGCGATTCTGGATATCGACGAGGTCATCGAGCTGGTGCGTTCCAGCGATGACCGAGGCAGCGCGCGCACGCGACTCATGACGGTGTTTGATCTCAGCGAAGCACAAGCCAATCATATTTTGGACCTGCAGCTGGGACGGCTCACCAAGTTTTCTCGCATTGAATTGGAAAAGGAAGCCGATCAGCTGCGCCGTACGCTTGCCGAGCTCGATGCGATTCTGGCCGATGACGCCGTCCTGCGCGGCGTCGTCGGCGATGAGCTGTCTCAAATGGCGCAGGATTTCGGCTCCCCGCGGCGCACCGTGCTGCTGGAGTCGGCGGGCCAGCAGGTACAGACTCCGCTGGAGGTCGCAGACGATCCGTGCTGGGTGTTGATGTCGGCTACCGGCCTTTTGGCTCGCACTACCGATCGGAGCCTGACCGAGCCCGGAGACGAGCGGAGCAAACACGATGTGGTCCGCTCGGTGGTTCCGGCCACGGCGCGCGGGCAGATCGGCGTGATCGCGGACAACGGCGTCGTGCACCGCGTCGACGTGCTGGATTTGCCCACGCTGCCCTCGACCGCCCGCGCCCCGCATCTACGCGGCGGCATTCCCGTCTCCGAATTGCTGGCCATCCCGGATCAGATCGTCGGGCTCATGAGCCTGGCCGATGACGCCGTCGGCATAGCTATCGGCACCCGCCGCGGCGTGGTCAAGCGGGTCAAGCCCGAGGTTCTCGGCCGGGACAGCTGGCCCGTCATCGCCCTTGATGACGGTGACAATGTCGTGCATGCCGTTGAACTGGGCTCCGGCGATGAGGAGCTGGCCTTCGTTACCAGCGATGCCAACCTGCTGCATTACTCGGCCGACCTGGTGCGCCCGCAGGGCCGCAACGGCGGCGGTGTGGCCGGCGTCCGTCTTGACGAAGGGGCACATGTGGTGGCTTTCGGTGCGGTGTCCGATCCCGCGCGCGCCAGCGTCGCCACCGTCGCGGGCACCTCGGACGCGCTACCGGAAACCCAGACCGGCAGCGCAAAAGTCACCGCCTTCGACGCATATCCGGCGAAGGGCCGCAACACGATGGGCGTGCGTTGTCAGCGTTTTCTGCGCGGCGAAGACGTCATCGTGAACGCGTGGGTGGGTGACGGCAGGCCGATGGCCTGCGCGGCCAGCGGGGCGCCGGTCGACTTACCCGAAGCCACCGAACGTCGCGACGCATCTGGCAGTCCGCTCGGCCAAACAATCACCGGCATCGGCGGACCGGCCGCCGCCCAGCCATCGGCTCACCGGCTCATACACATGGCAGACTAAAGCCTGTGCGTATCCGATTCGCTGTGTGTTTGGGCATTCTGGCCGTCCTCCTGAGCTCGTGCGGCGGCTCATCGGATAATGCCGATGAGCTGGCCAAACGCCTAGACCACGCCAAGACGCAATTGGATGAGGCCACCACCGTTTCCATTAAGCTCAAAGCCGACGATCTGCCCGGAGACGCAACCGGCTTGCTGACGGCCGAAGGCAAGGGGAATCACGATCCGGCCTTCACCGGTGACGTCACCGTCCAGACCGGCGGGGCCAGCCTGTCCGCCGAAGTCATCGCCGTGGCCGGCAAGCTCTGGGCGAAAACGAGTTTCGCGCCGAGCTTCATTTCGGTGGATCCCGAGTCGCTTAAAGCGCCGAACCCGGCCACGCTCCTATCGGGCGACGACGGCATTTCGTCCTTGCTCACCAACACCGATAAGCTCGCCGATGAGGGCGAAAAGCGGTCTGGCTCCGATGTTGTCACGTCTGTTTCGGGTGTCTTGGACGGCGAAATCGTCAAACGTTTGATCCCGTCGGCCGATGTCAGCAAGAAGTTCGATGTGGTGTATGCGCTTTCCGACGATGACGAGTTGGTCAGCGCCAGGCTGACCGGTCCGTTTTATCCCGATGTGTCGTCCATGACGTACACGGTGCGCGTATCGACGTCCTCGAAACCGACAAAAATATCTGCCCCGTGATGGTCTCCACGGTTCACACGGCCGGCGGTGAGGTCAGCAGATGAGGGCCTTGACGGCTCGAACTCTGTTGGCTTTGGCTGCCGGCGCGGTATTATTCGCCGCCGCCGACACGTACGTCATCGTGCTGGCGCTGCCCGACATGATGAGTTCGGTCGGCCTGGACGTCGATGAATTGCAGCGCGCGGCTCCCGTGGTGTCGGGATTTTTACTGGGCTATGTCGGGATGCTCCCGTTAATCGGCCGGATTTCGGATCTGCGCGGCCGGGTTCCCGTGTTGGTCGCGTCGATGTGCATTTTTGCCGTGGGCTCCGTTATCACCGCCGCCTCGTATGATTTTTCGTCGATGGTGGCCGGGCGGCTGGTGCAAGGCGTGGGCGGCGGCGGCGTGATCCCACCGACGCTGGCGCTTGTGGCCGATCTGTGGCCGCCTCAGCGGCGCGGCCTGCCCTTGGGCTTGGTGGGAGCCGTTCAGGAGCTAGGCAGCGTTCTGGGGCCAATATACGGTGCCGTAGTCCTCGCGTTCGGTGATTGGCGCGATATCTTTTGGCTCAACTGCGCGATCGGGTTCGTCCTGGCCGCCGCCTTATTAGCACCTCGCTCGTTCCGGCCGCCGGTTATGCGAGAAGCCCGACCCGTTGGTCGCCCGGACTGGCCGGGTATCGCGATGCTGCTGCTAGCCGCCGGGTGCGCCGTGTTGACCATGCTGCGGCCGCGTGTCCTGACAGAGGGCATCACCACCGGTTTGGCGTTCTTGCCGATCTGGTCAACGTCGCGGTGGCTGACGCCGCTCGGCCTGGCCGCGATCGTGGTATTCCTCGCCTTTATCGTCCGGCAGGCGACCGCTCGGCGACCGCTGGTGGATTGGCGCGAATGGCGTACGATCGCCGCGCACACCGATGTTCTTGGCGCCGGGCTACTGGCCATCGCTCTGGCCGCCGTTATCGTGTCGTTCGCGTCTGCCGCGCCCCAGGATGCCGGTATCTCTGCCGCCGCGTGGTGGTTGCTGCCCATAGCCGTGGTTTGCATTGTCTTGTTCGCGTGGCGCCAGCGCCGGGCACCGGCTCCCCTCATTCCGGCGGGTACGCTTGCCCGCCGGCCAGCGTGGGCCGCGTTATTGGTGTCGTTTTTTACCGGCGCGGCACTCATTGCCGCTCTGGTCGACATCCCGTTCTACGCTCGTCTAACCACCGAACGTCACTCCCAGGTGGGCGCCGCGTTCGTGCTCCTGCATTTCCTCATCGCCCTGCCGATCGGTGCGGTGATCGGCGGTTGGTTGATGCGATGGATACCGGCTCCTGTCATTGCCGGTCCGGCGATGCTGCTTGCCTCGGGTGCGTTCGTGGCAATGACATTCTGGCGATCCGACGCACTGACGCACGTCTCCAGCGATATCGCCATGGTCGTCGCCGGCCTGGGCTTCGGATTGGCCATCGCCCCCGTCAATGCCGCGTTGCTGGCGCACACAGCTCATGCGGTACACGGAGTGGCCAGCGGGCTGTTGATTGTCGCGCGCATGGTGGGAATGCTCGTGGGCATTTCGGTGCTGACCAGCATCAGTCTATGGGCGTTTTACTCGGCAAGTGAACGTATTCCGCCGATTAGCCAGCTATGTGACGGTCCAACGATGTGTGCGGCCTACCAGGAGGCGGTGACCGAAGCGGCGCTTAGCCAGTTGCATGCGGTCTTCTGGGGCGCGGCGGTGTGTGCGCTGATCGCCGCTGTGAGCTGCGCCGCCCTGATCTCGGACCGGCCTAAGAGCGAGTGTACTGTTCTTGAGTGACCGGATTTGACGACTTACTCGAAGCCAATGACCACTTCGCGGAAAACTTCGCGCTTTCGGGATTCGACGGTATAGCTCAAGCGGGGGTGGCCATGGTGACCTGCATGGACTCACGGATCGACCCGTTACGGATGATCGGTTTGCAGGCCGGGGATGCCAAAATTCTGCGCAATCCGGGCGGCCGCGTCACCGACCAGGTGCTGGTTGCCCTGGTGCTGTCGGTCACCGAGCTGAATGTCGAGCGTGTATTGCTGGTCGAACACACGCGTTGCGCGATGGGCAGCTCAACCGAAGACGAGATGCATCGCAAGATTTCCGAGCACACCGGCACCGATGCCACCTGGTTAACCTTGGGCATGATTCCCGATCAGCGCGCCGCGGTGTTGCACGACGTGCACAAGGTGCGGTCCCATCCCCTCGTCGGCGATCACATTACCGTCGGCGGATTCATCTACGACGTCGACAGCGGAAAACTAGAACAACTCGCCTGATCGGCATCAAGCGTCGATCTGGGCGGCGTCGATTTCATAGGCGCCCTGGACCAGGAATTCTTTTCTCGGTGCCACTTCGTGACCCATCAGCAGCTCGAACACGTCGCTGGCTTCCTCGGCGTCGTCGACGGTGAGGCGCCGCAACAGACGATGACGCGGATCCATGGTGGTTTCGGCGAGTTGATCGGCATCCATCTCGCCCAGTCCCTTATAGCGCTGGATCGGCTCTTTGATCCGCACCGACCTTTTCTCCAGTTCGGCAAGCCTGCGTTGCAGCTGCTGATCGGAGTACGTGTATTCGTACTTGTCCTGGTTTTTCTTGGGGTTGATCAGCTCTAGGCGGTGCAGCGGCGGCACGGCCGAGAAAACGCGGCCGGCTTCCACCAGCGGGCGCATATACCGGAAAAACAGTGTGGCCAGCAGGCACCGGATGTGGGCGCCGTCGGAATCGGCATCGGCCATGAAAATCACGCGCTCGTAGCGGGCCGCATCGAGCTGGAAGCTCGGCCCCGAGCCGGCGCCGATCACCTGGATAATCGACGAGCATTCGGCGTTTTTGAGCATGTCGTTGGCCGAGGCCTTCTGGACGTTGAGAATCTTGCCGCGGATGGGCAGGAGCGCCTGGAACTGGGAGTCTCGCGCCGATTTCGCCGTGCCCAGAGCAGAATCGCCCTCGACGATGAACAGCTCGCTGCCGTCGACGTCGCTGCTGCGGCAATCGGCCAGCTTTGCCGGCAATGCGCTGGACTCCAGCGCATTTTTGCGGCGCTGATTATCGCGCTGCTGGCGTGCCAAGACACGCGTACGGGCAGCACCTGCCACCTTGTCCATGAGCTGACGGGCTTTTGTCTTGTCCGCGCCCCGCGTGGACGTCAGAAACGACTTCACTTGGTTGGCGACCACCTTGTTCACGATCTTGGTGACTTCGGGGGTGCCCAGCACTTCTTTGGTCTGGCCTTCGAATTGAGGTTCGGCGAGACGCACCGTGACTACTGCCGTCAGCCCCTCCAGGATATCGTCTTTGACGATATCGGGGTCGGCGTTCTTGAGCTGCCGGCCCGAACGCATGACGGTGTTGAATGTCTTGGTCAAAGCACGTTCGAAGCCCTGGATGTGCGTGCCGCCCTTGGGCGTGGCGATGATGTTGGCGAATGAACGGACCGTGGTGTCGTAGCCGTGCCCCCAGCGCACCGCGATATCCACACCCAGCTCGCGCTCGACGTCCTGTGGCACCATATGGCCGGCATCGTCAAGTACCGGTACGGTTTCGGTGAACGTCCCCTCCCCTTGCAGGCGCATGACGTCGGTGACCGGTTCGTCGCTTGCCAAGTATTCGCAGAACTCGGAGATCCCCCCGTCAAAACGGAATTTTTCTTCGCGCAGCTGCTCGGAACGCTCATCGCGCACCACGAGCTGTAATCCCGGGACCAGGAAGGCGGTTTGCCGTGCCCGGGCCAAGAGTTCGTCGTAGGCGAATGCGGCGCCCTTCACGAATACTTGTGAATCCGGCCAGAACCGTACCCTGCTGCCGGTGCGTTTCTTGGCGACCTTCCCGGTCTTGCGCAATTGGTGACCGGCGGCGAACGTCGTGTCATCGAATTCGCCGGGCACTCCGCGAGAAAACGACATGGACCAGGTAAAGCCGTTCTTATCGACGTCGACATCGAGGCGGCTAGACAACGCATTGACGACCGACGCACCGACACCGTGCAGACCGCCGGTCGCGTTGTACGATCCGCCGCCGAACTTTCCGCCGGCATGCAGTTTGGTGAACACCACTTCCACGCCCGTCAGACCGGTCCGCGGCTCGGTGTCGACCGGGATTCCGCGCCCGTCATCACGAACTTCAGCCGAACCGTCATCGTGCAATACGATCTGAATTTCGGTGCAGACACCTGCCAGGGCTTCATCGACCGCGTTGTCCATGATCTCCCACAGGCAGTGCATGAGCCCACGCGTATCGGTCGACCCCACGTACATGCCGGGACGCTTACGTACCGCCTCCAGGCCCTCGAGCACCAACAAATTGCGTGCGTCGTACGTGGTCTCGATCGGACTTCACCTCTGGTTCTGGAACGGGTACTCCCTGAACAGGCTCCACGGCCGGTATGGACCGGATCGCCATCATATGTAGCATATCGGCCGCGATGAGGGCCCGGGCATAGACACGCGGCACCGGTTCGGATCGCGGTACATCGCCGCCGACACGACGC
>Ga0079225_10002162_pt1 | contig 11227 bp, 12 predicted proteins | sample Poulit2012_FD_76344 | JGI IMG/M metagenome (GOLD analysis project Ga0079225, IMG submission 76344) | Agricultural soil microbial communities from Georgia to study Nitrogen management - Poultry litter 2012 | ecosystem: Environmental > Terrestrial > Soil > Agricultural land | place: USA: Georgia...
CCAAGCCCAAGTACGGCACCGCCGTACCCTCCGGGAGTGCCTACAACGCCTAGCACTTATCTGCTCCTGCCCTTAGACTTAGCTTTGGCCTTCTCCATCTCTTCCTCTTCCATCTGCTTCTGCTTCAGCAGACGTTCTACGAACTGCTGCCTACGGGGGATGCTCCAGTTGCGAATGTCCTCATAACTGAAACTAAGCCCCCCGTATGACAGCAGAAACGCTGCTTCGTCCAGAGTTGTTACATCGAGGGGAAGAAAAAACCCATGAGACCTACCACATCCACTTCGTTGTCCTCTCCGCACACCGGGCATTCGGCGGTAACTGTGGTAATGTATCCGAACTCTTTATCCTTGAACTTCTCCCGCAGGAAGTTACGGTCTCGAATACTGCCCTCACGGAGCCAAGTACGCCACTGCGCACTACTAAGTTCCTTACCATCCTTAGTTTCCACTTTCACCAGTCTGGTAAGAATCATGGTGGTAAGTACGTCCCCTTCTTTACGTGCGGTGATGAACCTAGCTTCATCCTTACCTTTAAGGGGACGGTAAGTAACTGTCATACCTGAAGGCAGTGTAACGACTGACTCCAGCTCATCCGGGGCATCTTTATATTCAAGGTCATCGATGTCCAAACTAACCTCGAACTTCTCGCCGCACGAGTCATTGGCACAGTCGTGAGCACCTGTTACACTCGTGCCGTAGGTCAGCTTACGTGCTGCGATTATGAGTGCCGTGCGGTCAGCAGTGTACATATCCCGCAGTGACTCAAGCGTGGGCTCTTCATCACCTACGGACTGTACGATAGCCTTAAGCAGGTACTCCATCGTTCTGTTCTGCTTGTGATAGCGCTGGTTGGACAGTATGTCCTCGTCCGAGCCGATTAGCTCCCGAACAACGGCCTTGATTCCAGTGGGCAGGGTTACTTCTTCAGTTACGTGTGAAAAATTCATATATTTATCCTATCTACGTGTTATTTAAGTTAACTGCGGGTGAAGAACTGGTAGCAAATGGTAAGGGTTTCGATTACGTTATCGGATGAGGAACCGTCCAGCTCCCCGCCGTCAAAACTCTTAATCCACGCGCCGTGAAGAGTCCAGCGCTGAACAACATTACCCGCACGGTCGTACTCGACCAGGCCGACATCGCGCATGTAGTCTTCAGTGCGGAGACCTTCACCACGAACGAAGTCGATTGCCTCGGACATCCACGCCAGAACTTCTGTATCAGCACCTTCAACGGGTACACCGCGCTCGAAGTTCAAGTCCTCGAAGCTGAGGCGACCGGCAGCCTTTTCCGGACGGTGACTACCCGCCGGGTTGAACTCTACTTCATCAAACTCCGCCTTCGGTCGGTCGGCCTTGGTGAAGTAAGCGACATCAAACCCATCAACCTCAAGCACAAAGTTCCACTGCTGTACGAGGTTTTTGGGAAGCTCCGATGTAACTACACGAATAGCCATTCAATACTCCTTTAAGGGAAGGACTTAACCTCGCTTAAGCGAGGTTAAGGTCTACTCCCTGATTAGTGGCCGTGAAAACCAGCTCGATGAACTCGGCAGTCTTCTGTGGTCGGAAGAAAATCTTAGCAACCATCGTGTTACGCTCCTGATAGAACGGGGTGTTAGTGGTAGCGTCACAGATGATGCGGTAGCCGGGCAGTCCGTCAGAGTCATAGAAACCGCGACGGGACTGGATGTTTGCCAGCACAGGGCCAGCGAAACGGTGGAATGCTGCCCATGTGCGCTCGTCGTTGGGCTCGAACAGCAGCCAGCGGCTGGTTTCAGCCAGACCGGCTCGCATGTAGTTCACCAGACGCTGGACGTTAACGCGGTCGAAGGCGCTGGGCTTGGATGTAAGGGTACGCTGACCCCACACCACGGTTCCCTCGCCCGGAAATTGTGCGATTACGTTGATAGCCTTCGGGTAAAGAAGGTCACGCTCGGCTGTGGAGGTGGGGTAAGTAACGCCAAGCACGTTGCGCAGTACGCCACGATTCAGTCCTGCGGGAGCATCCCACGGGTTGCCGTTACGGTCGTTGAAGGCGTAAACCCCGAGCACCAGACCTTCAACCGGAGCGTCGATGGTACGGTTAGTAAGCGGGTCGTGAATTTTAACCCACGGCCAGTACAGTGAAGCGTGACGGTCGTTCCAATTACCATCCATCCGGAAGGTTTCGGCCAGAGACGGAGTAGTAATGTTCTGCGGAGTGCCCACGATGCCGTGGGTATCTCCACGTGCGGCGCAGTAAGCTACGACGCCGGTAATGACGGCCTGCGTAGCTACTCCGGGGATTGCGACAAGGTTCAGTGGCTGAACGTTATCAAAGGCGTGGAGACCACTTCGGTCAGATGCGTCACCGAGGAAGTCAGAGTCGCTAAGGCTGGACACAGTACCGTCCGCTCCGCCGCTGAACGCCACGGGTGAAGCGGTTTCGGGGGTTTCGTCTGCAAGTTCTTCTACTGACAGTCCGTACCACGAGCGCCCGTTGATACGGTTCTCAACGTGGTCGGGGCTACTGATATTAGCGGTGCCTGCTACAAGGAAGTCAAAGGACTCCAGTACCGTACCTTCGGCATCCTTAAGAACCACGCTGAACTCATCGTCGTCACCTTGGACAGTTTCTACTGTCCAGCCGTTGCTGTAGGCACCGGGCTCCATAGTAAACTCTAGTACGGGTGTAGAATCCCACTCGACAGTGGCGGTTGCTGACGCTGCGTCTGACGGAGCGACACGGCTGACGTAGAGCTGTTCACCGCCGTGGTCGAAGAACTGCTTGGCCGCGTAAGCCAACCAACTGTCGCTACGGAAAGAGCCGAAACGCTCTACGAACTGGGGCCAACTGGTAACGAACACAGCTTCGTTCAGGGGGCCGCGTGAAGCTACGCCAACCATACCTGTAACGGTGGTAGACTGCGCAGCTACATAAAGCGACTCGTCCTGAACTTTAGTGTAAACTCCGGGGGAAAGATAATCTGCCATTACTTCTCCTTAAAGGATAATCCGCACACGGCCCTGAGCCTCAAACAAGTAGGCATCAGCTCCGATTTCAGATTTAGGGACCTGAACTTGTTCTTTAGGGCCAATATGGATGCCTGCGCCACTGGCGCTTGGGACTACCAGTACCCGTCTGGTAAGGTTACGGATACCCACGACATCCTTCTTAGCGGGGGTAGGAGCTTCGACAATCGGGTCTACCACAGGTTCCATCAGAACCTCTTTTACAGCGGTTTCGGCGGGTTTTTCCTTGGCCTCCGCTTTCTTGTTATTCTTTCCTTTACTCATCGTTCCTCCTGAACGGGGATTTAATCAATGACTACAGTTAGCGGAGTCAGGCCGCACACTAACCAGTTTACCATACTCCACTAACAAATGCCATACTTATTAAGTGTATAGGTGATAATCATTCTACAGTAGTAACACCGTCCTCAGTAACCAAGTCTGTTATATCGGGCACGTCACCGTCAAACTTACTGAAGTATTCCAGCTGAACGGTTTCAATGCGCTTCACAAGTCGGTCAGGGATATCCGCCAGCTGCAACCATACGTCGAAGGTGTAAGTAAGCGTCCGCCTGAACGTTCGTTCCTTTGTTTCCCCCAACATATCCACGTCGCGGGTGAAGTCTAGGAACTGGTTGGACAGGAACTGAATCTCGTGGTTATCATCGTCCAGCAAGAAACCTCTCCTGCGCGGGAATCTTTGTATAAACCCAGTGTACAACTGTATTAACCCCTGCTGGGATTGAGCGTACATATCGAATTGATACATTAAGCGCACCGGCTCCGGGTACGGCCACTTAGCGTAGAAAGGCGGTTCGGGTATTACTCCCTGCCAGTGCTCAGCCCACGGTAGGCTGTTTACATCAGTACCCTCATTCACCAATACCTCGTACTCGTCACCTTGCAGGCGGTTAGCCTCCAGCGGGGAGTCGTTAATCATGTGAAAGCTGATAGCCGGGTAGGTGCGTGACTCTATTACCTCAGCTTCAGGTACACCGTAGAAGATGTGCTCAGATGTCAACTCCAGTCTGTGATTACGGTTGGTGACTGAGATGCCAAGCAAACTATCCCGCAAGATGTGGTTGAACCTGTCTAGGGAGTATATCACGGTTTGCCTTGCGTTCTGCCGCGCATATAAGCGGTCATGGCTGAATTAAGTTCTCGCTGAAAGTTCTGGTACTCTACGCGCCAGTGGGGTCGGGCTGGCATATTCTTGGTACCGTACTCGTGGAACAGTCCAATTTGAGCCAGATTACGTTCGGGGTTATTGGGGTCTACGTCTGTACGGAGTACCCCGACCCCCCACTGGTTTGGCCCCATAGGTACAACTTTGATAGCGTTCACGTAGCTGGTGTGCTCGATTAGCTTCCGCATGTCGGTGCCCTCAGCTGATTTACGCTTAAGTGTAGCAGGGGACAGCGGTGCCCACGAGCGGTAACGCTGCCTGAGTATGTTGTCCTTTATACGGTCACGACTTCTTTCCGCAACTTGACGAATTATCGACCGTGCTCCGGGCATGGACCTAGAGATATGACGTATCCTGCGACTGCCGCTGCGCCAATTACCTACCGACTTGGCAGTGATAGAAAAGTCGTACCTTGCAGCCATTACACGAACCTCAGCAGGTGGTTATCTTCCCCGCCCCTGCGTTTGCACCCGATAATTATGCCCATCTCAGTCTGCTGTTCGCCACCTTTACAGTCTTTGGCGGTGTGGGGCAGTATCCGCTCCAATGAAGTTATTTCGTACACCTGACGACGGTAAATAGCCCAATCCTTGTACTTAGGGTAGTAGTTGTCCGCACTGTAAGCAGGGTCAGGCTCGCCGTCATTGATATCGTCGCCTAGCTCGTACAAAACCAACTTCAACTGATAATCTATTAACTGACCTTGCCGGGAGAAGGTGTTGGCTTTAGGATTCTCGTCCACCACAACTTTACGAACCCAGCGGTGGTAGTCCTTATCGCCAATCTTGCGCTCCTTGTAAAGGTCGTGGTAAGACTCGGATGCGGTGTCGTTCAGTCGCAGGAACGTAACGGTATCCGTCATCTGAGTTTCACACAACAGGTCTACGATACGTTGGTGGTATTTCCTGTAAATACTGGTGTACATCAACCGCCCCCTTAACCGTGGAACATGGCGAAGGTTCCGGGGGTGGTGTCTGACTCCCACTGCGATTTAAGGTTCTCGCGCATAAGGCGGAAGTTATGTCCGCCGTCGAACTCAAAGTAACCCATCGGGCTGGGGAGTCGGATAACCCCATCCTTGCTGATAACAGCATCGTCCATTATTGAAATCAGCGCACGGGTGATGATTAGTTCCTCCATCCACTCGGGGATGTCATCCCATTCCATCATGGTGTGATATAAAATAATTCCACGGTATGTGGCAGGTAAGTTAACATCCGTGATGTGCCACAAGTTAACTTCGCTCAGCTCAGGGTAGTCCGTTAACCGTCCTATCAGCTTCAACCTATTCCCTTGACGGATGAAGTCTACCGGGCGGTTGAACGAGTCCCTAAGCTTAGAGTCCATGAATCCAAGGCTGGGGTTGCCGAATATCTCCGAAGGGCCGGACTGATAAGGTAGTCCGGCCCACCCACGGTCGCGGATATAAACTCCCGTGACGGAGAGCACTTGAGCGGGTACTTCAGTTCCGTTATCATCAACAGTGATGTCTACCACACCGTCGGAACCGGCGCGGAACTCGAACATCATGGTCTTAGGGAACTTCTTGCTAAGCTCCCGACGCGCCGTTTCCAGCGCGTCTTCCAGAGCACCGTCAGAGGGGTCTGCGTTAGCTCCTTCACAAGTCCGGCGAAACCTACGCGCCAGTTTAGCACGTAGTTGTACGATATCCATGTAGACCCCTTCTGACGGTTTAGCTTGCGCTTACCAGTCGGCCTTTTCCGCTGAGTCCGAGGACTCCTCTGACTCTGCCCTAACCTTCTGAGCCGCGTCTACCTGTGCCTGAAGCTCCTCAGCTTCGACACGCTTGAGGTGAGCTGCGGTAACAGTGCCGTCACTAAGCTCCCACTTACCGCCTCCGAGGTGGACGGGGTACTCAGTGCCGTCGGGACGGGGCACGTCAGGAGCTGCGTTGTCGTTAGCGAGCTTAGCAACGTGCTCACCCTGTGTAGGAGCACCTTTAACTACCTTGAACCCGTGAATATAAGAAAACGGGCCGTACTCATAGCCTTCAATAGTGCCGCCGGGAACTACTGTAACCCAATGCCCGTCCCGTTGAACGGTCTGATTGATTCGGGTGGTGTTGCGAAATACAACGAGCTTTCCAAGTTTTGACATTTTTCTTCCTTTTCTTATGTTGTGGTAGGGGCCGGTATTACCGGCCCCTTACTATATCAGTGGGTTACTGTACCGTTACGGTGGCGAACATGTCGTCGCTCAGCAGCACGTGTGCGTCACGGCGCATGAGAGCGCGGCGCGGAGTGAAGTCGTTGGGGTCGGTGACGATACCGGTCGCGCCAAGCGGGACATACGGCGCGAACACGTAGCCAGCGTCGAAGGGTGAAGTACCCTTGTAGCCCAGCAGAATCTTGTCCGAGTCGAACAGTGGGTCAACATACACGTTGAAGCGACCGTTCAGGGTACCGTACAGGTTCGACGCCTTCTGAACCGTGCCGTTACGGTCGCCGGAAGTACCGCTGTAGGTGAAGCCGTTCAGCTTCTCCAGACGGACAGCAACATCCGGGCTAGTAACCAGCCAGTTCGGCTTCTGGAGCCGCTTCTTGTAGATGCGGTTCTCAGCTTCGAGAATGGCGTGTACCAGAGTTTCATCCCAGTCCCGACGGCTCGGGTAGCCGGGGTCGGTTGCGGGGTCGGGATGCGCAGCAGTCCAGTTGACGTTCTCGGTCGTAGCGTTGAGGATGTTGTCGATAATCTGGCGGTCAATTTCCCGCATGATTTCGCCAGCAGCCTGATTCATCAGCTCTGCCTCAACCGACAGGCCGTGGTAGGCGCGGAAGTCCTGCTGGGCTTCCATAGTCCAGCGGTACTTAATCTTACGTGCCTCCGCTTCAACCTGAATGGAGTGCATGTCCATACCGATTTCGGGAATACGGCTGTCGTCGCCCTCGAACTTGAGGTCATAGTCAGCAGTGATTACCGCGTTGTTGGCAGGGGCAGTAGCGAAGGTGATAGCGCCGGTCTGGAAGTCAACGTCGTAATCTGACGGAGAGAGGGCGCTGGAGTTAACGTAAATAGCGAGATTGCCGTTGTCCTTGATGGAAGTGAAGGTTGTCTCAAGGTACGGGGTGTTGTACGGGCTCGGAAGCTGGAACTCAGTCTCAGTGCCGTCGCCTTCACCAATTACCGCACCGCGAACCCATCCGCGAGTGTAGTTCAGCGCTTTACGGATGTTGGCACCCGGAGCAACCGGAGTACCGTTATCGTCATAGCCCTGATAGTCCATGCGGTCGCCACGGTTAACCGGGTCGAGCTGGCTGCGGTAGCGGAAGTCGAGGTAGAACACCATGGCGGTGGGCATGGGAATAGGCTGAACCGAAACCAGTCGGTTAGCCAGCAGTTCCGGGTAAACCCTGCGAACCAGCGGGAAGGCAAACTTGGCGAAGGGGACGATATCAGAAGTAGTGGTAGCAGCTTCGTTAAGCCACGCCTTCTGATTCTCCAGCATCATCACAAGGTTGCCACGTTCGTACTCGTCGTTCACACCTTCGAGCAGACCTTTATCTTCCCAGTAGGTGGAGCGGCGCAGAGCGGCCTCTCGAAGCAGTAGAGCGTTGTCAGTCATAAACTCGGGCCTCCTTAGCCCTGAATGTTCTCACGGGACAGGCCGCGAATGTAATCAGAGTTTTGTTCGAGCAGTTGGTCAATTGGGGAGTCGAACTCAGTCTTAACGTCCTTGCCGGGGTCGGAGCTTTCTACCTTACCCTTACCTTTAGGACGAGTCTCGGTCACGTCACCGGCGATTGACTCTGCCAGTTCAATGGTGTCCTCCAGCTTGGTGGTAAGGGCTTCGACCGACTCAAACTGGCTGAGGTCTGCAATGGTGCGGCGAAGAGTGTTCTCAAACTTGTGGCCGGTTACGGTTTCCTCGAACTTCTCAGAAAGCTCGGCGTTCAGTTTGGCGCGAGCGGCAGTGCGCTCTGCTTCAGCCTTAGACTCTTCAAGCTCGGCCCGGAGTGATTCAACGGTTTCCTGAAGCGCCGATACCGCAATGGCAACTGCGTCGTCGTTATCGCTTGCTTCCACGTTTTCCACCGACTCACCGAGAACGCTGCGCCGCAGCTCCTCGTACTTGGCAACTACTTCCTGTGCCTCGGCAAGCTGTGACTCAAGTTCCTCAACCTTCTCCTCGAAGGCAGTAACCTGAGCCTGAAGCGGCTCAACAGCGGCTGCTTCAACCTGCGCGACAAGTTCCGGGTACTCTGCCCGAAGTTCAGTCACGTCATTCATGTCCAGTTCCTTTCGTTCGGGCTCGATGCCCATAGATTCTTCCAGTGATTCTCGCAACTTGGCGATACCGGCAGAATTAGACGGGACGTTAACAGCGTCCACGCCGTACAGCACAAAATCGGACTGAACTACGGCTACTTCGCCTGCGTCGTCAGCGGGGTTAATCTTTTCCCATTTGACTGAACCTACGCCGCGAGTAGACATACCCACCCGAACATCGTCCTGTAGCAGTGCCAGTAGCTTATTACCATGCTCGGTACGGAGAACCTGAGCTTCGTACCGAAGGTCGTCCCCCTCCATCCAGAGTCTAGTGAACTTGAGGGCAGCTCTTTCGAGTGAACCTCTAGCGTTAAACTCCGGGTGGTCAAGCTCACCTAGGAACGAACCGTTGGCTACTGACTCCTGCAACTTCTCACAGGCCGACTCCAGAACCGGGGTCGGGTAGTACCGTCCGTTAAGGTTGGTAACGTTGCCGCGAGAAGCCACGCCTTCAATCACCCGGCTTACACCATCTTCCTGAGATTCAGTCAGGACAATGTTGCCGGGGTCAAGGTGAAAATCTACTAGCGCCTGTCTGACGCCTTTGGATTCAATTTTCACAGGGTTTGACCTCCGCTGGTGCTAACTTCCATAGTGTAGTCCGCTTGGTTACTACCAAGACACCATTAATAGTACCATACATTCTAAGGTTGCGCAAGTGTGTTACTATAACCTACCCCCTATTCTTAGCTTCGTCCGCTGCAATCATTTCCAACTTCCACTCACTTAGCTCTCTCAAGGCTTCCAACTGGTCTCCCAGTGCCTCCCTGACCTTGGCTCCGAACTTGTTATCTTGGTCTGCGCGGAACGCCTTGGCAGCGTTTACGTTCTTCTCAGCTTTAGCGAAGTCGGACTCCATGCCTATGTACATCTTTTCAGCCTGTTCCTTAGTGAAGCCCAGCAGCAGTTCGTAAACTGCACGTGGCTCAAGGTACAGTTCTTGAGTCCATATACGCGCAACCTCACCCTGAATACGCAGCATCTCCCATTCACGAAGTTCGTCAAGTGTCTGCATTCCGGGCATGGTGATGGAGTAGCGAGCGTCCGGTTCGATACGGTCGCCTTCCAGCAGGATTGCAGTGTCAAACAGCTGGTTGTATGCGTACCGCATAGCCGTCTGGACGCGACGGATAGTACGAGCGAACTGAATATCCTGCATCGTGAGTGACGACTTATTACTGATATCCCGTTCGACACCGGCGTAAGACTTGGGCACCTTCAGGATACCGAACAGCTTGTTCTGGAAGAACTCGATATCTCCGATGTTGGAGATGTTGAGGTCTCCGTAAAGCTGTTCGACACGGCCTTTACCGTTAGACTGTACCGCCATGAAGATATCTTCCTCAGCAGTCATAGGGTTAGCATCGTCCCTGAGTTGACCGTCACGGCCTATTAACCTGCGGCGACGGTGCATGGACTTGACTTTTTCCAGCTGCTCCTGCGCAACTACCGGAGGCAAGTTACCCATGTCCACGTAATAGACCAGTCTGGACGATGCGCGGGTAAGTCGAGCCATTACCATCGCATCTTCCATCATCTGCAACTGTTTGTATACCCTACGGGCACCTTTAAGGATGCTCGTACCATACGGGTCTTCGTTACGGCGCAGTAGGCGGGTGTGTAGAACTTCCCAGTCCTCGAACACTGCCACGGGCTTGAGGTACTGGCTGTCCATCTGCACGTAAGCAGACTTAGGCTTAAGTAGACCGTAGTCGTCCTCGTTTCGGAACATACGTGCGGTGGGTAGTGTTTTCAGGCGGTCAACGGTAAGGTCTTCTCTTACAACAATTTCCTCGAACACTTCACCGTTCTTAACCAAGTCTCGGGCATAGCCCCATGCCCGTTGATTTATCTTCAGGCGGTCACGTACTTCCAGCAGCAAGTCACGTAGCGCGTCGTTGTCAGTAACGAACTCAACGATGTCACCGCCGCCTCGAACAACTGAGTCCTTAGACCCGTCAACCTGCGTAATGTTGTCAGCAAAAATGTCTAACGCAGTATTTATCTCGCTGCTATTGGAGTCCATCTCATCGTACAGCGCTATGTCCGCACGTCTGTCCTGCCGGTTAAACTCAGTGATGCCTTTAATCCAGCTGTGAGTGCCGCCGCCGTGTGATGAAAAGGGGTCAAACTCTATGTCAGACGCACGTGCGTATGCGTCACTGGTCGTAGTGATGGAAATAGGTGCGGGTCTGGCTATCTTACCGTCTACCTTGTCGCGCACCTTCTTAATTACAGTCATAAGCTTGCTCCGATGGGGTGGAATCCTGTCCACGTACAGCCGTGGTGGTAGTCGATAACATAGCTGTTAAGACCTTGCCTACTTCCTACGTAGCCGTTCTTAACGTGCCACCTGTCTGCGCTTGATAACGAAGCGCACTGGTACCTTACTATACCATACTTATCCTTAACTTCTTCATGGTGCAGGTGGCCGGTGAAGAAGTAACGCCTGCCCTTAGTACCGGACAGTAAGTGGTCTGCCTCGTTAATGAACACTTCGTTAAGCATGTTGTACTTAACTCCGTCCCCGTGCTCAAAGCCCAGCGCGTTATGGCCGTACCCCCGGTATTGCCGGTACTTGAAGTCAGGGGTAACGATTACGTCGTCCAAGTCCTTGAACATCCCTAGCAGGTACAGGTGCAGGCTCAGTCGGGACTGCTCGTCATGGTTTCCGGGAATGATTACCAATTCAACTTCAGGTGCGAACTGCCTGACCAGATTAACCTGCGCTTCAGCGAGCTGCACACCTTCCCATATCA
>Ga0079225_10002165_pt1 | contig 11220 bp, 11 predicted proteins | sample Poulit2012_FD_76344 | JGI IMG/M metagenome (GOLD analysis project Ga0079225, IMG submission 76344) | Agricultural soil microbial communities from Georgia to study Nitrogen management - Poultry litter 2012 | ecosystem: Environmental > Terrestrial > Soil > Agricultural land | place: USA: Georgia...
CAGTGGGTGATCGAGCCCTCCGTCCCCTCCCGCAAATAATATCGGGATGAAACCGGCTGCGATCAGGAGCACACCCATGATTACAGACAGTATGACATTGGTCGCCGTATCGAGCCTTTTTGCAGGATTCTTCCTGTTCACCACCGGCTGCACACTTCCGGCAAACATCCCGGCCGGTATGACGGCAAGTGACACCAGGATGATGAACACAGAGGAATAAAGGAATGCAGCCGTACTCACAGGCAGAATAAGCCGGACGATGGCACCCGCCAGCAAATATACAGGTGTGATCGTCATTATGTTGAACAGATATTTCGCCCTCACAAGATCAGCCGGTTTTACCGGCATTATCTTCAGAAACTCAAAATGTGCTGCATCCCGCGCCGTATTATAGGCGCCTGCAAAAAGGGATATGACGACCGTTCCGGCAACAGATACAGCAATCATCCGTGCATCATGCATACTGCCGTCCCCTTCAATAGCGGCGGCCGGATTTGTGTACATGATGAAAACCATGACACCCGGAAGAAGATACTGGGGCAGAAGCACCGCCCATTCCTTGAAATCACGCAGAGTCATCCGCATGTCCTTCTGCACGAGAGCTCTTACGGGCGAAGAGGCGTCAGATGAAGCGTTCCTATTCCGGCTTTTCACCGACTGCTCCCCCGCCCATCCGGATTTGAATGCATGAACCACGAATGAACGGAGCAGGAGCACGAGTGCGGCGGCAAGCGCAGCTGAAATCACGATGCCTGCCAGAGCGCCGGCAGTATTGAAATTGTAAAGGAAACCGCTGTACAGGAAGGATGCATCCGGCAGATTTCCTGAAATGTCCTGTACAGAAGAGCCGCCGACAAGGAGCACACCATATACCAGCACGAATGAAATGCCACCCAGAAATGTGAGGACTTCACTGACTTTATTGGCAGGGAGTACTTTTGTCACGGCAAAAACCAGACCATAGGCAAGCGACATGGCAAGGATGCTGAGAAAGAGGGAGTAGAATATATGAGTCACTGCCAGAAGCCACTGGCCCTCCCTTATTGAGAACAGTACTCCGGTGATGATGCCGAGTACCCCCATGATCAGTGCCGTATTAATCAGCCACTGCCTGATGAACTTTGCCGCAAAGAGGGCTGCAGGAGAAATTGGAAATGTCAGATAGAGCTGTATGTTCCGGTCCATGAACATCTCTTTGATGATCGAATTCACCGCAAGCAGTGTCAGAACCAGGACAGCCGCCAGTGACATCAGGAGTATGATCCCGCCAAGACTCTCCTCCCCTGCCCCCAGTATTATTATGGAAAGCATCGACACGGCGCTCGGCAGGATGAACAGGGCGATGACCGCCGCAAGCAGTCCGTAGACAATTTTTTTTGAGTCGCTGAGCGCTTTCATAAAATTGATCACAGAACGCATCTCCACTCCCAGGATAGATCTGATCATAGGTTTCTGTCCCCCTCCGTCAGTTCAAGGAAGACATCTTCCAGGCTGGCATCCGGTTTACCCGCCGCCGCCCTCAGTTCTTCGAGTGTGCCGGAATTTTGGGCAACTCCTTTGTAGATGATCAGTATCCTGTCCGCAAGCTCTTCGGCCAGGCTCAGGGTGTGGGTCGTCAAAAATACGGTATGACCTGCTGCCGTAAATTCCTTCAGGTAATTTTTCAGGTTCCTGTTGCTTTTCGGGTCAAGACCGACGGACGGTTCATCCAGGAACACGATATCCGGATGATGCATCAGTGCCCCTATGATTACCAGCTTCTGTCTCATCCCGTGGGAATAGTTTTCAACAGGTGTGTCCAGCTTGCCTTCAAGATCAAAAAGGCTCAAAAAGCATTCCAGTTCCCGCTTGTATTCCTCCTGTCCCATATCATAGACACTGGCCACGAAATTCAGGTATTCACGGCCGGACAGTTTGCCGATGATATCCGGGGTATCAGGCACAAAACTGACCTTCTTTTTGAGTTCCGTCTTATCCAGACTCATGGCTTCGCCCAGAATCTCAACAGAACCTTCTGTCGGTTCCAACAGCCCCATCAGCATTCTTATCGTCGTTGATTTACCGGAGCCGTTCGGGCCCAGAAAAGCAAAAAGCTCCCCTTTTGCCACTTCGAAATCCAGGTTGTCAACGGCTGTAGCCGAACCGAAAATTTTTGTTAATCCTTTTGCTTTTATCATTAGTGCGGTTCCTTTCATCAAGCATGACTGTCTTACGAAAAATGTTATACCTTTTGTACACTATGCACAACCTTTATGATACAATCCCACATAGGAAATGGTCGGTGAAATGCTATGGAAAAATTCAAATACAGCTTTGATGATAAAAGATACCATACATGGAATTATCATCTGAAAAACAAATTCAATGAAAAAGTCTTCAAAGTCGCACTCGATGCCGGTTTCGACTGTCCCAACAGAGATGGCACCGTGGCGTATGGCGGCTGCACTTTCTGTTCCGTTGCAGGAAGCGGAGACTTTGCAGGAGATCGGGTCGACCCGATTCCCGTCCAATTCGAGAAAATCAGATCGAATATGCAGAGCAGAAAATGGAAAAACGGCAAATACATTGCCTACTTCCAGTCATTTACTAATACGCATGCCCCGCTCGCAGTTCTCAAGGAAAGGTTTGAAGCTGCCCTTGAGATAGAGGGTGTCATCGGGCTTTCCATCGGTACCCGTCCCGACTGTCTTCCGGATGATGTTGTGGAATATCTGGCGGAACTGAGTCATCGTACATATCTATGGGTGGAACTCGGCCTCCAGACCGTGCACGAGGAAACTTCCAGACTCATAAACAGGGCACACGATCTCAAGTGCTATACGGAAGGTCTCAGGAAACTGAGGAGACATGATATCAATGTGTGCAGTCATATCATCAACGGTCTTCCCGGTGAAGATTATGAAATGATGATGGAAACATCCCGCACGGTCGCAGGCATGGATGTACAGGGTATAAAGATTCATCTGCTGCACCTGCTGAAAGGAACACCGATGATCAAGCAGTATGAAAAAGGGATGGTGTCCTTCCTCTCCCAGGAGGAATACACAAATCTCGTGGTCGATCAGCTTGAAGTTCTGCCGCCGGAGATGATCGTCCACCGCATCACAGGAGACGGCCCGATCGACCAGCTCATCGGCCCGATGTGGAGTACTGACAAATGGAGCGTGCTGAACGGTATTGACGATGCACTGAAACAAAGGAATACATGCCAGGGGGCAAAATATGAGGAGAATGCCTATGCTCGCACGCGTACTGCCCTACGCTAAAAACCTTGCACAAGAAATTGTCAGACCTGGAGACACCGTCGTCGATGCGACTTGCGGGAACGGACATGACACCAAATTCCTTTCCGAACTTACAGGACCCGACGGACATGTACTGAGTTTTGACATACAGTCCGAGGCAATCGAAAATGCCAGAGAACTGTGCAACCCCGCCGGCAATATAGAGTTCATCCTTGATTCCCATGCCAATGTTGATGACTACCTCAGCGGCCGGCCTGTAAAGGCGGGCATGTTCAATCTCGGCTATCTTCCAAAAGGTGATAAAACCATCACTACAGAATACAGGTCCACAATCCGTGCGATTGAAAAGTTATTCCGCTCAATGGTGCCGGGCGGCCGCATCATCATTGTCGTCTATCACGGCCATCCTGAAGGGAAGCTGGAAAAAGAGGCATTGACGTCTGCCCTCGCAGAGTGGCCGCAAAAAGAATCCCAGATTCTGGAGTACCGCTTCATCAATCAGAAGAATGACGCCCCCTATATACTGTGCATAGAAAAAAATAGTAAAAAATAGAATGGATCAGAGAATTCTCTGATCCATTCTTCTATACCAGCAGTCCTATTTTGAACAATTGCATATTAAGGAACGTTTCCAGCTGGTAATACGGGATTTCTATATCGTCCCTCTGGAATATACTGTGTTCACAGTCATCCAGTATATGGATGCCGAGATCTCCTGAATTGATACGTTTTACATATTTCGCTGACAGATAAGGGTCAACTATTTCATTGTTCCTGCTGAGTATGGACAGCACCGGAATATCCGGGAAATCATCAAGATGTTCAGTTGTCGTCTTCATCTGGTTGATTACTGTGCGGTACCAGTGGTAGCTGACTTTTCTCACAATCAGTTCGTCATTTTCATACCGTTCCAGATATTTTTTATCCTCTGTAAAATACTTCATCCTTATGCCCGGATTGAAACGGGTTGCATCACTCGAGGTCCGTACACTTGTTTTCAGTGTGTTCTTCCTGTTCATGAATGACTGTTTGAATGACAGTAGCGGATTCAGCAATACGATGCCGTCGATCTGCAGATTATTCTGCTTCACAGACTCAAGCGCAACCAGTCCTCCGAGCCCCTGTCCGAGTATGAATGTAGGCAGACCATATTCATGGGCAGCCTTATACCACTCATCGATCCTGTCGGTATATTGCGCAAAATTAGTGATATGCCCTTTGTTGACACGCGTTGTCTGGCCGTGACCGGGAAGGTCGCCTGTTATGCAGTGATAGCCTGAACGCCTCAGACGCGAAATCAGATCCGTATAATATTCATGATGCTCCATCATGTCATGGATGACGACCATGACCCCTTTGGGTTGCTGATCAGTTTCCCATTTCCACATCGTAATGCTCCTTACATATTTTTTTCTAACGTTATGATAGACTTATTATAACAATCTGAATAGAGAAAGGACATTGGAAATGTTAATCGATTACAAGGGTAAGACACCAAAAATTCATGAAAGCGCTTTTATAGCACCGGATGCAACAATTATTGGGGATGTGGAATTGGATGAAAATGCCTCTGTCTGGTTCGGTACAATCCTGCGTGGTGATATCGCACCGGTCCGCATCGGAAAGAACACCAATATCCAGGATCTCTCCATCCTCCATGAAACACCGGGAATGCCGCTCATCATAGAGGATAACGTCACCGTCGGCCACAAAGTGACCCTTCACAGCTGCACGATAAAAAGCAAAGCTCTGATCGGTATGGACTCCACCATACTCGACGGTGCTGTGATCGGGGAGAATGCATTCATCGGTGCCGGCAGTCTCGTGACACCGGGCACTGAAATCCCGTCCGGCACACTTGCCTTCGGCCGTCCGGCCAGAGTTGTCCGCGACCTGACCGATGATGACCTCAGGGAAATGGAACGCATCAATGAAACATATGTGAACCATATCCCCCACTATAAATCTGAAAATGAGTAATTTTTGAAAACTTTAGTTGTTTAAAAATTATGTTTAAGAGTACAATATAATATGGTAATTAGATAAGAGGAGGGTGACTATGCCAGTATTAAGAGATCTTTTCATCGCACTTTCAGAAAATGAAATGCTGAATGATGCAAGTAAAAAAGTAGGACTGAAATTTGGAACCAACAAAGTCGTCGGCGGTATCACGATTGAGGAGACGATTGAAAGGTTCAAAGACATCAACAGCCAGGGAATGAGTGTGACATTTGATAATTTAGGGGAATTCATAACTGAAAAATCGGATGCCATAAAGGAAAAGAACAATATACTTAACATGATCCAGGCAATTGACGATCACGGGGTTGACGCATCCGCTTCCATAAAACTCACTCAGATCGGCCTGCATATCGATTATGATTTCTGTGTAGAAAACGTAAGAGAGATACTTGACGCGGCGAGGGACGTCAACATGTTTGTGAACATCGACATGGAAAATTATGCGTCCCATGACACAACAGTTCAAGTTGTGGATATGATGATGGAGGATTATGATAACGTCGGGACAGTGCTGCAGTCCTACCTTTATAATTCTGCAGAAAATGTATACAAATATAAAGACAGCAGGACACGTCTCGTAAAGGGGGCATACAAGGAGAACCCGCGGGTGGCTCTGCAGAAAAAGGATGACATCGATGCTGCTTATGAACAGCTCATCCGTGTCCATCTTACAGAAGGTGACGGCTTCACTTCTATCGCCACGCATGACCATAACATCATCAACGATACAATCGATTTCATCAATGAGCGGAATATCCCGAACGACAAATTTGAGTTCCAGATGCTCTATGGTTTCAGGAAGGAACTTCAGACCGAGCTGGTTGAACGGGGCTATAATGTATGTGTCTATATCCCTTTTGGCAACCAATGGTATGCATATTTCATGAGAAGGCTCGCTGAGAGGCCGCAGAATATCAACCTGGTCCTTAGATCGATCACGAAAGATCCCGCATTCAAAACTGCAGGGATCGGCGCCGGTGCAATACTCGCCGGACTGGCTGCATATAAACTATTCAGCCGCAAATAAATGATACGCCGGGAGCGCCTCCCGGCGTATTCTATTTCAGCCGTTCATAAAAATAACCGGCTATCTTTTTTGTGTTCTGAATCAGAATCCACACGGAAGTGGACATGTAATCCGCACCTACGGTCAGAGCCCCAAGCGCGAACATTCCTTTTAGAGTACCGATATTCGGGCTGATGACATTGCGTGTCCGGTCCACCATAATTCCACCGAATTCATTTCTTTCGATCAGTTGGTGATCATGGAGCGCAACTATCAGACCATTCATGTCTTTCTCTATGTCCTTGACAGGGCCGGTGGCATTTATGAGGGTATCAACCCGGTAATGTTCACCTTCATCCGTCCAGATGGAGAATCTGTCTCCTGTATCCACATTTTCCATGCCGTCCACAATAACAAGTCTGCCCTCGTCCGCCCATTCGACCAGCTTTTCCGCCGCCTCCTTCGGCATGGGAGAATGGTTTTCATCGATCAAAGGGTGATACTCATCCATGAATTTCCTTTTGTCCGTTCTTGATAAGTATTGGAACACTTCACTGAAAATCGGGTTCAACGCCATGATCAGATAATGCAGACGCCCTACACCTTCAGGATTGTCCATGTCATATTTCAAATCCCGTATCGTATCGCCCGTCCGTCTCGTAAGCAGGGAAGGGTCAACACCGTTGGCATCCATCTCCCTCAAAAACAGCTGCTTCAACAAAGGCAGCGGAATCTCATCATTTTCCACAAGGGAATGAAGTGTTTCTTTTGTGAAATACTGCAGTTCTATATCGGCATGTGCGCCTCTTACAGACGGCATTTCCCCGCTTCTGGAAAAAATGAATACCCTGTCTTTTTTATTCTCGAGAAGAAGATACCGCACACAGTCGATCGCAGACAGGCCGGATCCGATGATTCCAGTCTCACCGGCCGGGTTATCCAGTCTCTCCTCCACCGGATAAGGGTCCTGTATATACCTCTCTTCTCCCTCAAGGCTGTAGGGATCGCTGTACCTGAGCATTCCCATGGTCAGAAATACATAATCATACACTTTGACCCTGCCTTCTGCCTTGAGTTTGAACTGTCCGGTTTCTGAATCGAACTGGATATCTTCCACCATACCGGGGATGAAATGGACATTTTCATGGTATCTCACAAAAGACTCCATCTTATCCCTTGTATACTCCCCGAACTGCTCCCGGCTGGTGTATCTGACCACCGGGTAACCTTTTGATTTCAGCCAGTATACATAATCGTTCGGATCACTTCCCAGGTACATTTCCTCAGATGGGATATTGATGAGCAGATGGCCGCTGTCCCTCTGGTATGCCGGGCCTTTCCCCGCCAGAATTTCATTGTCATACATATCCAGTTGTATATTTTCCGTGTATCTGTCATCGTTTACGATATGACTGACGGTGGATACTCCGGTTACTCCGCAGCCGATGACTGCCGCCTTTACTGATTGGACCATTTTTCAACTCTCTCCTCCGGTAGACTGTTATGTTACCATTATATATAGAATTTTATAAATTTGCATAAATGAATCTTGAAGCGGGTGGAGGCGAACCATTGAAACGATATTTATACATAGCAGCCGGGGCAATGATCGGGGCGGTGCTCAGACTCTCAATTTCCCTTTTCTCATCATATGCCGGGCTGCCGTTCTTTACAGGCACTTTCATAGTCAATATGATCGGTGCTTTTGCCGCCGGCTATGTCACATGCAGGATCATTGAAGCAGGAAGCCTCAGGAAAGACTTTCTAATAACCGGCCTGCTGGGGAGTTTCACCACTTTCTCGATGCTCTCATATGAGCAGTATATGCTGCTCGCCATCGGGGATTATGTCATGTTTACAGTCTATGCCGCAATCAATCTCATGAGCGGTCTCACCCTTGCCGCACTGGGCTGGAAGATTGCAGAAAGGAGGAACAGATGACCCTCTTTGTACTGGCTGTGGGGGCAGCGTTCGGTGCTGTGCTCCGTTCCGCTGTCCTTGATCTGAAAATATTCAGACGTTTTACCATCCCTTACGGAACCATCACAGTAAATATCGCCGGTTCATTTCTGATGGGACTCTGTGTACCTGTCCTCCAATCGTCAGGCATGCTCTATACCGGAATGATATTCGGTTTCCTGGGCGGTTTTACGACATATTCCACCTTCAGTCTGGATCAGCTTTCGCTGCTTCAGGAAAAAAGGTACAGGGAACTGTTCAGATACAGCTTCATAACAATATTTTTCAGCATGGTCGCTCTGGCGGCAGGTCTCATGACAGGCGTGTCCATGTCATGAAAAGGCGGGCCCCGTAAAGTGGACCCGCCTTTTCCATTATATTTTCATTGAGGTGATTTTCGTCTCAAGATATGGTTCTATGCCCTCCAGGCCGCCTTCGCGCCCGATTCCGCTTTCTTTCAGACCGCCGAATGGGATGTGTGCGGCACTTGGCTTGCCATTGTTCCAGCCCAGCACCCCGAAATTCAGTCCTTCCTGAAGCCTGATGCCGTCACGGTAGCTTTCAGTGAAGAAATACGCTGCAAGGCCGTATTCAGTGTCGTTTGCCTTTTCGATGGCTTCATCGAGATCGCTGAAGGTCTGGATGGGGGCAACCGGCCCGAACGTCTCTTCATTCATGATGATCATTTCATCTGTTGCGCCCGTAATCACAGTCGGTTCGATGAAATAACCTTCAGAATGATCTCCGTTGCCGCCGGCGGTAATGGTACCGCCTTTTTCCCGGGCATCACTGATATGTTCCATCACTTTATCATAACCGTCTTTGTTGATCATCGGACCGACCTGGACACCTTCATCCATACCGTTGCCCATTTTGAGTGTTTTTACCTTTTCGCTGAATTTTTCACTGAACACGTCCGCGATATCCTCATGCACATAAAACCTGTTGGCACACACGCATGTCTGTCCGGAATTTCTGAACTTCGTTGCAATGGCATGATCCACAGCAGTTTCAAGATCCGCATCCTTATGGACAACAAGAGGGGCATGGCCCCCCAGTTCCATCGTGATGTTCTTGACGGTGGATGCGGCGCCTTCCATCAGCTTCTTCCCCACTGCAGTAGAACCCGTAAATGTCAGTTTCATCACTTTATCAGACTTTGAAAATACTTCCCCGGCATCTTTGCCGGAAGCATTCACATACTGGATGACCCCTTCATCAAATCCTGCATCTTTGGCCAGATCGAGGAATTTCATCGCTGAAAGCGGAGTTTCCCTTGCCGGTTTCACCAGAAATGTGCATCCGGCTGCAACAGCAGGCGCCGCTTTCCTGGCCATCATGGCGACAGGAAAGTTCCATGGGGTGATGGCAGCCACGACACCGATCGGCTGTTTGGTCACTACAAGTCTCACATCGTCTTCATGCGGTGGAATCGTACGCCCGTATGCACGCTTGCCTTCCTCCGCATAATAGTCGATGTAGCTGCATGCATACTCCACTTCGCCGAGAGATTCGGCCAGCGGCTTGCCATTCTCTTTTGTGATAATCTCCGCAATCTCATCTCTATTTTCACGGATGCGTTTTGCCCATTCGGCCAGGAGGGCGCTCCTGTCATGTGCATTTTTCTTTTTATACTTCTTAAAAGCCTGATGCGCCGTTTCGATTTTCGCTTCAATATCTTCTCTCGAATCTTTTTTAATGCTTCTGATTTCTTCCCCGGTTGCAGGGTTCATAACTGCTATCTCTTCAGACATCCCTGTTCCTCCTTAGAAATATATGATTTTGCAATAAAAAAAGCCCTACTGAAAGTATAGGACTTTTAAAGTATTAAAACAAAATATAAGATCAAGGATTCAGGCTGAATATTTCTTCAGCAATCTCATCCAGTTCTTTGACAGTGTACTGGAACCTGCCGTGGAAAACATATTTCAGGAAGAAGTTCTCGAGCTCTTCTTCACCGACAAGGACCTTGGTTGTAGGGTCCGCCGAATAATTTGTGATGGAATAATTTCCATTATCGACCGGATTGAAGTAGATCATCGGCACGACATCGTATTGAAGCTTCAATACATTTTTAAGTTTTTCGGCAGAAAGTCTGGTTTCTTCTATAGTATGGTTGTAATGGTTCACGGAAACATTCCGGTCGTCCGCTTTTTCGAATATCAGTGTCTGTTCTTTCGTTTTATCGAGATCCAGCAGGTCAAAGAAAGATTCGACATAAGGAAGACTGTCGAAGTTTTCTTCGTTCACACCATGGAGGATGTGTCCGCCCCAGTATTTTGAATCGATCATATAGATACCGGTCCGCGTCAGTACAAGATGATCGATCTTGCGTGTGTTCGTATAGTTCCTGGACGGAAGGTACACGTTTGAAAGGATGTACATATCCGTTTCCCTGATCTTCTCATCCCGTACAAGACGCTCCTTGAGCTGGATGAGGGAGAGGTCTGTGAGATACTCGCCTTTATCCACTGTAAACTGGCGCAGGCTTGAAAGTTTATTGTTCAGTAAAGTTGTATCGTTATGATATTTTTCATTTAAAGTGGAAACCTCTTTTTTATGACTGAGGCGTTCCTCTTCCTGATCGGATTCATATTTCTCTATCAATCCCTGCTTCTCCTTGCTATACTCTTCAGTAAGTGCATTGACTTTGTTCCTGTTCTTGAAGAAATAAACAAGAAATGCCACTGCAATAATCAGTAGAACTGCAGCAACCGCAATAAATATCGGATTAGTGAAAATTTCAGTATTCATGGTTGAGTTTCAATTCCTTCCAAATAATGATTTCATGCCTTCTTCAAGGCTTTGTCCATTATAACAAAATTATTAATATATAAGTGAGGTAAACATGCGATTTTTTATAAATTATAAGTATTTCCCGCCGATGATCAATGATGTGTTCGTCAATTTCGATCCAGTATCAATCATCGTCGAGGAAAACTCCCAGAATGACGGGTATATATTCGAAGCACTCTCCCTGTATGATGA